>Ga0070698_100003332_pt1 | contig 17682 bp, 18 predicted proteins | sample KBSK1502metaG_FD_65477 | JGI IMG/M metagenome (GOLD analysis project Ga0070698, IMG submission 65477) | Corn, switchgrass and miscanthus rhizosphere microbial communities from Kellogg Biological Station, Michigan, USA - KBS K1-50-2 metaG | ecosystem: Host-associated > Plants > Roots >...
CGCGCAGGGTCGAGCCCGGGCGCGAAACCTCCGTCCCACGCACCGATGGGCGTCTTGTGCCGGATCTCACTGACCTCGACCCCACGTTCGAGCAGGCGGCTCCGCGCGGCCTCCAGGTCCGTGACGACGAGATAGACGTTGCGGACTGAACCGACGGGCGCGTCGGTGAGTCCGTTGCCGATCTGGATCGAGCAGCTGGACCCCGGCGGAGTGAGTTGCACGACGCGGAACGCGTCGTTCGGCCTATAGTCGACGTCGAGGGTGAAGACGACCTGATCGACATAGAACCGCAGCGCTCGCTCGACATCGCTGACCGGCAGCGTGATCACTTCCACTGAAAACGTTGGCGTTCTCACGGTTACGTCTCCTTTGTGCCTGCTACCATGAAGGTCCCATCGTTGCTTCTGTCGGTTGGGGCAATTGTGTTACACCCCCGATTGCAGCGCAGGCGGCGATCGACCTCTTGCTCACCCTAAGGAGCGCGCTATGCGTGAAGAAAAAATAACCGCGGAACGGCTGGCTACATATTCAGACGCGGTCTTCGCAGTGATCGTGACCATCATGGTACTGGAGCTCAAGGCGCCGGATCAGCCGGGATTCCCGGCTCTGTGGCCTTTGTGGCCCACGGCCATCAGCTATGCGGTGAGCTACCTGTTCATCGCCATAATTTGGATGAATCACGATTACCTCATGCGGTTCGTAGGTCCTCCGACGCTGGGATTGATATGGATCAACTTCGTCCATCTCTTCATGGTGTCGTTCCTGCCCTTTGCGACCGCATGGATTGCGCGTACCCAGCTCGCGTCGTCCCCTGTAGTGTTTTACGCAGGGCTGTTCGTTTGCATCGACCTTGCCTACAATGTCTTCGAGCGCGAAGTATTGACCCGCGCGGACGCCACGAGGTTGCCCGAGAGTACGCGTCGCATCGCGAGGCGTCGATCACTCGTTGTCCTTGCCAGCTTCACGACCGCTATGCTGGTTGCGCTCGTCGCGCCGCGCCTCGGGTTCGGTCTGATATCCTCGCCCTAATCCTCCACTTGCAGCCAGGGGCCGCCCCTGGCAGTGGGCTGGTGCGCTCCTTTATGGACTCCACACGAGCGATCGTGAAGGATCGAGTCCACCGCGTCAGAAATCGATTCCGGTCAGGCTTCACAAATCGATGACGACATCCCGAATCGGTCGTGAGCAGCAAACGAGAAGGTCGCCGTCGGCGGGCTTATCGAGTGGTTCCGGTCCATAGACAACCGCCCCCGAAACCAAACCACTCTCACAGGTGTGACAAACACCGGTGCGGCACGACCAACGGACTGGAACATCGCATTCCTCGGCCAATTCCAAAATGCTCTGGTACGCCGAGGCCTTCCAGTGTGCGGCGATGCCACTGCGCGCGAACGATACCAGCAGACCCGTGGTGGCGTCGTCCTTGGGCACGTGCGGAGCTCGCGCTGATGCGCCGACGACGCCAGGGGTTATCGACTCGCTCCCGTTAAAGATTTCAACGTGAATCCGCTCCGGTGCCATGCCCAAGGTTGCGAGTGCCCCTTTCATTTCGGCCATGAAGCGAGTCGGCCCGCAAAGGTAGACATCTGCTTCTTGGGGCAGGCCGACCTCTTGGAAGACCGATTGTGAGAGGTGACCCATAGCGTCGAAATCCTCACCCTTCTTGTCGCGCGCGCCCGGCCTGCTATAACAAACGTAGCTGCGGCCATTCGCCAGTTCGAGTATTAGACGCCGGACGTCGGTAGCGAATGGATGATGCTGGCGATCACGAGCAGCGTGCACCCATAGGACTTGCCGTTTCGAGCGGGCGGCCGCCAGTGCGTACAGCATCGCCAGAACAGGCGTCGCACCGATGCCCGCGCTGAGCAGCACCACTGGCCGCTCGTCGGACTGCAGAATGAAGCTTCCGCGCGGCGAGCTGACGTCGAGAGTATCGCCCACGCGGATACGCTCCTTCAGGTAAGTTCCAGCCGCGCCATTCGGCTCGAGCTTCACGCTGATTCGATACCGCTCCGTTGAGAGGGGACCCGAGAGCGAGTAGCTGCGAAAGAGCGGCTGGCCTCCGGCGGTTCGCTGAAGACGCAAGACGACGTATTGGCCTGGCAGAGCTGCCGGCAGCGCCTGACCGTCTGGTGCCTGCATTGTCAGCGAGAGGACATCTGCGGACTCCTGATCAATCGCCGTCAGCTTGAGCGGCCGAAATCCTGCTGCCACCGGATGCGCAGCTGCTGCCGGCACGAGCCCCGCGTTTCCACTGTTCGCTCCAGCGGTTTGACTTTGCAGTAACGCTTCAAACGACGAGCGCCATCCGGGCGAAAGCGCCTCGATCCGCAATGCGCGCTCCAGTCGATTACGTGCATGATCAGGCGAATAAAGGAGCGCGTTGATGTCTGCGACGGTCATTCGCTCCTTCTCCTCTCCCACCTTCACTATTTGGTCGCCGGCGCCCACGTCGCCTTCCTGGAGGACGCGGAAGTAGAACCCCGGCCGTCCGCTGGATGTCAGCAATGCCGGCATCCGGGGTTCGCTCATCCGAATGCCGACGCGATAGCAAGTAACCCGAGGTTGGGTGACCTCGAACAGTGCGCTGCCGATCTGATAACGATCGCCGATGCACACAGCATCGTCGGGCAATCCTTCAATAGTGAAGTTCTCACCGAACTGTCCGTCGACGAAGTCGGTTCTCTTCAGCTGCTCCTGCCAATAGCGATACGATTCGATCTGGTAGACGAGCACGGCTCGCTGCTCACCGCCGTGGCCAGCAAGATCACCTTGACCGTCTCCGTCTAGATTCAACCGGCCGACCCGGTGGCGGCCACGCACCGGATCCTTCCAGATCCCGGTGTGCACAATGCGGTCGTTCCACTTGATGTTCCGCGGAAGTCCAACGTTCACCGATAGCAATCGAGCCATGTTGCTCGCTTGGAGCCTAAGCGTTTGCAGCGCGGAGCGCTTCACGGACCTCGAGGTCGCGATCAGGGCCGTGCGGAATCACTGTCTGTCCTGGCTCAAGACGGAGCTGGATGCCATCGAGCTGTACCGAAACTATTTCTGGTTCGAACGACACGAGGTCGGAGATGCGGCTCACTTCAGAGTAGGCGTCACGATACGACCATGCCGCCAGACGTGCATCGCCGATGTCGTAGTAGCTGCACAGCCCTTTGTACGGGCAAAAGGTCTGATGATGCTCAACGGGCGTCAATCCGGACTCATCGATGTCGGCGCGAACAACGTACCAGCGTGGCGCGAACCCGGATTCAAACAGAACTACCGGCCGCTTTGTCTCGGCAACAGTGCGATCACCGTGTCGGACAACGAGCTGACGGGATGCCTGGCGAATGTCGATGCGGTGGTAGCTGTCGGCAGCATGCCCGAGGATCCGTTCGTCTTCTTCGTAGAAGGCGTCCATCGCGGGCCAGGCGAACGCGATCCGTCCCTTTAGCTCGCTCGCATAACTGGGCAGGTCGATGTGCTGCCACGCCCCTCGCGGCGCGCTCTTATCGCCCGCCCGAACAGCGTACCAGCGCGTAGGCCCGAGGTCGGGGTGCCGGCTGGTGTGCTCGGTGCGTTGTAGCGTATCTGGGGAAACGTCGGTCTCCGGGAAGTACGCCATCGGATAGCGGTCGGGTTCGAAGAGCAGGAGGACATGCTCGCTATCGGCGATCCATTTCCCGCCGAAGCGCACACGCATGCGCCGGCGTAACGGTTCGGCATACAAAAGTCTATTCGGTAGCGGCTCGGGCACGAGGAATCGGCCGACTGCTCCCGGTGAGAGCGGACCTTGTTGCCAGGATAATCCCATTTTTCTCTCCTGTGACCAGCCGCGATTGCACGCTATGAGCTATCAAGTCTCCGCTGACGCGGCTGACCCTCCAAGTATGCTACGCCGCCGATGAAGCTTGTCAATTTCGTCTCTCCTTGCAAGGTTGCGTCGTGCTCTCGGCCTTTCTGATCAATGAGAGAACGTAAGCGCAACCGTGAAGATAAGGGGCGGGATGATAACGCGCCTTAGCATCGGTTCTGGACGGATGTCGGCAAACCTTCCCTTAGCCCGTTACGGAAGAGTTGCCCGTCATACGCCCAGACCTTTCGGCAGCGGTTCTTGCTGATCGCCGCACGCTCACAGGAGGAGTAAAAGCCCGGGGCTGCCAACGCACGGAGGCTTCTGTCTGGATGGTGTTCGCGCTGCTTAACGGTATTTTGGCCTGTCTCGGCCGGCGTTAGAGAAATAATTTTGGGCTTGACAGACAATAGAGTACGGTCGTACTCTTAGGTCATGCGATATTCGCAGGAACACAAAGCGCGGAACCACGAGAAGATTCTTTCCATGGCTGCTCGCTCGATCCGGGAGCACGGCGGGGACAGCAGTGGGATCGGCACGGTAATGAAGAAGGCAGGCCTGACGAAAGGGGGCTTCTACCGCCATTTTAAGAGCAAGGATGATCTTTTCGTTGAAGCGGTAGCGCGAGCGTTCGATGAGATGGGAAGCGGCATGCTAGAGGCTGCAAAGTCAGCACCCGAAGGTCAAGCGCTGCGGGCCATCATCGAACGGTACCTGAGCACAGGCCACGCGAATTCGCCAGGGATGGGTTGTGTGCTCGCCGCCCTCGGGCCCGAACTCGCACGAAAGCCGTTGTCCGTACGAAAACGGATTGAGGCAGTGCGAGAAGCGTATCGTGAGCGGCTATTGCCGTTTGTGCCTGGCCGGACGCGAGAAGAAAGGCTGACGAAGTTTCAATTGCTGTTCCCTAGCATGGCTGGGGTGTTGACAAGTGTCCGAATGACCTTGTCGGCTGAAAAGCGTGAGCAGATGTTGATCGACGCGAAGGACTTTTTCATAAAGCGCTTCGCTGAAGAGTAAAATTTTTTGCCCGCAAAGAGTACGGTCGTACTCTTTGTAGACGAATAGAGCTGTAACAGTCTGAGTCGATGCCGTTGAGGGCACTGATGGGCCCAGGAGCGCAGCAGTGAGTCTTGTCGCGATAGCGCTGCTGCAGCAAACGGAACCGTTTGGAGGAGACGATCATGATCAAGCCAAGGATCATCATTACTGGCGCGACCGGTAAGACCGGGAGCGTTGTCGTTAGCGAACTACTGAAAGCCGGCTATCCCGTGCGCGCCATGGTGCACCGCGAAGACGCCCGCAGCGCACGACTGAAGGCGCAGGGGGCCGAGATCGCGGTCGCCGACATGAGCGATGTTGAACGCGTGGCCGACGCGCTAAAGGATGTTCAGCGCGCCTATTATTGTCCGCCTTTTGATCCGTACATGATTCAGGGCGCGGCCGCATTCGCAGTAGCCGCGACGGAAGCCCATGTTGAACACATCGTCAGCCTGACCCAATGGCTGGCGAGCCCCTCGCATCCCTCGCTCATGACCCGTCAGCTCTGGCTGGTCGATCGGCTGTTTTCGATGATTCCCGGAGTTGCGCATACGATCGTCAGGCCGGGCTTCTTCGCCGATGCCTACCTGACGACGATTGGGCTGGCTGTACATCTTGGCATCTTTCCCTGGATGTACGGCAATAGCCGCAACGCACCGCCGTCCAACGAGGATGTCGCGCGAGTCGCCGTCGCGGCCTTGATCGATCCTGCGCGGCACGCCGGGAAAAGCTACCGCCCCACCGGACCAGAGCTCCTCGGCGCGGAGGAAATGGCCAAGGCGATTGGGCGGGCTGTCGGGCGGTCGGTCAGGGTCGTGCCGACGCCGACCTGGCTGTTCATGAAGACTGCCCGGATGGGCGGCCTACCGATCGATCTGATGAGCGGTGTTCGCTACTACATTGACGATCACAAGCGCGGCACCTTCGAGCTGGGCGCGCCAACCACCGACGTGCTCGATGTGACCGGCCGCCCCGCCGAGGAGTTCGAGACGATCGCTCGTCGCCATGCGGCGCTATCCCGCAACCAGCGGACCTTCGGCAATTGGCTTCGCGAGTTTGTGCAGTTCATGCTCGCCCCGCTCAGCCCCGGCTTCAATTTCGATCGCTACGACCGCGAACTGCGGCGTCCGTTCCCGTCGCGGCCGCAGTTTGCGCCAGACTCCAAGGTTTGGCGGCGCGAACACGCCGTCATTGACCCCGGAATGCCCGCGGCGCATGGACAGGAGAAGGTCCCTATCACCGCCACCAGCTGCGGTCAAAGGCTGGAATTCTAAAACTCTAAAAAGGAGACATTTATCATGCCACAACAAATGATCTGGTTTTTCGTGAGTATCGCATTCAGCTTGATCGCGTGGGGGATAGTCGCCGCTCGATATATCTGGCCGGAACTCCGCCACCGGGAACGGACCGAAGCGTTGCGGCCTCTGCTCATCCTGCACATCTTCCGCTTCATCGGGTTGGCATTCCTGGTTCCCGGCGTCGTGTCACCCGATCTGCCACCTGCTTTCGCACATTCCGCGGCCTATGGGGACATCATTGCCGCGATACTGGCATTGGTTTCGCTGCTGCTGCTGCCCAGCGCGGCTGGCGTTGCCGCCGGATGGATCTTCAACCTCTGGGGTTTCGCCGACATACTGAACGCCTTCTACCAAGCCAATCACGCCGGACTCTTGGCGGGGCAGTTGGGAGCCACATTCTTCCTTCCGACTGTCATTGTGCCGCTGCTGCTGATTACGCACGGACTTGCTTTCCGTGTTCTTCTGCAACATCAACGTCAGCCTGAACCCGCAATGCAAGAAAGCCGGCACCTAGCATAAGACCCTTGGCCATCACGAGGAGCTGTTGTGCCGCATCGGCCGTTCGAGAGCCGCCAAATTTGGCCTGTCCGCAAATCGTGTCCAGTTCGTCTCCTTATCGAAAACGCCTCGGGTGTATTTCTTGCCTTCCAGAGAACTCCTCGCCCGAAGGCGTTTCCGATCAAGGGTAGCGACTATACGCTCAGAAGGCAACTAGCCACCTCGGCTAATTTGGGCGGGAAGCGGCTCACGGCCAAAGTGGGTCGATGCCGCAGGACCCGCTATTCCTGGTTCACTGCAGCTTGGCGTATTCGGCCTTCGCTTGCCTCAAGACCGGAATATCGGGGTCGGCATCCTTCCAGAGCGTGAGGAATTCCCGGTAGGCGGCGCGGGCTTTCGCGGCGTCGCCTTCGATGACGTAAGCACGACCGAGTTGAAGATGGGCGAGGGCACCGATAGGTGAGTTGCTGACAATTCCACGATGGTCGAGAATTTTCTGGAACTCGCCAGCGGCTTCGCTGCCCTGATGTGCACCGAGATATGCTTCGCCGCGCACGTAAACCGGGTACATAGCGGTCCAGGGAACGGCGCTAAATCTCGTCACCCCCAGTTCATACGGCGTGGCGGCTCTCAGCATTGGAAGGGCTTCGGGAGCGTTTCGCCGATTGAGCGCCAGCTTGCCGCGCAGCGTGGGAAGAAAGTTGAATTGCACGAGCGTGTCTTCAGCGTATTTTTTATTCAACTCGCCGGCTAGCGCTTCGGTTCGCCTGTCATCACCCGCAAACCCGAAGGTGAGCGCAGCGGCATACTGCACATCGCGGGCGGTTGAACGTTCGAGCGCTGATGTGGCGCGCCGCCTGGCTTCATTTGCGTTGCCAAACAGGGCCTCTCGCACGGCAGACATGGCGAGGTAGGTCGCGGCGGATCCCTGTTCATGTTCTCGTTCCGCTGAATCCATCGCTTGACGGGAAAAGTCTCGGGCTTTTTTAAAGTGCCCGTAGTAGGCGGCGGTTTCGGCTTCTGAAGCGAGCACCTGGTTTTCCGTTCCCGGCTGTCCAACCGACGCGGCGACTTGCTGCGCCATGCCCGCTGAGTCGTTCTGCAAAAACGCAATCTGATACAGATCAAGGCCGTACTTGGTGAAACTCAGCTTGCGTTCGTGGGCCTGTTCATAGGTGACCTTCGCCTCATCGAGGCGATTCAGAGCGATGTAGTTGTTCATGAGGACGCCGTATGAAGCGGGAGCGTTTGGACCGAGACGGATTGCTTCCTTGCCCTCTGCAACGGCCTTGTCATACTCCCCTACCACCAGGTAGATCGTGCCCGCCAGGAGGGAACGCGGCAGCCAGGAGCGAGGATAGTCCTCAATCCATAATTGGCAGGTTTGGATTGCCGCTTCGATGTTACCGGTGACCTGTTTGTCGTAGCGGGCGGAGGCGAAGTATTTCTCCTGCTCGCTGGTACGGCTACGCAGCTCGTAGGCCTTTCGGGCGTAGTCTGCCGCGATGCTCGATTCACCCAAGTCGCCGTACTGGAGGCTGAGCATTGCATAGGCCAGCGCGAAATTCGGATCCAGCTCGATGGCACGCTTGACGAGTGGAATTGCTGCGGGGGTATCGCTCCCTGTTGAAATGGCTTTCATTCCTTCACTGTAGGCCTTCAGGGCTTCGAGCGACGGCGTCGTGGCTTTTTCCAACGGCGTATCGAACCTCTGAACCGTGCTCAGCGATTCGCCCAGTTTGCTGCGAATTTCTGAAGACGCTTTTCCGAATGCATCGAGTACATGGTCCTTGTCGCTCGCCTGTGTTTCCGTGCTCGCCAGCGTTTCCCCGTTCGAGCAGTCGACCGCTTTGACAGTGAGAAGGTAAGGCGCGCCAATCTGCGCGATTGAACCCTGGATCACGGCGGCGCTCCCAACCCTCTGGCAAAGGTCCTGTGCGATTTTCGGCATCAGCTTCGCATCGCGGTTCTGGCCCATCATCTGCAGGCTCTGCTCGATTTGTTGGTCCGAGACAATACTTAAAAAGGGTGACTGCTCGAGCTGGACGGAGAATCCTTGCCGCAACGTGTCGTCGAAAACGGGATCGCCGGTCGTATTCGTGAAATCCGCAATCAGGACATAGTCTTTCGCGCCTAACGCTGCCGGCCGATGGCTGCGAAGAAAGATGCCGGTACCGATGCACACGACAGCGATGAAGGCGCCAAACGAAACCACATATTTCCAGTTGAACTTGCGGTGCGTTCCCGCGCACAGCTCCGGCATTGTCGCGACGTCCGCTTCGGGAGAGCTGTCGGTCCGTTCCACCACCAACTCAGACCGCGTGCGGCTGCCAATCACCAGATCGCCGCCATCTCGCGTGATCGTGCGCACTTCGCTGGCGAACCGATACCCGCGCCCGGGAAGCGTGACGATGTAGCGCCGATCTTCCGGCGTATCGCCTAAAGCTTTCCGGAGCATGAAGATGTTCTGGCTCAGGTTGGCTTCCTCGACGAAGGCATCCGGCCAAAGCTCTTTCATGAGGTCCTCCTTGGAAACAACCTCACGGCTGTTTCGAACGAGGATCAGGAGAGTTTCAAACGCCTTGGGAGTGATCGCGATCAGCTGGCTTTCGCGGAGGAGCTGTTGCCTCTCCGGGTCGAGCCGAAACGGCCCGAATTCGTAGAGGATCTTGGGTCCCGTGGCCATGTTTCAGTTCGCGGTGACCGTTCTTGAGTTCTGCAAAGGCGCCGCGATTTCGCTTTGATCGGCAATTTATCACGGAGAGTATTTGTCGAGCAATCAAACGAGCAGGCACAACGAATCTCCGTAATCGGTGAACATCCCCCGACACCATCTGTGCACAGCCATGACGGCCCGGCTAAGCCCCGTCTTTTCAGTGGCGATCACCCTTTTAGACCTTTTGAGAAATTTTGAGCCGCTTTTTAAGGATTTCTGATGCGCCGTCCGTGCAGGATTCGCCCGTTCGAAGCAGTGCGCGGCAGGAGCGAGGCAGATGGGGCGAGTCATGCTGGTGAAAACAGCAAGAATCACCGTTGAAACCGACACCGTGATGATCGTTCGCCAAGCCAGGACGGCCCCGGGGTGGTGTCCCGTTTGTCGTGCCGAGATGGATGTCATCATTGCTGGTCGCGCAGGCGCTGGTTGCTCCGCTTGCGCTCTTTTTGTTCGCCAGTTCCGCAAGCGCTGAGCCTTCCGTGTACGTGGTCAGCATAGGGCCAAACGGCCCCGAATTTGGCACCGTGAATTTGGCTAACGGAAGATTTCGGCGCATCGCCACGACGCAGGTCGGTGACACACCCATGAGCCTGAACAATCTCATATGGTGGCATGGATCTCTTTTCAGTCTTGCCACCGCCGACCCCATCGCTGGCTATCTGGTGAAAATCGACCCTGCCACCGGCGAGATCACTGTGATCGGCGCAACAGGGCTGGGCTTCGACGCATTCGAACTGGCCGAAGTTAACGGAAAGCTTTATCTGACCGATTTCAACATCGGCGGAGGTTCGCAGAATCTCTACTCGGTCGATCCGCAGACCGGAGCGGCAACGCTTATTGGCCCCACGGGGGTCCCGGCTGACGTGATCGCGCCTTTCACAACGAACGCCGATGGGACGTTTAATCTCTGCGATGAGAGTTTCTACGGGGTTGGAGGAAAGCTGTATGCCACCTTCGATTCGCTTAACTTCCTTCCGACGACTCTAGAGGCAGATAAATATCCCGCCGATCCCACCGTGAGTCCGGCGCTGTACCAGATCGACCCGTCGACCGGAAGCACGAGTCTTATTGGACCCACGTACGTGTACCTGGACGCCTCCATCGAGGTGAACGGAACCTTCTACGCCTTTGATGGGGTGCTCACGGGCTTCCCGGGTGGACTTCCGGCCGGCGTCAGTGAACTGGAGAAAGTTGATCTGACGACGGGAGCAGCTACCTTCGTACGCGTTGTCGACGATAGTGCTGGAGTGATTACTGGAGCAGCACCAGCGAAGCGGCACACTGATGAATCCGCACAGCGGCAGGAGGACGCAGTAAGTCCCGATTAAACGCTAGCGCTTAATCGGACGCGCGTTTTGGCGAGGGGTGGAACTGGGCATGAAGGTCTGCGCGCGTTCGATTAAGCCGTTAGAACGGAGCCGGCCGTGGTTGCGGCGGAGGCGGGCCCTATGGAGATTGAATGGGAGGAGACAGCGGTGTGGGCGGTCGCCGAGACTGTGCGGTAGAGCAGGACAGAGGACCTGGGGAGCTGAGTAGCGCTGGAGAATATCGCGGAGACAGGGCTGAGAAGATTGGAAAAGAGATTTGTTCCTAGACAAGGCGCAAGGGCACGGAGCACGCCGAAGCGTGCGAAGGATTCGAGCTGGAGAGTGTCGTTTCATGCGGCAGCGGTGAGCAGTGGTGGAGAACGGAGTTGGGCTTCGGCAGCCGTAAGTCTCTCGATGACCACCATCGGTCCACCACATTTGGGGCAGCGCCAAAGGTCGCGCGAGTCATTGGTGGATGAGACGTCTTGTTGGGGTTGCGGTTTTTGTGCGGCGCCGAGCAATTGAAAGCAAAGCGGTAAGAATGTGAGATTGGTACTACGAAAGATGGGTCGAAAAAATTAGACTGGTCCCTGCCCCATTGGGGCCAGCCAATCCCTGTCCTATTCCAGTTTGCGTACAAGCTCAACCAAGCGGCTGAGGCTGTTGCTGTTACCACAGCTTACGGAAGTGGGAAGGGCTCTGCTCTTCAGCCCCTTCGGCGTTTCTGCTCCTGGCTGGCTATGGCCCTCGATATAGCCCGCGATGATTGCCAGGAGTTCGCAAGCTCGGAGCCTCTGCCGAACACTCGCCTTCGGGTCTTTCACGATGCGCCGTAGCCCAACGACAAGTGCCCGCGGCTGTCGCTCCTTGGGTCCTGAGGGTTGCCAAGACATACGCTAACCTCCCGCTCTCTTCAGTCTGAATATGAGCGCCGAGCAAAATACTTCGGTCCAATTGACTTCAGTTCAGTCCAACTTCAGTCCAAAACGGTCCATTTTCGCGTCGGATTCTGGGTAGGTCAGCAGGGTAAAGCCAATTGATCCATCGGGGTTTATGGAGCGGGCGATGGGAATCGAACCCGACTCCGAAGTTCCGCAAGTTATTGAATATACTCACCTGCTGTCCTCGATTTGGGCGCAGTTGGGCGCAGAATTTCACCCACTTTGTCCACTGCATCGCGCTGAGAGTCGCCGATCACGTGACCGTAGACACCCAGCGTGACTCGTGCATCCGAGTGCCGCATTTGCTCTTTTGTGACCGTCGGATTCGCTCCTACGTCCATCAACAAACTCGCGTGGCAGTGCCGAAACGCGTGCATGCCAGCGCGCTCGATCTTGAGCTTGTCGAGGACAGGCCAGAGGCCATATTCGACGACCTTGTTAGCTGCGTAGGGGCGCCCGTTGCGATTGACGAACAGAAAGCCCTCCGGATTCGGTGACCACGCGGCTAGATATTCTTTTAGCATCGTGGACAGCGCTTCCGACATCGCGACCGGAGCACGGCTTGCCTTACTCTTCACTGTCTGCACGTGGCCGTACCAAGCCGAGCGATTGACGTGGACGGTGCGGCGATCGAAATCGAGATCCCCTTTCTGTAGTCCCACGACTTCGCCGACGCGCAAACCCGTCATCGCAGCGATCGCAAACATCGTTCGGTAGGGCTCTGATGCGAGCATGATGATCTTGCGTGCTTCTTCGCCGTTGAAGAATCGAGCTTGCTTCCGGATCTCCTCTGACGGCAAAGCCAGCTCACCGATCGTGATCGCCTGCGTACAGTAGCCCCATGATTTCGCTGTGCTCATCATCGAGCTGAGAGTGCTGAGAATGTTGAGCACGGTTTTCCGAGAAACCTTCAGCGAGAGTAGCGTCACAAAATTTTGCTGGATCTGCGGCGTGAGTTCATGGAGAAGAACTTTCCCCAGGTGTTTTCGGATGTAGGTTCGCAGATGGGACTTCGCAGCTTTCACACTGGACGGCTTTTGGTGGATGAGTACCTGGCTCTCCCACGTATCTGCGAATTTTTCAATCGTGCTGAATTTGCTTGGCCGATAGTCGAAGGAATTGATCCGCGCGAGGATCGGATCCAGTAGGCGCTGCGCGATGCGCTTCGTCTTTAGTTCGGCGACCGTGCCGAGCACCATCGAGCGCTCCACGCGATGAACTGTACCGTCCGCTTGAATCACGTCCTCACGCCATCTGCCCACGAATACCGGCGGATTTTTTCCCCGAACAATTACCCTTCACGATTGATGCCTCCTCCGGGCCATCGAGTCGTTTTCCTGACTCGTTGATCCGGCCTGCCCGGTGCGCACGCTATCAATGTCAGACAAAATTAGCAACGGCTCAGCGCCGGGGATCGTGACGAGTTTTGTCGCGCTCGCCATTTTTCAGGATATTTACTCCGTCTCCTCAATGCCCAACTCTAGTGCTCGCTTTTCGCCCTGTGCGATTTGGGCCATAAGGAATTGCTGCCACGGCAATGGAATCGAGTCGCCACATGCCATGGTGAAATCGCGAAGCCAGTACAGCGTCCGCAGGCGCCGTCTGACAAAATCCACATTGGCGGACCCCCAATCTGTACGCCACCGTTCGGCAAGAGTGTGTGTCAGCTCGCCGCTGCTCACAGTTCCTTGAACTCCATGCATGGCGGCACAAATCTCAGCGATAGGACATCAAGCGGGCCGTTTCGCTGCTTCGCAATCTTCAAACGCTTCAGATTCGCGTCCATCCCATCGTTGAACAGAAACATGACGACATCTGTGTCCTGTTCTATTTGGCCGCTTTCGCGCAAATGATGCAGTCCGGGCTCTTCAGTGGCGGCCAGGCGGTTAAGCTGGCTTAGCGCAATGAGTGTGCCTCCGCTGATTTTTCCCAGGTCCTTCGCCGCTGCTTTCAATTCCTGAGATATTTCCGTGACCTGCTCGAATCGGTTTTGACCCTTTGCTGAGGCGAGTTGCATGTAGTCCACAATGGCTAACCGAATTTTGTTTTGCTGCGCAAGCGAGAGAAGTCGCCAACGCAGATCACGTGCGCTGACCCGAGAACGATCGTCGATGTAGATTGGTAATTGCGTTACTCGGCCGATTGCAGCGATAGCTTCAGCCCATCCATCACTACTGAGTTTCCCGCTCACCAATCGATGGAAGTCAACATGCCCCTCTCGGCAAATCATGCGCAGCAGAATCATGTCGGCACTCATCTCTAGGGAAAACAAAACTACGGGATGGCCTTCCTTTGCGAGTCGGAGCGCAAACTCGACAGCGAATGCTGATTTCCCTACAGAAGGACGCGCCGCAAGTACGACGAATTCACCTGGCACCCAGCCAGGCAGAATCCGATTGAGGCCCCAGAAGCCGGTACTCACGCCGAGCATTAGGCCGCGGCCCTCGCTCAGTCGGCTCATCGTTGGTGCCAGGGTCCGGCACACTTCGGCAACGTGTGCGATTCCCCGATTCGTTAAGCTGTTTTCACGGATGGCATCGAGATCGTCGTAGAGGTTCTGAATCAGGTCCAAATTGGAAGGTGTGGGATCGTCTACGCGTTCCACCGCGGAGGTAAGGACCTTTTGAAGTCGACGTCGATCTGCGTGCCCTTTAACGATTCGGCAGACGTTCTTAATGGAACTCGTCCGTAGGAGATCTCGCGTCAGGCTGGAGAGAAAATCCTTTCCACCTAAATTCTGAATCTCTGAATCGCCGGCTAGCATTTCGAGGAGCGACCATATTTCGATCTCGCGTCCTTCGGTCTGCAGCCTGAGCATCGCCTTGAAAATCTTCCGGGGGGCTGTGTGGAAGAAATCGTCGGGTTGAAGTTGCTCTGCGACGCCATTCAGAAGGCTGGGCTCGACCAAAACCTGTCCGAGAATCTCCCACTCAGCCTCGGCGTCCTGCGCGATCTTTACGAGGTCATTCCCGCTCATCGCAAGACCCCCATTTCCGCTGCTTCCTTGTCGCAGATAACAGTCGAAGCCGGGGCTGATATGGTTGGGCGCTGGTTTCTCTCTCGTTCCCTGACAACGTTGGCCGCTTGGACGAATGGGCGAGGTATTCTTTTTCGTTGCTCCTCCCAGAGATCCATGCAAATCCCGACGAATTCACTCATCGGCATGTTGCCTTTAGTGTCGAAGAGCCCTTCAACGAGCTCACGAAACTCGGAAGGAAGTCTCTGGGGCTCCTCGATGCGGAGTTCTTCCCATACGCGAGATTTAAGCAGGCAGGCTGCTGCTTTCTTCTTTTTCTTCTTCTTCTGGATAAGGCGCGTCCTCAGCGCGTCCTCAGCGTCATCGTCAGCGCAAGCCTCGTACACCGGAGCCTGCCAAGATGTTGACGCAACAGCATTTAGTCGCTTGCCCCTCAGCGCACCAAATTCAGGTTCATATTTGTTGATCAAAACGCGGTAATTTCCCCGTTGCCCGCGCAGTTGGAACGCCCTGATGAAGCCGATCTTAGCGAGCCGTTGGATCGCGCGTTGTATGTCGCGCAAGTTCGATCCGCGCGGGGCTGCGGCCAAAAGACGAGGCGCCGATCCAATCCAAACCCCCGTCTCGAAATCTGCTTGGAGATGAATCAGGAGATACGTACCGAGCTCAATTAAGCCGAGTCTTCCTGAAAGTAAGTGCGGTTCCAGTCCGCGGCGGATTTTGACGAAGCCGTTGCTCACGCGGGCACCTCGGCCAGTTCCAAGGTCCTCGCGATGCTCTCGGCCCGAGCCAGTGACTCAACTGATATGGCAATTCCCTGTTCTGCACGCATGCGAAGCAAACTGAGCTGCGCGCGAAGACCGATGAGCCGCTCGAAACGCGGGAGGCCACGATCATCGAGCGACTCAACGTGAATACGGACCTGGATCCCGGCCGGCATCATGCAACGGCCTCTGCCCCCGGGCCCGGGCTGTTGGAATCAGCGGCGGCAAACGGTACCAGCGCAGTCAGATCGCTCGCGCGGATCAGTCGGCCGTGGTGCAGTTCGCGTAAGAAAAACGAAAAGTGCGCTGCTAAGTAAAGGCGCCGAGCTTCAGGGGATAGTTTTGGGACGTTCTTTCGACGCGATTCTTGACCGGCACGTCTGGTCGGTGCTACGTTGTGACTGTTCATTCGATTTTTCCTCCGTGAAATTTCCCTCTGCCGCGTGCGACCGCGTGCAGAGGTGTGTTCGAACTCTATGTGTTGGCGTGGGCCGGCTCAGGTGCCACTGCACGTGCTGGAGGTTGGGGACGTTGAAACAGCCAGGCGGCCGGATAACCGAGCGTTTCAGCGATTGCCTGCCGTTCTTCGGGACTGAACTCAACACGTCCCATCAACCGGCGCGAAAGCCAGCTTTCACTCCGTCCGATAGCCGCTGCGAACTTGTAGCGGTTTCCAAATTGCGCGATTGCCCAGAGCAGGTTTGGGAATTTCAAAAGGGCCTCCAGCGCGAAAAAGCGTCGCGCAGAAGGCACTATTGCGCACCGGTGGAGCAGAGAACATAGCGGGAGCGAAACTTCTTAGGGTGTGATTAAGCTAGTTTTTTTGTGCGCTTCTTTCGGCGAGAACGCGTCTCGGCAATGTTCACAGCATCGACGGCGACTTTCTCGTTCAACACATTCGCGGCAGCGCTGAGAAGTGATGCGACTTGTTCGTGGTGAGGCTTGCCTGTAGCCAGCTCCGTGAGGTCCGAGAGTTCACAAACCCATCGTGAACGGCCCCAGGGACGCGGGGGGAATTTCCTTGGGACCTTGGCCGAGTGCTGGCTGAGTGCTTCAGCGTAGGATCGCAGGACAGTCGGCAATTGGTAAAAACTCTTCATTTTAGTCACAGCCTGGTGCCTATCGGAACTGACCAACGTCGGATTGATGAATACCTTTGGCCGGAAGAACTGATTTGCGTTGAGACGTTCCACCTCATCCGCCATTCTGCGAAGCCGACCAGGGAACTCTTTTAGTGCCTTCCACGTTTTTCCTGTTCCCTGCAACCACATTCCTTCCCAGGATTTGCGATCTTCAAGCCCGGTAAACACAGCCAAGCAAGCTAAACCCGTGAGCTCATGGGAAAGGTCCACCCTGGCCCACGCTTCAGTTTGAAGCCTCACAATCGCCTCCAATGATTTCGCAAATTGGGGGTTTTCCTGCAGGCGCGTCACGTCTGCAGGGTTGGGGACTCTCAGCCTCCGAAAACTTGCGCTCTTTGGGCTCTTGCGATTATTCCCTTGTCGATCACGGGGCTTTTCCTTGGACACACCCCTATTGTAAATAATGCTTCTTGTGACATCCTGTTGCATCTACGCGAGGGTTTCGACGGCAGAGCAGAGCACCGCGATGCAGCTGGCCGAGCTGCGGCAGTTCGCCTCGCGTCGAGATGGGAGATCTTCGAGGAATTTATCGATAGCGGCGTCTCGGGATGCAAGGAGTCGAGGCCCGCACTGGACAAGCTATTCACAGCCGCAAAGCGCCGCAAGTTTTCAGCTGTGCTTGTCTACCGATATGACCGCTTTGCCAGGAGCCTGCGGCAATTGGTGAACGCGCTGTGCGAATTCGACGCCCTTGGGATCCATTTCGTCAGCCTGCACGAGGGTGTCGACACCTCGACCCCAAACGGCCGGCTCGTGTTTGGCATCTTCGCGAGCATCGCGGAGTTCGAACGCGAGCTCATCCGGTCTAGGGTGCGATCTGGGCTTGCTGCCGCGCGTGCCAAGGGCCGAAAACTTGGCCGCCCAAAGCGTATCGTGGACGCTCGCCGGATTGCCGTCCTGCGCGCACAGGGACGATCTTGGCGCGAGATTACCGTAGAAACGGGGATCGCCAAAGGGACAGCTCAACGGGCGTTTTCTAGCTTGCCCAAAATCGTATGAATCGCCCTTGCCGACATTTCTCATCTGAATTACTTCATTTCAGGACGGTTACTTGATGAGTGGGCAGCCCCCGTCCGTAGCCCGGTTGCATCCGTTCGCTCAGTCGAGTTTTGCCTTCCAGTCGCGCCATGAAAGATTCGCCGTCACCTCACTCTTGG
>Ga0070698_100003333_pt1 | contig 17680 bp, 17 predicted proteins | sample KBSK1502metaG_FD_65477 | JGI IMG/M metagenome (GOLD analysis project Ga0070698, IMG submission 65477) | Corn, switchgrass and miscanthus rhizosphere microbial communities from Kellogg Biological Station, Michigan, USA - KBS K1-50-2 metaG | ecosystem: Host-associated > Plants > Roots >...
CCGGCATCGGGGACGCCTGTTCGCAGAAAATCATCGACGGGAGCCCGTATCGCACCCAGCTGGATTTGCTGCGCAAAAACATCATTCCCCGGGCAACTTTCGACAAAATCTAAAGAGAAAATCATCCGCGAAGCCGCCGAGCCTGAGGCGGGCCATTTCCCACCTAGACACGCGCGCGTGAAATACACATGCCCTAAGGTTCCATTCCTGGCATTGCGTTCCCTCCTGCCGTGGAGGATAATCAAGCAGGTCTGCCGGCCTCGCCGGACACTTTTCGTGGGCTGTAGTGAATCTACCCAACTCCATAACGTTGATCCGCATTTTCAGCATTCCCCTGCTGATCTGGATCCTTTCCAGCAGTCATTTCAACACCGAAAACGGCAGCAAGGAGCTTCTGGCCTCGGCACTATTTATTGCCGCATCCATGACAGACGGTATCGACGGCTATCTCGCGCGCAGGCGCGGGCAGATCACAACCATGGGTATCCTGCTCGACCCCCTGGCCGACAAGCTCCTGATCGCGGCTGCCTTCGTAACGCTAGTGCAGTTTAATCCCAGTCTGGTACCGGCATGGATCGCCGTGGTCATCATTGGACGCGAATTTTTGGTAAGTGGCCTGCGCTCCATCGCCGCCTCCGAGGGCTTTACCATCGAAGCCAGCGACTTGGGAAAGTTCAAGATGGTGGTGCAGATCGTCTCCGTGGTCGCTGTAATTCTGGACCATCGCTGGAAGGAGTGGCCGGTTTATGGCAACCTCGTATTCCCGATTCACTGGATCGCATATCTGGCGATAGGGTTCATGGTTTGCGTTTCAATGGTCTCGGCCGTCGATTATTTCGCCGCTTTTTGGTCGAGAATCGATCGGCGTGTAGTAAAGCGCCAGCGCCGTGCCTTTCTCCTCAGCCGGCGCAGAAAGCCGGCGCCGCAGCAATCTGACCGCGATGTTGCCACCACCACGTAATCCGTCTTCTGCTCCGGACAGTTTCAATCCGACGACTGCGGGCGTAGGGTTTACTCGCTCCGAGTCTTGTCGCTGCGAGTCTGCGGGCAACGAGTTTTCTGCCGAAGAACGCGCAGTATTGCTGCGGTTGGCGCATGAGTCGATCCTTTCCGCGCTGGATCGCCGGAAAATCTGCCTTGATCCGCCCACCCCACACCTGGCCGAGCCGCGGGGCGCTTTCACTTCGGTTTATTGGAACGCCGCATTGCGAGGATGCGTCGGGTATGTGCTGGCGACCAGCTCGATTTATCGTACTGTCGCAGAAACGGCGCGCGCTGCAGCATTTGACGACACTCGCTTCCCACCCGTGACACGAGAAGAAGCGCATGAGTTGCAAGTTGAACTCAGTATCCTTACACCTCCCCGGCCAATTCTTGCCGACGCCGTGGAAATTGGCCATCACGGGCTGCTGATCAGTATGCATGGCAGTCGCGGCTTGCTTCTGCCGCAAGTGCCTGTCGAACATGGTTGGGATCGGACAACTTTCCTCGAGCAAACTTGCCGTAAAGCAGGCTTGCCGCTAGATGCGTGGCAAAAGGGCGCAGTCATCGAGGCCTTCACGGCCGAGGTTTTCGGGGATAAGAACGCGCTCACTTGAGCCCAGGTCAGCTCAACTCTCGGGGCAGGTTGTGAAGCGGACTTGCACCTCCAAGCTGTCGATCATGCTCGGCGCACACAAAAAACCGGCGACGGTTTCCCGTCCCCGGTTTCGGAATGCGTCAACCTCGCTTGCGGAAATCTATTGCGCCTCGTCCATCTCCACGCCATCGCCCGCATGAACGTCTTCCAAGGCAAAGACAATCATGCCGGTGGCTGTGGTGGGCGTAACGCCAATTACAACAATCTCACCCACACCCCGCCGGGGCAGATCGCGCACATGAATTACCGGTCCATTGGACTTGGTAAACATGTGCGGGTCGATCGAAGGCTGTCTCTTCTGAGTGTCCTCAGCGGTGGATGCCTTAAATGAGAGCGAGTCGACAGGATCCTCCAAGGCCGTCTCATAAGAGCGCAACGCCCGGAAATAGTCGCCCACCTTCACTCCCTGATTAGCGCCCACATTGATGTAAACCTTCTGTCCCGTGCCCATCGTAGCATCGAAATCCTTTGCCATCACGATGCGGCCTGAAAGTTTGTTGCTCGCGGGAAGGAACCTGTCAAAGTGCATCGGCGAATGAAAACTCAGTGTGGACTTTTCTGCAAATGGAATCGCGGTGTCGCCCGGATTAACCGGATCGCAATCATATTCAATCTGCGCGACCGCTGAGTGACTGCTCCGAGTATCAATGATGCGCACGCGCCCAACCTCTTCATAGGGCTGACCCGTGGCTTTCAGGGTCCTTTTCTCGCCGGGATACATTTCGTACTCGTTGACGTCGCGCAGTGCGCGAACAATTTGGTATTGCGCCCCGGCTGTATATCCTGAGCCTTCGAGATAGACAAGGTCTCCCTTGACGAACTTGGTCGTTCCGGGCGTATGCAATCCGCCGGCAACAAAGTTCGCATCGGGCAAAGTTTGCTTGCTGATGAAGCCCGCACAGTACACATCAGCATAAGTGGGGGTCTGGAAGCGTACGGTGGGAAAGCTCGCCGAAGTCACCACCGTTCCCTCAGGGGTGGTCTGATCGACCGCAGCGCTCTGCGCACTCGATTGCCCCCACCCCGCCGTTGCGATTAACAGCAATAACAATCCTGTTTTCTTCATGTTACCTCCGAGAAGAGACCGCAAACCGTCCCTTCCCCGTCAAATGCTAGATAAAGAAAGGCTGTAGCGGGAAGGTAACAAGGGGACATACAAGGGTCAAGGTTACGAGGGTGTTGTGCAGGCTTCGCCGAAAGTTTTTTCGTCAAGTCGGTTAATCGGTTGTTGCATCTATATTTAGGCCCCTGTAATATGTCGCGCCGGACCAACTAGAACAAAAGCAATGAGCTCTGCCCCAACCTACGCTCCCAGGCTGCTTCCCCTGCGCATGCCGCGGGTTTGCGTGGCGGTGACTGGAGCCGATGCCGGCGAGATGGTGGAAAAGGCGGAGACGCTGGTCCGCGATAACCCCTTTCTTGAGTTTAGGTTGGACTATCTCTCCAAACCTGGCTTGGTGATTCCGAAAATTAAAGCATTCATGGAGTCGCACCCCGGCACGGTGGTCATCGCAACTTGCCGCCGTACGCTAGCCGGAGGCAGGTTCCGCGGATCGATGGCCTCCGAATTGGACATTCTGGCTAAGGCATCGGCCGCTGGCTGCCAACTACTGGACGTTGAACTGCAAACCGCCAGCAAGAGTAAACTGCTGCAAGTGCAAAAGCTGAGGGGGCGGTCTGCGCTGATCTTATCTTTCCACGATTTCCGGGGCACCAAGAGGCTCGACGAGACGCTGCAAAAAATGCTGGCCGTCCAGGCAGACTTCTACAAAATCGTTTCCACAGCCACGACCCTCTCCGACAATGTCACCATGATCAAGTTTCTGGCGAAGGAGAGTGACAAGCATTCCTTGATCGGTATATGCATGGGAGAACAAGGCATAATCAGCCGGGTGCTGGGAGTGCGTGCCGGCAGCGTCTTCACTTTCGCTGCCCTCAGCCCCGATGAAAAGACCGCTCCTGGGCAGGTGACGGCGCAAGAATTGCGGAATGTTTACCGTATTGAACAGGTGGACGCGGCGACAAGGGTCTATGGCGTCGCCGGCGACCCCGTGGTCCATTCCCTTTCTCCGGCGATCATGAATGCTGCGTTCCGGCGGGAAAACGTCAATGCCGTCTATCTCACTCTGCATGCCAAAACGCTCAAGGACCTGCTCACTTGCGTGCGCGAAATTCCCTTACACGGAATCAGCGTCACCATGCCGTACAAAGAAGCAATTTTGAAGCATTTGGACAACACTGACTCCCACACCACAAAAATCGGGGCTTGCAACACCGTGGTACGCGCCCAGGACGGCAAGCTGTACGGCTTCAATACCGACGCAGCGGGCGTAGTGCGGCCACTCGAACGCAGGCTTCCAACCCTGGAAGGCGCGAAGATCCTTGTTCTCGGAGCGGGAGGCGCGGCGCGGGCGGCGGTGTTCGGTTTGAAGGAACGGGGCTGCGAGGTATATATCTTGAACCGGACCGCTGGTCCTGCCAAGAAGCTGGCTCGGCAAGCCCGGGCCCGCACTGTAAAGCGTGCAGACTTGAAGAAGCTGAGTTTCGACGTGATCATCAACGCCACCCCGGTCGGCATGGGAAACACGCGTGAGACACCAATGCAAGAGCACGAGATCAATGCCCGCTATGTCTTTGATATGATTTATGATCCGGGCGAAACGCGCCTGCTGAAGCTAGCTCGGGAGCGAGGAGCACAAGTCATCCCCGGAATCGAGATGTTCGTTCAACAGGCGGCGCGTCAATTCGAGATCTGGACCGGTAAACCAGCCCCCGGGGACGAGATGCTTCGGACGGTATTATTGGCCTTGCAAGAGCGCGCTGCCAAGTCCCCGCCTGTGAAGAAGTAACCCGCTGATGCACCGTGCCACGAAAAAGTTGCATTTTCCCTACGACCCGAAGTAATATGTGAAACGGGCGCTGATGGTAAAGAGCCCATGACCCTGTACCGCCCGTTTCATACTTCCAGACTAACTAGTACTTCAGTTTTGGCGAAAAACTCGAGAGTCGGCTAGGTCCGCCTCCGTCCCGGTTCGGAGAGTTCAACATGGCGTGGTACGCGTACTGTCTTACCGAGCATCAATCCCTCCCTAATGGAACCCGCACCCGGCGCCCCTTCTTGATCGAGGGCGTGCAAGGAGTCAATGGGGCTGCGGTTCTCAGCTATCCCAGTGGCGAGTTTGCCGTGATCGTGAGCGAATACGACCACACCATAGGCGAGCTCGACCAGAAAGCAGCGATCGATCACGCGCGGGTTATCAGTGGCTGCTTTCGTAACTCGACGGTTTTGCCGTTCCGTTTCGGAACGATTTTCGACACGGACGACGCTCTGCGACAGGCCGTTCGGGTCAACCGCCGAGCTTTCGGAATAAGTGTGGAACGGCTGCGCGGGAAGTCCGAAATGCACATTAAGCTGGTCGTGCGCGACGGTTCCCTGCGAGAGGCCATGATCGACGTTGAGCTTCCCGACACCGTTGGCGGCGACTATCTGTCGAAGCTACGGGTGAAGGCTTCCCGTGAGCGAGAGCGCCAGACGAAGGCCCGTGCGCTCTCAGTGCAGGTGCACAAGCTTTTCAATCCTCTGGAAGAAGAAGTCAGCTGCAAGAAGGTCGCTCCCGCAGGCATGCTCATTGACATCGCCCACTTGATCGATTCCAAGTCGGTAGAAAAATACCAGAATCGCTACACCACCGCCGCCAAGCAGCTGAAAAACTGTGAAGTGGCGATCAGCGGCCCTTGGCCACCGTACCATTTCTTGCCAGGCAAGCTGCGCACCGTGGTAGGAAATAGCTAAGCTCCACGATTTACGCTTCTATCTGAGATCCGGACACGGAGCCAGACCTGGCTCGGGACTTGGCTTTCGGCGTGATGTAACCGGCCCAGCAGCGAATGTGCATCGTTCTGCACTTCCGATTCGGCGGAAGCGGCCTTGCCCTTCGGCTTAGCATGCCGACTTACCCTAAGTAAATCTTTTGTGGCCATTGAGTTACAGCGAGAGCTGTGATCGGTCCGGTATTTCTGCGCTTTGGCTCGGCAAATGCTTAGTTCTTAGTAACAAAAGAGGCCGCAAACTGAAAGTGAAAAATGACCTTCACTCTCTTCCATCGTTCTCGACATTTCCCGAACCGCCGTTCTGGCTGGCAGGACGGCTCCATGCATCGCCTTTCCTGACATAACCTTCCAAAATTCCTTGCCTCTTTGAATCGTGGCCCCAAACGGGGCCACTTTTATTTGCCATAAACTGGGACTCCTATAGGATTTCCCCACACCAAGTGGGCGATGAAGGAATGAAGGCGAACAACAGCAGCCTGAAGAAGCCTCCAATCCAAAATAGGACGTTAGCGGTCAGTCGAGGGGAGTGTATTTCTTTCTTGTCCACGCAGAGAGGCTACCCGGAGAAAGGCAACCGTCAAATCCGGCTTTCGCAGCACAAGCTGCCTACTGCTTTGTCAGTCAGATTGTACTCCGGCTACACTAGTCGCAGATCATGATCAAGACCCACTCCGCCCTTAGCCCCCTTTTTTCGACCTGTTTCACTTTTATTTTCCTCTCCGCAGCGAGCGGGCAAGCTCAAAAGCCGGCCCAGCCGCCAGCTCCATGGGCGGCTGCGCCACAGCACTCCCCACAGGAGCAGGACAATTTTCCTCCGCAACTGATACACGATCTGAACGCGATCAAGGCCGCCGCCTTGGCCGATGACTACGCCTATAAACGTCTGTCGCATCTCACAGAGAATATTGGCCCACGACCCAGCGGCTCGCCGCAAGCGCAGGCTGCCGTCGAGTATGTGGCCGCGGAACTTCGCCAACTCGGTCTGGAAGTTCATTTGGAAGAAGTGACAGTGCCCCATTGGCTGCGGGGCGCGGAGAGCGCCGAGCTGGTCGAATATTCAGGCCACGTGCCAGGAACTTCGCAAAAGGTCGTGCTCACCGCTTTAGGTGGAAGCACGGCAACACCTGCCGAGGGCATCACCGCGGACGTGGTCGTAGTCAACGATTTCGACCAGCTCAAGTCCCTGGGGCGAGAACGAGTGAGCGGAAAAATCGTGTTGTTCAATGAGATCTATGACCAGCGCAAGGCTGCAGCTGGCCTGGCGTTTGCTGCATATGGTGAGGCAGTCCGATACCGCGGTGCCGGCCCAAGGGCAGCGGCCGAGCTGGGCGCGGTCGCGACTCTGGTGCGATCCGTGGGCAGTGCGGACTATCGGCTGCCCCACACCGGCTTCAGCTTTCCGGCTGGCATTCCAGCAGCAGCAGTGACCGCCGAAGATGCTGAGCTCATCGCTTATCTATCGGTTCAAGGCCAAGCCCGTATGCACCTCACGCTCACTCCACAGAAGTTGTCCGACGGTAAAAGCTACAACGTAGTCGCCGATCTGAAGGGCAGCGAACATCCGGAGCAGATCGTGGTGGTCTCCGGACATCTCGACTCGTGGGATCTCGGCACCGGTGCCATCGACGATGGCGCAGGCGTGGTCATTGCCATGGAAACGGCGGAACTTCTTCAGATGCTTCACTTGCGCCCCAAGCGGACAATCCGGGTTATCGCCTGGATGGACGAAGAGACTGGAGGATCGGGAAGCCACGCCTACGGAAAGATCCATGCGGACGAGTTGCCACGGCACATCGCCGCCATCGAAAGCGACAGTGGAGCCGCGCATCCCCTGGGCTTTGATGTCAAAGTTACTCCGCAGGCCGTCGAAATGCTCCGGCCGGTCCAAGGCGTTCTGCAGAGCGTTGGAGCAAATGTTCTGCAACCGACCAGCTACAGCCCTGGCGCCGACATCGCTGTAATGTCGGAAGCGGGAGTACCCGCCCTCGGCGTGATGCAGGAAGGACGAACGTACTTCAATTACCATCACACGGCCGCCGACACCTTAGACAAAGTCATTCCCAGCGAATTGCGCGAAAACGCTGCTGCGATGGCAGTGATGGGATATGCGTTAGCTTGCATGAAAGAGGCACTGCCGCGATAGCCCGCGCCTGCTGCTGGTCACATCTGATTCGCACGCGAACCGCCGCGTTCTACGGTAAAACCTAGACACCTCCTACCGTTAATTGCGTCGTTGGGTGCGGTTGACGCATCTCAATTTGGGCGCTTATCATCTTCGTTTGACTCTAGGACAAGGATGGGCTCTGTACGCAAGCGGGCCATGAAATGATTTATGGATAAGAAGAAGTTGGAATCATTTAAGAAACGACTGGAAACACGACAACAGGAGCTGCGGCGCACGGTAACGCGCACGCAGCAGGATGGTCGCTCGGCGGACGAAGACACCGCTCAAGACATTGCCGATCGTGCCGCCAGCTCCTACACCAAGGAATTTCTCTTCACCCAGAGCAACAACGAGCGGCAACTGTTGCAGATGGTGGAAAAGGCGCTGCTGCGCATCCGCGAGGGCAGCTTCGGCGAGTGTATCCACTGCGGCAAGGAGATCAACGCCAAGCGCCTGGAAGCGGTGCCCTGGACACGCCACTGCATCGAATGCCAGGAAAAGCTCGAACAGGGATTGCTGGAAGAAGCTCCGCGGTAAGGTGGCGAGAGGGATGAGCAGGGCTGCCGGTGATGGCAGCCTTTTTGCTTTTGTCCATCAGTCGAGTGACCGCTTCCTTTTTGACGCCCTGATTTTCTGCCTGTTAGACTAATAGTTCGTCATAATTAGTTTAGTTCAACCCTCCATCGCTACTACTAGAAGGGAAGTCCGTGCGCGCAGAAACCCGCCGTCAACTGAAACAGGACGCATTCAGCCGGGTCACCATCAGGGCCGCCGAGAACACGGCCCATTGGACGGTTGAACACCGCTCGACCCTGCTCATTGCCGGCATCGCCGTTGTGGTCATTTTGGCCGTCGGACTAGGCGGCTGGTACTACCTCAACACGCAAGACGAAAAGGCGAGTCTCGAGTTCTCGCAGGCGGTGCGAACTATGAGTACGCCGCTTCGGCCCGCTGGGGTACCCGCCCAGCCGGACTCTCCCAGTTTCGCCTCGCCCAAGGAGCGGGCTGAGGCAGCCAAGAAACAGTTCCAGACGATCGTTGATAAGTATCCTCACACCCGGACATCTGATATGGCTCGCTACTTTCTGGGTGTGACCGCAGCCGATAGCGGCGACAATTCCGCGGCCGAACGGATTTTCAAGGAAGTCGCTGCCTCCGGAAACCGCGAACTCGCCTCCGTGGCTAAGTTGGCTCTAGCCTCGCTTTACGGCAATAGCAAGCGCACAAAAGAGGCAGTCGAGATCTACCAGCAGTTAATGGCAAAGCCCACCGCGTCGGTGAGCAAAGTCACGGCCCAACTCCAGTTGGCCGAACTCTACCAGGCTTCGAATCAGCCCGTCGACGCCAAGCGGATTTACGAGCAGATCAAGAAAGATAACCCCAGCGGAGAGGCTGCGCAGCTGGCCACACAGAAGTTGTCGGAGCTGAAATAGTTTCCACACCTAAGGCTTCGAGACTCAAAAATCCGCGCCCGACACTCATTGCCTAAGCTTTCCCGTACTGGTCGCCGCCTAAGAATCGGTGCCCTCGCCATTTGAGCTCCGCTCTACCCATTCCACTTTTCTTCATTGTTGGGTAGGATGTTTGTCTCTGGTTACAAGTCACCTCAGGACAAACATGGCAGACATCACACTCCGCGTTAACGGAAGCGAAAAGAAAGTTAGCGTCTCGCCGGAGACTCCGCTGCTCTGGATCTTGCGCGACACGCTGCAGCTCACAGGAACCAAGTTTGGCTGTGGTGCAGGCCTGTGCGGCGCCTGCACGGTGCATGTGGACGGAGCCGCCGTTCGCTCCTGCTCCACTCCCGTGTCCCAGGTCGCAGGCAAGACGGTCATGACTATTGAGGGACTCGGGGCTAATGGTCTGCATCCTCTGCAGCAGGCCTGGATTGCGGAGGAAGTCCCGCAATGCGGCTACTGCCAGGTCGGACAGATCATGGCTGCGGCGGCGCTTCTCGCCAAGACGCCAAATCCCACTGACGAGCAGATCACGCAAGGCATGAACGGAAACATCTGTCGCTGCGGAACCTACGAGCGAATTCGCATGGCCATTCACCGTGCGGCTAACCCGGGAGGTGGGCGATGAGTCCGCTTTCCCGCCGAAGTTTTCTTACCGTTGGGGCCGCCGCCGGTGCCGGCCTGGTCATCGGATTTTATCTTCCGCACGGATCGTCCTCCAACGCAGAAGTATTCTCACCGAACGCCTACTTGCGCATCACTCCTGAGAACAAAGTCATTATCGTGGTCGCGCGCTCCGAGATGGGACAGGGTGTGCGCACTGCTCTGCCAATGATTCTTGCCGAGGAACTCGAAGCCGATTGGAAACAAATCGAGATTGAGCAGGCGGGAGCCAGCACGCTCTACGGCGATCAGGGCACCGGTGGCAGCGCGAGCGTCCGCACCACGTGGGATCCAATGCGCAAAGCTGGCGCCGCAGCGCGAGAAATGCTGATCTCGGCGGCGGCGCTCACCTGGGGAGTTCCGCGCTCCGCCTGTGCCGCAGAGAATGGCAGCATCGTTCATACATCTTCGAAACGGCGTCTGAGTTACGGGGACCTGGTCAGCAAAGCTGCTACGCTCCCGATTCCCACCGACGCCCCTCTCAAGCAAAGCAAGGACTACAAGATTGTCGGAAAGTCTCTCGCGCGGATCGACACGCCTGCCAAGGTAAAGGGTGAGGCGATCTTCGGCATCGACTTTCGTTTGCCGGGCATGAAGTATGCCGTGTTATCCCGCTGTCCGACCATTGGAGGCAAGGTGACGAACTTCGACGATAAGCAATCGAAGAAGATTTCGGGCGTGAGCTACGTGGGCAAGACTAGCGATTCCGCAGTCGCAATCGTAGCCGACTCGGTTTGGGGTGCGATGGAAGGTCGGCGCGCACTGAACGCCACTTGGGACGATGGCCCGAATAAGGACCTCACCACCGCTTCGGTCATGGCGTCGCTGAAGCAAGCTGTATCGAAGAAGGGCGCCAGCCTTTATGCGGCTGGTGACGTTTCCAAGCCGTCGGGACGCAGAATCTCCGCTGAGTACGAACTCCCCTTCATGGCACACGCCCCCATGGAGCCGGGCAACTGTACGGCGCACTATCAAGGATCGAAGTGCGAACTATGGGCTCCGACCCAGGTACCGCAGGACTGCCGCGACTCTGTCGCGCAGGCTATCGGACTTGATCCCGATCAAGTAAAGGTCAACATCACTCTGATCGGCGGAGGCTTTGGCCGGCGTCTCGAGCACGACTATGCGGTCGAGGCCGCGCTGGTGTCAAAAGCGATCAACGGTCCGGTGCAAGTGCTGTGGACGCGCGAGGACGACATGCGCTTCTCCACGTATCGTCCCGCTAGTTTGCACCAGTTAAACGCCGTGCTCGATGGAGCGGGCCGGCCGGTTGCCTTTACCCATCGCATCATCGCCCCGTCCATTAGCGGACAAAAAGGTTCGCCAACACCAAACGGAGTCGATCCCGACCTCCCCGACGAAGCCGCCCTGATCTATCCCATCGCGAATGCCTCGGTTGAATATGTGATGACGGAGACGCCGGTTCCGCTGGGATGGATGCGCTCCGTTTACGCATTGCAAGTCGCATTTGCCAGCGAGAGTTTTGTCGATGAACTGGCTGAAGCGGCGGGAAAAGATCCTCTCGAGTACCGGCTTCACTTGCTGGCCAAGGATCAGGAGGTCCCATTCTTCACCAACACGTGGCACCCCGCCCGCATGCGCGGGGTATTGCAACTTGCGGCGGAAAAGGCTGCCTGGAGCAAGCCGCTACCGGAGGGACGCTATCGTGGGATCGCCTGCTTCGGGTGCTTCTCTTCGTACATGGCAGAAGTTGTCGAGATCTCGATGGAAAAGGATCAGCCGCGCGTGCAGCGTGTCATCGCCGCGGTGGATTGCGGGCAAGTGATCAATCCCGGTATTCTCCAGCAGCAGATTCAGGGCGGAATCGTTTACGGACTAGCCAATGCCTTGCGCGCTAAGATCACCATCGAGAAAGGCCGCGTGGTGCAAGGAAACTTTGATGACTATGCTCCGCTACGCATGGAAGAGTCTCCCGCAGTTGAGGTCTACTCCGTGACCAGCACGGAACCACCGACCGGAATCGGCGAGCCTTCCCTTCCGCCTGTGGCGCCCGCATTGTGCAACGCAATCTACACTGCGACTAAAAAAAGAATTCGCGCGTTACCAATCCTGAGCTAGCGTAAAGCGTTGCCATAGGACTGTCCTAGGGAAAGTCTAGCATCTGACCAGAGAAACGATGCACCGCTTTCCTTGACACTCTTTCTGCCGCGCTTTATTCTTAAACCTAGGTTCTTGCAGTACTTACGCGTGCTCGGTGCGCCCCGCACGGCGAAGGTACGGGATGTGTCATGTTCCTCGACATCAAAGAATTAGAACTCCATCCTGTCGACTTTGCGGAGGAGTTCCAGCCCGATGTCGTCGATCTGGGTAGCGATTTCCGCCAGCGCACTCCCCTAAATATTAGCGGACGCGCCGAAGTCGTCGAAGAGCATCACGGCAAGCATAAGATAATAAAAGACATCCGCTTAAGGGGCCGGCTTAGCACAAATTTGGAACAGAGTTGTGCGCGCTGCCTTGAGCCGGTAACACAGGATGTAATCCGGCAGTTTGAACTGCTGTATCGTCCCCTCGGGGCCGATGCCGGACGGGACGAGCTTTCAGTCACCGATGCCGAGGCGGAGATCGGCTATTATGAGGGTCAGGGAATTTTGCTGGAGGACGTTTTGCGCGAGCAGGTTTTACTCGCGCTGCCGTTGAAAGTAGTCTGCCGGGAAAACTGCCAGGGTCTCTGCCCGCATTGCGGCAAGAACCTGAACCAGGAAGCTTGCTCCTGTGCTGTTCCGGTCGAAGATCCGCGGTGGGAAGCACTAAAAGAAATCCGCGGCAGGCTGGATCACTAGATTGATTTTCCCAAATTGATGCTACGATTTTGGCTGCGGCGTAGAATGTCCGCGGCGAGAGGAATTCATAACCATGCCAAATCCTAAACGGCGACACTCACAGAGGCGCACCTCAACCCGGCGCGCTCACGACGCTCTCAAGGGTCACTCCCTTTCCGAATGTCCCAACTGCCACGAGAAAAAGATGCCGCATCGCGCCTGCCCGAAATGCGGTTACTATAAGGGACGCGAAGTCCTGGACGTGGAAGAAGCCAGCTAAACCACCGAGTTTCTCTCGTTAAACATGCCTAGCGTGATCGCGCTGGATGCGATGGGTTCTGACCGTGCGCCCAAGCCTGAGGTCGAGGGCGCGATACAAGCGGCGCGCCAATATGGCGCGCGCGTGCTGCTGGTCGGTCCGGAAAACATCCTGAAGGCTGAACTCACGCGCCACCGCGCGACCTCGCGCCTGCCCATCGAAATCATTCATGCCAGTGAAGTCATCACCATGCACGACAAGGCCGCGCAAGCCGTCCGCACCAAGCGTGATTCATCCATGCGCGTAGGGCTTCGGCTGGTACGCGAAGGTCGCGCCTCGGGCTTCGTCACTGCCGGGAATACCGGCGCGGCCATGGCCACGGCCAAGATGGTGCTGGGGGCACTGCCCGGCGTCGACCGTCCGGCACTGGCGGCGGTTTTCCCGACTGCCCCAGGAACTGCGGCCATCTTGCTCGACGTCGGCGCCAACGTGGATTGCAAGCCCCATAATCTCGAACAATTCGCCGTAATGGGCGAGATTTATTTCCGCTCAATGTTCGGGACGCGTGATCCCCGCGTCGGACTGCTCTCCATCGGCGAGGAAGAGACTAAGGGCAATGATCTGACCCGTGAGTCATTCCAGTTACTCAGGCGGCTCCCGCTGAATTTCGTCGGCAACGTTGAGGGCCGCGACCTCTTCAATGGCCACGTGGATGTCATCGTGGCTGACGGATTTGTGGGCAATGTCGCGCTGAAGATTTCCGAGGGGGTTGCCAATCTCGTGCGCACCGCTCTCAAGGAATCACTCAAGGCCACGATCACGCGTCAAGTAGGCTATTTGCTCTCACGCAGCGCCTTCGGCGATTTCAAGAAGCGCATCGATCACACCGAATACGGTGGTGCGCCACTGTTAGGCCTGAAAGGCGTGTGCATCATCACGCATGGCTCGTCGAATACCAACGCCATCAAGAACGCACTGCGCGTGGCCGCGGAATTTTCCGAGCGCAAGATCAACGATGCCATCGAACGCGGACTCGCGGTCCCGCATCTCAAGCCGCTCGAAGCCGAAGTTACACAAGCAAACTGATGACAGAGAACAAGGTTTCTTCAGGCGCCATCGCCTTCCTGTTCCCCGGCCAAGGCTCGCAGGCAGTCGGAATGGGCAAGGACCTCGCTCAGAAATATGCAATCGCGCGCCAGACTTTTGAGGAAGCGGATGAAGCTCTCGGCTATAAGCTCTCGCCGCTATGCTTTGAAGGGCCGGAAGAGCAGCTCCGCCTGACCGAGGTAACACAGCCGGCGATCCTGACGGCTTCAATCGCAGCCTTGCGTGTGCTGGAGGGCCGCATGCCAAGGCCGGCTTATGTCGCTGGCCACAGCCTCGGCGAATATTCTGCCCACGTAGCGGCCGGCACCATCAGCTTCGCTGCTGCCGTCCGCACCGTCCGATATCGCGGCAAGTACATGCAGGAGGCGGTGCCGGTGGGCATGGGCGCGATGGCAGCCATCCTCGGCATGGATGTAGAAAAAGTTACCGCTGTATGCCACGACGCAGCCCAGGGCGAAGTCTGCGAACCGGCCAACATCAACTCGCCCCAGCAAATTGTAATCTCCGGGCATACCTCCGCCGTCAAACGTGCCGCCAAACTTGCCGACGAGCGCGGCGCCAAGCGCGCCAAGCTACTGACGGTGAGCGCACCATTCCATTGTTCGCTCATGAAGCCCGCCCAAGACCGTCTGGAAGCCGATTTGAATGCCCTAACGTTTCAGAAGCCAGTGATTCCCGTGGTCTGCAACGTAGACGCGAAACTCATCCGTGATTTCGACCCCGCCCGCGACGCTCTGATCCGCCAAGTCACAGGCTCTGTGAAATGGGATCAGTCCATGCGAACGCTAATCGCAAGCGGGGGGCTGACTTTCGTGGAAGTCGGTCCGGGAAAAGTCCTCTGCGGTCTCCTGCGCCAGATCGATCGTACCAGGAGATGCGCAAACGTAGGGGACGAAGCATCTCTTCAAAAAGCGCTGCAGCAATTGGCAACAGCGGCGTAAGGTATTTCGCGAAGCGCTGGCGCAGCTGTCGGCAGTGGCCCAGACCATCCACAAGCGGGAGTTAAAGGCTAAGAGCAAGAGCTAATAGCTAATAGCTAATAGGGCGAGAAACTTATCGTCTTGTCCGACTTCTCCACCCAAACGCGGGCGTGCTCGGCGCGGTCGTTCACGATCATGTCGACAATCACTCCGCTGCCGCCGCCCGGTGGAGTCCCCGCCGCGTAAATCTTGTACGACTTCACTAACCCCCACTGTCCTCCGGGCCCCCAGTCGGTGTAAAACTCATGGAAAGGATATTTCTTATAGCGGTCCGGGTGCTGCCGCCACTGCGGGTCGTGCATCCAAATGCCATACGCGGATTCGTAATCCTGCTTTTGCAGCGCATCGAAGAAATGCTCAGCTACACGTTGTTCAGGCCAATAACGAAACCACCAGAGGAAAAAACCAGCCAGCAGCAAGAAGACTATTGCCGATACGATTCTGACTTTCTTCCTTCGCTCTTTCTCAGGATCGTATTCTTTGGCGTCCAGTAAGGTCATAGATCTCTAGCATAATGGACGGCGCTGCCAAGTCAAAAGTTCCCCTGAGTAGTGCATTGCCCGTTCTGGAGTTTCCCATCAAGGTCGACCACAATTAACAATCGGAACTCGGCAATTGAAGATTGCAAATTCCTTACAGCGTTCGCTTAAAGAGTGGGATCGCAATTCCCAGAGTCACGGTGGCAAAGATTGTCAGAAACAGCATGTCGGGCCAGACAGCGGCGAGTGTGGTTTCCTTCAACAGCAGGCATTTGAAGCCGTCCACCGCGTAGGTAAATGGATCTCCTCTTGCGATTACCCGCAGCCACTTAGGAAATGCCTGGATGGGGTAAATCGAGCCGCTAGGAAAAAACAGCAGCGTGTTGAGAATGCCGAACATGGCGCGTGGCACTAGCGGATCTTCAATGCGCACCATCAGCAGGAACATCATGGTGTTGAAGGCCAGCGAGGTCAGCACAATCATGATGATGAGCCCGAATGCCGTCACGGGATTGAACACAGTGCTCACCCCCGACAACAGCGAGCCGATCACGGTGATAATCACCCCCGTCATCACCGCTTTAATCGCGCCTGCTAAATTCAGCCCGAGCACCAGTTCGAGCTTGGTAATGGGCGTGACCAGATATCCCTCATGCACGCCCCGCGCTTTGTCATCGATGTAGAGCATGCCGCCGCCGATCATCACCGAGACAAACATCGCCAGCGTGAGCGATCCCGGCAGCAGGTACTTCATGTATTCGATATACGGGTAGAGTTCTACAATCTCCAATGCCGTTTGCTGGACCAGGCGCGGTTGGATCGTCGGCTGGTTCAGAGCGCTGGTCAGGTCGGCAAGTTCGGCTTCCAGAGCGGAGCTCATGAAGTTATCGCTGTTGTCCACCACGAGCGCGACCTGCGGCCGGTTGTTTTCATACACGCGCCGCGAAAACTGCGGAGGAATGACTACCGCGCCCTGCAGTTTTCCGTTGCGGACATCTTCCACGGCCTGCTTTTCACTGTCGTAGTAGACCGGCACGAAGGTGCGAATGTTCGCGCGCACCGAGTCAAAGGCCTCGCGAATCTTCAATGCTTGCGGGCCACCATCTTCGTCAACGACGCCGAGTTTCGCGTCACGAATCTTCCCCCCGAACGCGTTGCCCAGAATGATCAGCTGAACCAGCGGAAAAATCATGGAGGCCAGCATCAGCGCCGGCGAACGGAAGAATTTCCGCATCTCACGCTCCACGATGGCCATAACCCGGTTCATGGTTGCAGCCCCGGCCGTTGCGGCATGGTAAAGGCGTAGGCTTTAACCAGCTCGTCGCGCAGTTGGCGGCCGGTGAAGTGCACGAAAACATCATCCAGCGTTGTGTTTTGCACCGAAAGCGATTTCACGCCCACTCCGGAGTGCACCGCCATTTCCACCAGTTCGGTCGTAGTGCGTGAGCCGTTGCCGGTCAGTATGCGGAACATTCCCGCTCCTTCGTGCTGCACGGACGTGACCTCGCTTAATCCACGTAGCCGCTGCTCCCAATCTTGCGGCGCATTCTCAAATTGCACTTCGATCACATTCGACCCGGGAACGCTCGCTTTGAGCGCCATCGGAGTGTCCAGCGCCACCAGCTTTCCGTGGTCCACAATCGCGATCCGATGACAGAGCCGGTCCGCCTCGTCCATATAGTGCGTGGTGATCAGGATGGTGAGCTGGCGCTGAGCTTTGATGTTGCCCAGCATTTCCCAGACCGCCACGCGAGATACGGGGTCCAGCCCGGTTGTGGGCTCATCCAGGAAAAATATCTTCGGATGGTGCACAAGACCTCGCGCAATCTCCAGCCGCCTACGCATTCCGCCGGATAAGGTTTTGGTCTGTGCGTTGCGCCACTTGGTCAGGTCCACCAGTTCGAGCAGCTCGTCGATCGAACGCTTCCTCTCCTGGGCGGGAACATCGTAAAGTTTCGCGTAAATTTGCAGGTTCTCTTCCACCGTGAGATCGAGATCACTGGTCAGCGCCTGCGGTATCACACCAATCGTCCGCCGCACCGCGTCCGCTTGCTTCGCCACATCATGGCCGGCGATGCGAGCCTTTCCCGAGGTGATCGGAATCAGCGTGGTCATCATGCGAATTAGCGTCGACTTCCCCGCTCCGTTCGGCCCCAACAATCCGAAAATCTCGCCGTCGCTGACCGTGAAGGAGACATCAGCAACCGCGGTAAAATCGCCATACTTTTTGACGATATGGTCGACTTCAATCGCATACGGTGCACCCACTTCGACGAAAGTCTTCCCATTCTGCCCTAATACGACCCGCTCGCGATTCCTAT
>Ga0070698_100003334_pt1 | contig 17680 bp, 17 predicted proteins | sample KBSK1502metaG_FD_65477 | JGI IMG/M metagenome (GOLD analysis project Ga0070698, IMG submission 65477) | Corn, switchgrass and miscanthus rhizosphere microbial communities from Kellogg Biological Station, Michigan, USA - KBS K1-50-2 metaG | ecosystem: Host-associated > Plants > Roots >...
AACCCACCCGGCGGTCCGCCGTAGCGGACCTCCGGTAAGTAATACCGTTCGCAACTCCTCAACTATGTCCCGCGGGAACTCCAGGACACCGAGCAGTACGTCCCGCGATGCTGATGGGCCCGGCTCAAGCGTGGCGGCCAGCACACGACTGGAACTCCACGACGTAGCCTGACAACTCATCAGCCCTGATCATGACCCGGGGCAAGCTCACTCCGCAGAATGCCGCGCTGCTGCTGATCGACTATCAGCCCGCGCAAGTGGCCAGTGTCCGCTCGACGGATCACGAACTACTCGTCAAGAACGCCGTATCGACGGTCAGGACGATCAAAGCTTTCGACGTACCCGTCGTGCACTCCACCGTGAACGTCGCCTCCGGCCAGGGACAGCCGACGATTCCCGAACTCGCAGGACTGCTCGAGAACGACAGGCCGCTCGACCGGACGACGGTGAACTCCTGGAAGACACCGAGGTCCTTGAGGCCGGCCGGGCGACCGGCGCAGGAAGCTGATCTTCTGCGCTCTCTGGACCGAGGTCTGCATGGCCTTTACCGCTCTCGACGCGCTGCGCGAGGGTACGAGGTGTACCCGATCGTCGATGCGATTGGCGGAACCTCGCTCGAGGCACACCGCGCCGGCCTTGAGCGCGTGGTCCAGGCGGGCGGGCAGCCGATCAACTGGGTGTCGCTGGCTTGCGAGCTTCAGCTCGACCAGGAGCGGGTTGCGTGCCTGAGACCATGCGCAGCGGCGACCATCTGATCACAGTCTCGGGAACAGAGCGTCGAATCAGCCGGATCAGATGACGGTCGCTTGACGAGCGCCGGCAGATAATCGACTCGGCCGGACGCGGCGCAACGCCCGGGCCACGGCGCCCCGCGGGCGTACCGGAGGCCTGGCGAAATGGCACAAGGAGCTGTTTCGGATGGGAGATGAGTCAGGCAGGGGCGCTGAGGCTGCAGAATCGGCTGGGGCACCTCGTCCTGCACCGTCTGGCGGGAGAACTCGCCGGGAGCGCTGGGACAGGTTGCGCCGTTCCCTGTGGCAGCCGCCGCGCCATCATGGCGAGCAGCCGCACGAGCGCGTCGTCGGCCCGCTTGAGCTCTTCTACGACCTTGCCGTGGTTGTGCTGGTCGCCCAGGCCGCGCACCGCTTGGCCGGACATCTCACATGGCCTGGGCTTGGCGAGTTCGCCGTGGTGTTCACGCTGGTCTGGATCGCGTGGGCCAATGGCAGCCTGCATCACGAGTTGCACGGCCACGAGGACGCCAGGGCGCGTAATACCTTCTTGCTCCAAATCCTGGTGCTCGTCGCACTCGGCGCCTTCATTCCGGAGGCGGGCGGCGCCCGCGGGGCAGCGTTCGCCGTTGCCGCAGGTGTGCTGTTCGCGGTGCTGGCGGTGCTCTGGCAACTGGCTGCACGCGGCGACCGTCCCGTATACCGCCGCTCGAGCCGTATGTTCGTCGCTGGGACGGCTGCCTGTGCAATTCTGCTGGCCGGAACCGCATTCATGCCAGCCATCGCCCGCACGTCGGCCTGGGGCCTAATCGACGCCGCTTACCTGGCGGGGTTCGCAGCGCTGATCCTCACCGCCACTCCCGCCGAGGCGGCCGGGCTCACCATCACCGATGCGCTTATCGAGCGGTTCGGCCTGCTCATCATCATTGTGCTGGGTGAAATCCTGACCGGTGTGGTCCAAGGACTGGCCAGCGAGCCGATCAGCGGACTAACCCTAAGCGTTGGGCTGATCGCGGTTGTGATCGGATTCGGCGCCTGGTGGACATACTTTGACTTCGCCGGTCACCGCCGCCTCGAAGCGAAGCCCACGGCAAGCCTGCAGTGGATTCTCGGTCACTTGCCGCTCACTGCGGCCATCGCGGCGATGGGCGCCGCGATGGTCAGCCTGGTTCGCCATGCCCATGACGGACGCACCCCAGTTGCTGCGGCATGGCTGCTGTGCACAGGCGCTACCGTCGTCCTTTGCGCGACGATGCTAATAAGCGCCAGCCTCGAGGCCTGGGACCGTGATCGCGGCTTCTACCGGCCGCTTGCCCGCACCTGTGCCGTGGCAGCGGCCATGTGCCTGGGCGTCGCCGCCCTCCGGCCCGCGCCACTCATCCTTGGCCTTGCGCTCGTGGTCATCATGAGCATTCCCTGGGTTCTCGCTGTCATGCTCCGTCTGAACGGCGAGAATGGCTCACCCGCCCGGTAGCCAGTCCGCACATTCGTGCGTGCCACCCGCTAAGCGATCAGCTGTAGCCAATCTTCGGACCAACCGCGCAGTCCCCGACGGCAGCTGATCAGTTTCACTTGTCGCCGACGGCCTGCTCGAGCGGGGCCGGGGACGCAGCGCCCGGGTGCGGTCCTTCACCGCGTTCGACGCGGTCGATCTCTACCGCCTGCGCCGCCCCATCGAACTCGCCGCGGTGCGGCTGATCATCGAGGGCAACCGCCCGCTCACCGGGATCGAGAAGGCCGCCGACGCGTTCGTGGCCCTGCCCGACGCGGTGACGTGGGACGTGGTGGCCGACCATGACATCGCCTTCCATCGCTCGGTGCTGGCCGCAGCAGCATCGCCGCGGCTGCTGCGCACCTTCAACAGCGTAGGCGCGGAACTACGGCTGCTTATCGCCCAGCTCCGCCCCGTCTACCGTGGCGCGAACGAGCTAGCCGCCGAACATGCGGCCTTGCTCCACGCCCTGCGCGCGGGCAAGATCCGCCCCGCCCTGGAGGCGTGGCAAGCACACCTCGGCGCCGGTGAACGATTCTTTCTCGACCTCATCAAGGAGCGCGTCCTGTGAGATTCACCGACTACCAAGTGCTGAGCTTCGACTGCTACGGCACCCTCATCAACTGGGAGGCCGGCATCGCCGCCGTGCTCAGCCCCTGGGCGAAAAGCCGCGGACTCACCCTCAACGACGAGCAGCTGCTGACCGCATACTCCACCCACGAGGCAACAGCCGAGGCCGAGCACCCCACCGACCCCTACCCCGGCATCCTCGCGCGCAGCCTCCGGGCCCTCGGCAATGAGCTAGACGCCGCGGTCAGTGACCAGGATGCTGCGGCTCTGGCGACATCGGTGCCGGACTGGCCCGCATTCGCGGACTCCCACGACGCTGACCGAGGCCGCCGGGCTGGATCCAGATGACCCAGTTCGGCATCATGGCGAAGGGACGGCCCAGAACACTTCTGACGGCATCGGAGCGCAAGGGTCAGCCCGCAGGTTCAGCATTCGGCTGGGCGCTCGTCTTAGGTCGCTACCGTGACCACGGCGTAGCGGTCACGGGAAGTGTCGAAGTCGGTGTCGACTTCCCTCAATCCCGCGAGCTCAAGCCGTGCGCGCAGTTCGCCGATCGTGAAGGGACGGAACGTGATCACATGTTCGTGCGGCTCAATCTGGCCGCCGTTGTCGAAGGCGAACACCAGATGGGCGATGTGCTCGTCGCCGAGGCGGTCCGGTACCTCCCAGGCATAGAACACCAGGCATCGTCGCCCCCCGCGAGTCACCACCCGGCCGGCCATCTGGACGATCTGCCGCTCGGCATGAAGCTTCTCCCAGTTACGGGAATCAACCACCACGTGTCCCCCGGGACGGGCCATCCGCCGCAGCCCGGTCAGCGCCTGAACCATCGCGTCGCGGCCGGCGGCGTGCACCAGTGCATTCCCGGTACACAGCACCACATCAAACCGTTCACCGGTGGCCGCGGGAAGATCCGGCCACCTGCTGCGCAACAGCGGGATCGCCAGCCGCTCTCGCCGGAACCGGGCAGCCGCACCCTCGGCCATCGCGTCGCTTCCGTCGGCCGCCCACACGGTGAAGCCCCGGCGCGCGAGCACCGCCGCGTCGATGCCCGTGCCGCAGGCCGCGTCCAGTACCGCGCTGGTGCGGCTGATCCGCTGCAGCAGGCGTGCCGCCGCGGGCTGGTTGATAGCGCCTCCGTCAGCAAGCGCGTCGTCGTCGAACAGCCAGTCGTAGTCGGCGGCGAGGGTCTCATAGGCGTCGGCCATGAAATCGAAGTCTGCCAGACAGCGCCGGAATACCTGATCTGTACGCAATCACGAGCGCCGCCACCGGGCCCGTCGTCCGCGCAGAGCGGCGGATACTTGCGCGCGCGAGCATCGAGACTCATCACAGAGAGTTACTCGTACCTGTCCGCGTGCCGCCTAGGGCTGTGCACACTCCGGCCCTGATCCGCGTCGGCATGGTGAACAGCGCCGGGTAGCGCTCTCTTCTCCAGCTGTCTGCATCGTGAGGGTGCTGCGCCTGCACCACTCTCAATCCCAGCACGTCGACCGGCTCAATCCCAGCACGGACCGGCGAAGGCCAGAACCCTAGATACCGAGATGTGCACGGAAGGTCTGGCAGACACCGCGCAGGCATCTTCCTGCTCCAATGCCACCCGGCGCAGCGGGCTCGCGGTCCTGGCTGTTTTCCTCCTGGCGGCCTAGCCCGGCTCAGGGCGGGCCGCTGGAAGGAAGCCGAGTGGCAGCGGCCAGGGATTGCTGGTCCTATCGCTCGGCACGGTAGGGGCTGCGGTGGCCGCGGGACAGCGCAGGCGGCATCCGAGGCCGGGCCCGGAGCCGGTGGCCTGGCAGAGTGGTCGGCGTGGGCGATCGGCTGCTGACCCTGTTCCTGTGCGGCGATGTGATGACCGGCCGCGGTGTCGACCAGGTTCTCCCGCACCCTGGCGATCCGGGACTGCGGGAGCCATACTCCGGCGACGCGCGGGCATACGTCCGCCTGGCGGAGCGGGCCAGTGGCCATATACCCCGGTCGGCCGGCTTTTGCTGGCCCTGGGGGGATGCCCTGCGGATCCTCGACGACCTGGCACCCGATGTCCGGGTGATCAACCTGGAGACGAGCATCACCCGCAGCCGCGGGTTCGCGCCGGGCAAGGCCATCCACTACCGGATGAGCCCGGGCAACCTCCCGTGCGTGGCGGCGGCCCGGCCCGATGCGTGCGCGCTGGCGAACAATCATGTGCTCGACTTCGGCCGCCAAGGGCTGCAGGACACCCTGGACGCCCTGTCCGGTGCCGGGCTGCGAGCGGTGGGCGCGGGGCGCGACGCCGGTGAGGCCCGGCGGCCGGTGGCCGTCCCGGTGCCGGGTGGCAGGAGCGTGGTCATCTTCTCGTGCGGGACGAGTTCCAGCGGGATCCCGGCAGACTGGGCCGCTACCCCGGACCGGCCTGGCATCGACTTGCTGCCTGATCTGTCCGACGCGACCGCCGACGACGTCGCCGGCCGGGCGCGGGCCGCGAAGCGGCCCGGTGATGTCGCGGTCGTCTCCGTCCACTGGGGATCCAACTGGGGGTATGACGTGGACCCGGATCAGGTCCGCTTCGCCCGCCGGCTGATCGAGGGGGGCGTCGACCTGGTACACGGTCACTCCTCGCACCACCCCCGCCCGGTCGAGGTGTTCGGGGGCAAGCTCGTCCTGTACGGCTGCGGCGACTGCATCGATGACTACGAGGGCATCACCGGCCATGAGCAGTACCGGGCCGACCTGCGCCTGCTGTACTTCGCGTCGCTGCAGCCAGGCACCGGCACGCTGGCAGCCCTGCGGATGGCGCCCATGCAGGCCAGGAGAATGCGGCTGCACCGCGCCCCCGCAGCGGACGCACAATGGCTGGCGACGGCGCTGGAGCGGGCCAGCCGCCGCTTCGGTTCCCGGGTCGATCTCCAGCCGGACGGCCTGCTGGCCCTGCGTACAAGGGCGTCATGAGCCGGGCCGCCTCTGCCGGAGACCTGGCCGCGGCGGTCCGCGCGCACGGCGTCAGCGATGAGCGCGTGCCGGGAGGCCACGAACGTGACATCCCGCGCCGGATACATCCCCGGCGGCTATCTCACGACGGCCTACCGCGACCAGCCCATCCCGATCGGGCACAGGCAGGTGACATAGCCGCCCATATCGGCGGCTATTTGTGCGCTTGTCGCACCGTGGCTCGTGCTCCGTGATTGGTTGCTGAATCCAGCTGAGGTGACCGACTGGTCAGGCCGATCCCGGGCCCGCGACGGCCTCGACGTACCGCGTCATCGATACCCGCTCGCTGGTGGGACGTACCTCATCGCGGCTACGGGCGTACATCCGGTTAGGCGTGTTCGTCTTGTTCTGTGGCCCAGGATGCCGTCCGCGGCGCAGGCGGTACTGGGCCCGCCGGGCTGGCGTCGGGGCCCGGGGTGCCCGGCACAATGAAGAGCTATGGACCGATGCGAGCGTGCGGACCTGGCTGACTCCAGGTTGCGGGAGATGGCCGGGTCGCCGTTGCGGCGCGCGGGCCGGGTCATTGTGCTCGACCCGGGTGGCCGTGTCCTGCTGCTGCGATACGACAACGATCCTCCGGTCGGCCGGCACTGGGCCACTCCCGGCGGGGGCCTGAACCCGGGCGAGTCCTATGCGGCTGCCGCGAGCCGCGAGCTTGCCGAGGAGACCGGCTGGGGCGATGTTGTCTTGCTGGGCGAGATTCACCGGCACGTGCGGGCAGTGGAACACGGCGGCCGGATCGTCCGGCAGCATGAGTGCCTGTTCCTGGCGCGGACCGACCGGGCCTGCCGCGGGCTCGGGGACGTCGCCGCGATGCACGCTTCTGATGGCATAGCCGCATGGCGATGGTGGACGCTGGCGGAGCTGGACGCGACGGCAGAGGTTGTCTGGCCCGCCGGGCTCGCCGGACTGATCCGCAGTGCTCTCGGCCACCGCTAGACCGGCATCCGCTGGCTGAAGAGGCGTTCGAACAGGCGAGCCTGGGGCCCGCGAAGGCGCAGCTGGCACTGGTGAACGCGATACGACGATCACCGGGGCGGGACCAGAGGGGGGCACTCCGGGTGTGGATAGGTGGGCCGCGTCCGCTTCTGAGCGCGGCAATGTCCCCGGATCTGCACCGGGCGCGGCATGGCCGGACGTCTCTGCCAAGTCGTGGACTCGGCTGTCTCAGGTCGGCGCGTGTAACGTCTGGACCGTTGACTTTCACGCTGGCGACAGGTGGGTGAGTCCGGAATGAGTGTGTTCTCCGACGCTGAACTGACCTACCTGGCCAACGGCAGGCTCGGCCGGCTCGCGACCATCGACGCCACCGGGATGCCGCACGTCGTTCCCCTCGGCTGGCGCTACAACCCCGGGCTGGACGCGATCGACATCGGCGGCCGGGACTTCGCCCGGAGCCGGAAGTTTCACAACGTGCAGCACAACCCGAACGTCGCCCTCGTGATCGATGACGTGCTGCCGCCGTGGCGGCCCCGGTGCGTGATGATCCGCGGAATGGCTGAGGCTCTAGCGGAGGCGGCCGGGCCGGATGGCCAGCCAGCTGGACCTATCATCCGGCTGCATCCCTCCGAGGTGATCAGCTGGGGGATGGAGTTCGCCGCGGAATAATCGGCACATGCACCGGCTCGAATGGACGCGGAAGTGGAAGTGTTCCACCCATCGAGACACACTCACACGTCGCGGAAGTAAACCGCCCGGTGCTGCGCGGACAAGCGGCCGGTCACGGTACCGGTGGCGGTGTTCAGCGCGGCGAACAGATCCACGGTGCCGTGCCGGCGGGCGCTCGCCACGAAGGCTGGGTCTATCACTGGGCTCTTGGCTCCGGCAGCCGCGGAATTGCCGCAGGCCGCTATCGACATCGAGGCAGTGCATAGTAGAGCCGCTGCAAGAACCGGATGAAATCTCATTCTGTCCATGGTCTGCGTGTCCCTCCCATCCTCCTTCTGGATCGATAGCTCGACCATAGTTCCGTCGTGGCCGCGGAGCGCGAGCACGAGCGCCCCGGCCGTCTCGCCCGCGTTCGCTTCCTGCAGGGTGCGCCCGGCAAGCCGGGAGCCGCCGCACCCAGCCGGAGAGGCGCGCCTCATGCTCGCAGATCACGAAAGTGAGGAGCCGGTCAGGCGCCCCGGGTTCCTGCCGTGGCGGCGGGCCCGTCTACGGAGTCGGCGTAGTAGTGGGCGCCCCGGGTCTCGTCGTATCCGTTCGGCAGCCGGATCGCGCGGAAGATGGGGGTGAGCACGAACGCGACTACCAGGTTGACGGCGAGAGCGGCGATCGCGATATAGGCGATGTGTCCGAACACCGGAGCGGTGGAGGCGCCGAAATGCGCCTGGCCTCCCCCGGGCGTCCGGTAGGCCTCGATCGTGCCGTACACCATCCCAGACGCCCAGCCAGTGATCAGTGCAAAACGATGGAACCAGGTTGTGTACAGGCTGATCACGATCGCCGGGAAGGTCTGCAGGATCCAGATTCCGCCGAGCAGCTGCAGGTTGATCGAGAACGTCTTATTCAGCTCGAGCGCGAAGCCCAGAGCGCCGACCTTCATGACGAGCGAGGCCAGCCGCGCTACCCGCGTCTCCTGGGCCGGGGTGGCGTCGGGATTGAAGAACTCGTTGTAAATGCTGCGGGTAAACAGGTTCGCCGCGGCAATCGACATGATGGCTGCGGGGACGAGCGCGCCGATGACGATTGCCGAGTAGCCGATCCCCGCGAACCAGCTGGGGAACATATGCTCGAACAGCAGCGGCACCGATAGTTGCGAGTTGCCGCCACCGGCCTTGACGCCGGCGTTCACGGCCGGTGTCGCGCGCGCCATGTAGCCGAACAGCGCGATCAGGCCGAGCATCAGTGAGTAGGCGGGCAGCATGGCCACGTTGCGCCTGATCACGTTGCGCTTCCTGGCCGCGAATACCCCGGTGGCCGCGTGCGGGTACATGAACAGTGCCAGCGCGGAGCCGAGCGCGAGAGTGGCGTAGGCCCATTCTCCGGACGGTGCCACAATTAGGCTGCCAAACGGCTTGCCGGTCGCCGGGTTCACCGTCTTCAGGTGCGCCGACGCGGTGCCGAAGATGTGCCCCCAGCCGCCCAGCCTGGTCGGGATGTAGATAATCGCGACGATGACCGTCAGGTAGATGAGAGCGTCCTTGACGAAGGCGATCAGGGCCGGAGCGCGCAGTCCGGCAAGGTAGGTATAAACAGCAAGAACAATGAACGCGATGATCAGCGGCAGGTCCCTGACGAACGCGTTTCCCGAAGTGCCGCCGACTCCCATGACGGTCAGCACCGACTCGATGCCAACTAGCTGCAGCGCGATGTAGGGCATGGTGGCAAGGATCCCGGTCAACGCCACCGCGAGCCCGAGGCCTTGCGAGCCGTACCTGCCCCGGGCGAATTCAGCGAGGGTGACGTAGCCGCGCGCGCGGGCGGCCGACCACAGCCGCGGGGCGAAAATGAACACGATCGGCCAGACCACGATCGTGTACGACAGCGCGTAGAACCCCGCAGCGCCGACGGCGTACACCAGGGCCGGCACGGCGATGAATGTGTATGCGGTATACAGGTCGCCGCCAAGCAAGAACCAGCTGACAAAAGTTCCGAACCCGCGACCGCCGAGACCCCACTCGTTCAGGTGCATCGGGTCCTCCGCCGGGCGCCATCTGGCCGCGGCGAAGCCGATCATGGTCACGACCAGGAACGAGACGACGAGGATGGTGAATGCGACCGGATTCACATGACTCACTTCCGCAACCCCCCGCCATGCCTAGACCTGGCATCTGAGGTCGGCTTGGATCTCAGCAGCACGGAGCAGAGCCAGCACACGATGGCGACCACGGGCACCAAGATCAGCTGATACCAGTAGAAGAAGGGGAAATCACCTAGCTTCGGCATGGAGCGCGCGTAGAAAGGCACCGACAACGTGCCGCCAATCGCGGCCAGCAGCAGGAAGGTGATGGCGACCCGCTTGACGGGACTCTTGCCAGCGGGAGCGGAATGGGCCATCGCAGCCTCTCAGGGGTGTGATGCGCGCCCGCGGCCCGTCCCTCGCCAGGCCACAGCATGCAAACGAACCTGGCAACCATGGTGCAACATCACCGGCCGGGTAAATGGGGCTTCCGGCGCATTGGGAGGGCCGGCGCCTGCAACCCAGAGCTCGGCCACCCGGCCGGGCGCCGGCTCGCTTGCTTCAAGCTGTCAGGATGAGGTCTGCGATAGTCAGCGGCGAGACGGTCTGGACCCGATCAGCTGGAACCCGGGGAGCTGTCCCTGCTCGATCCGGGCATGCCTGAGAGGCTCGCGTGGCGGCCGGACGTCTTGGTGGTGGGGGGGCGGGATACCCAGAGTGGCGACTGCCGTTGCGTGCGAGAACCTCGGCCTTCAGGAGCTGCGACTCGCCCACGGTCAATGTCAACGGCGCCGAGAGGCACCATCGGAGCAAGACTTCGGCAGATCCTGAAGACGGATGATGGCATCGCGGTGCCGCATGGGAGCGGCGGATGTTGGGCATCCGCCGCTCCCACGGGTGTGCGCCTGCCTCAGCGGGCGCCGACTGGCGCCGGCCCGAAGTGGTCGAGCACGAAGTCGCCAACATGGCGGCCGAGCTGCTGGCCGGCCACGAGGTCGATCATGGTGTGCTGCCCGGCGAAAAGCCGGCTGAGCGTTGCCTCGTTGGCGGCGGCCTGGAAGTTGTCGAAGGTCCGGGTCACGCCGGGATCTCCGTCCGAGCTGACGGTTAGCTGCTGGTGGTCACCGTAGAAGGCGCTGAGAACGGTTGCCGCGGCCTGGCTGATGGTCGCATGGGCGCTCGGGTAGGACGGGTCGGCCGCGGTGACCGCGAGCGGGTTCCAGTTGGGGTCGCCGATGATGCCGGGGTTGCCGGCGGTGTCGCCCTGCCGGATCGCGGTGATCGGACGCCACACCAGGTAGTGGTACTTCGCGTCGTACAAACCGATGGTGGCGTCGGCCAGGGCGAGATCGAGGTTTGCGAACACGGTGACCGTCCGCTCCAGGTTGGCGTGCCGGGTCACGGCGAGCTTTTGGGCGATCTCGTTCCACACGTTCCAGATCGGCGCCGCGCCCCAGAACTTCGCCAGCGTTGTCTGGTCAGCGGTGCGGGTGGTGCTGGAGTCCTGGCCCAGACTCTTGACCTGGTTGAGCGCTCTGGCGTAAGCGACGCTGGTAATCGGCGGTGGCGGGGCCGGACGGAACTGCTGCCCGCTGTCGAGCACGAACGGCGTGATCGAGCCCCAGTTGGTGAACACCGGTGCCGGGAAGTTTGGCGGAGTCGGCTGGTAGTCGCCCGGCTGGCTTCCGGCGGTAAACGGCGGCGGGATCGCCGCTGATCCGTCGGACGACCGGATGCGGACAAGCCGCTCGGCGACAATCTCTCCGACCCCGATGCCCTGCTGCTTGCCCCGGGTATCGGGGATGGCCGCGAGCTCGCCGGCGAGCAGCTGGTCGAGCCCGCTCTTCAGCGGCGGGTAGAGGGCGGTCAGCACGTCGTGCGCGGCCTGGTCGGCGGCGGCGTCCGGCCGGGCGCCGCGCGGTGCCGGCACCGAGAACAGGTACGGAGGGGCCGCGTGCGTGATCGAGGTCACCGCGTCGTACTCAGCCGCCTGCAGGAGCGCGAAGCTGCGGGTGGGATGCACGGTCGCGGGTTGAGCCCCCGGCGTGCCGAGTATGGTTATCAGCTCACGGTTCCAGTCGACAGCCGACCGTCCCGACCCGGGCATGAAGGCAACCGATGACCGAGGACCGGGCCCGTGCCGGGCCGTTACAGCAAGCGCCGGAGCGGCCGCTCCGGCGACAACGGCTGCCATGGCTACTAGGACAAGGGCCCTTCCTGTCTTGCGCATGCTTGCGGCTCCTCTCGACTGAGGTCGGCTGGCGGCATCGGCCGACGCGGGACCCAGGCCGTGTCGGCACGAAGCTACCTACTATCACGTGTAGTACCTGATAGGTGTTCACTGAACGGACGGACTCAGCACCGCTGAGCACCGGCTGGCGCGCGCGTTACGCACGGCTGCTATTGAGCTCGACCGTCGAGAAAACCCCGGCGTACCGGGCAAGCCTGTCCCGCGCCGGAAGACCGGCCGGGTATAGCTCCGGCTCCCAATGGTCATAACTCCAGCCAGATGTCCCGATACTCGTCATCACGGGAGCCTCACCGGACAACTGACTGCCTTGCCTGCGAGTTTTCCGAGTCTGGCACGGCTAAGCCGGTAATCCGCAAATCACGGGAGCCTGAGCATATCCCGCCAAGGTAAGTAAGTCGTTCTGGCGTCCTCTAACCTCATTTTCTACGGACGGGGAAGATGTGCGCATCCCAGAATCTCTCTGTGGTTCCGTGATCGGCGTCATCTCGATCGAGCGGCGTGACGCGCGTCCTCGTTCAGCGGTAGCCCGCACACCTCACGTGTCACTAGGGCGCGCCCCAGTCGTCCCGCTGCTCGGTCCGCTGTTGACCTGAGGGAGTTTCCCGGACCTCTGTTCGAGTCGTGCTCCGGCTCCTGGCCCCCATCACAATGACGAGAACACTCAAGATGACGACAAGGATCCCGACCAGAAGCAGGATATCGCCGACCTTGTGGATGTTGAATCCAGAAGTATGCACTGAGGTAGCGAACCTCAGGATGGCTCCAACGACCACCAGCACGATCCCGAACGACGTTAGACCGATACCTGAATTCCTATTCATGGCCCCCGAGTGTAGGCTAACCGGGTCAAATGCTCCAAGCGCCGCGCCGCGAAGATCCGCTGTCGGCCGTGGGATTCCGTCGATCAATGTGGCCAGGTCGGTGCGCCGGCGCATGCACCCCGCCGTGGAGGGCAGCGTGAGGCCTCAGCACGCGCGGGTCTGGCCCCGACTATCCAGGGTTTATCGCCCGGAGGCAAGGGTGCCGCCGAGTTGATGGATCAGAGCGCCTGGCCAGCCGCTGATCGGTCGGATGGACGTAGGGAAGCACCTGGGCCGCCGGTTCGCGGCTGCATGAGTTGCTGGTGCGCATCGCGCAGGGGGAGGTCCGTCGGCGTGGTCCGCGGCTGCGGATCACCGGCCCCGAGCTGGAGGATCTGCGGCCCGCATGACGTGTTACCGGTTCATCCGGCCGTGTTGTCGTGCATGGCGGCGAGGCGGGCGAGCTCGACGCGTGAGGTGACGTCGAGCTTGGCGAAGGCGTGCCGGAGATGGTTGCTGACAGTGTGCTGGGACAGGAACAGCCGCTCGGCGACCTGCCGGTTCGTCAGGCCTCTGGCGACCTGCCGCACGACTTCGAGCTCGCACTCGGTCAGCCCTGACCAGCCGTTTCGCGGCGGGACCATCCCGGCGAGGCGGCGGCGGATACCGAGGGCGCGAAGCCGTCGCCGGACGCGGCCCGCGTCCCAGGACGCACCCCCATCGGCGTACAGTTCAAGCGCCCGGCCGAGCAGGGCGACGCCTTCCTCCCGGTCTCCGCGCCCGGCCAGGACCTTCCCCGCGTCCTCGAGCGCCGAGGCCAGGGCGAGCGGCCGCGGTCCTTCTTCGAAGCACCTGACCGCGAGGGCGAGGTGCTCGGCGTCCCCCATCACCAGGCCCTCTGCGTGAGCAGCGGTGCCTGCGATCGAGGCTACGGCCGGGTTCAGCCGAAAGACGCTCCCGGGCAGTCGCCACCGCAGAGGTCGCGAGCTCGCCGTCGCCGGCCGCCATCGCGATGCGGACCAGCGGCACCTCATCGATGGCATCCATAGGGCACAGCGGCACGATGGTGAGGCGCTCGGTCTCGCCCAGAGCGCACAGATGAGCCCGTGCCGCAGCGCCCGGATCGGAGCTGCCGAGGGCGCGCGCGGCCTCGCGCAGCGTGTGCACAGCCGCCTGGTCGCCGGGCTCGGCGCTGGCGGCCAGCTGAGCGGCGACCTCCACCGCAGGAGAGCCAGCCGCCAGCAGCGCGTCGACTGCCTGCAGTTGCAGCGCACGTAGCGCGGTGGGCGGCAGGGTGTCCCGGACGGCCTCGCGGATCAGGTCGTGCCGGTAGGCCAGCAGGCCGTCGTCCTCGGTCAGCAGGTCGGCGCGTAGCAAGTCATCGACCGGTGTCAGCAGCGCCGACGGTTGCTCGGTCAGCATCGCCGACAGGTGGCCGAAGGAGAAGCGCCGCCCCAGCACGGATGCCACCAGCGCGGCCTGCCGCGCGGGCTCGGACAACCGGGACAGCCGGTCTCGCATGCTGTCGGCGATCCGGCGGGCAGCCGTGCCTCGACCAGGGTGGCGTGCCCGGAGTCGGTCCGCACCAGCGCATCCTCCTGCAGGCCGCGCAGCAGCTCCACCAGCAGGAACGGGCTGCCGTGCGCGCGCCCGGCCAGGTCAAGCAGGCCCGGATCGGGCTCTGCCCCCAGCAGGTCCCCTGCGACCTGCCCGACCGCATCGCCGTCGAGCGGGCCGAGCAGCAGGGACTGCGCTCCGATCTCGTCCAGGCTCTCTATCGCCGCCCGCAGCTCGGCCCGGGCCTCGCCCTCGCGGAAGGACACGAGCCACATGATCGGCAGGTGGGCCAGGCGCGGCGGCAGGGTTCGCAGCGCGGTCAGGCTGCCGACGTCGGCCCAGTGCATGTCGTCGATGCAGACAAGGAGCGGGGATGCCAGCGCCGCTTCTTCGAGCAGGGACTCGAGTTCCTCCAGCAGCCAGTAGCGCTGCTCGGGCAGAAAATGCAGCCGGTGCCGGGCGCCCAGATCAAGGCCATCACCAGCGCGAACGGAATGCCAGGCACGGTAACCCACATGGTGTACTCGCATTCCCACGCCGACCACATTGGCGCGTCCTCCTTGTTCGGCGCCGACGTGATCCGCATCGGGCAGGCCGAGACGCTGCGCCTGCTGCGGCGCGACAATGACCCGAACCGGCCGCCGCCGACGTCTACACCTTCCTCAACGCCGCCGCGATGCTGGACTCGCTCCGGGTCGACGCCGGTGACCTGGGACCCTTCGGCGATCACCCGTAGGCCAGGTCGTTCGCGCACGACGGGGACGGGCCGCCGCCCGGTAGGCGGGTGTCTGTTATGGGCGTCGCTGACGGGCGCGATGTCTGCTAGCGACCCTTTGGGTCGCTAGGCCACTGGCCGGTTATGTCGGCTTGCCTACTGCGCTTCGGTTGCCTGCTGCGTGCCCGGAGCGGCCACCATGTTGCCGCTCGTCATGTCGACTGCCGCTTCTGGCCGCTGGTAGCCGGTCTCGGAGTGCTCGCTGAGATCGAGGCCGACTTCCTCGTCCCCGGGACTCACTCGCAGCCCCACGGTCCGGTCGGTGACCCAGAGGATGATCCAGGTCATGATGAACGGGTAGGCGATTCCGACGACGGCCAGCACCGCCTGGGGGCCGAGCTGAGCCCAGCCGCCGGCTTCTCCGGCGGCGTTCACGGCGAGGCTGGCGAAGACACCTGTGAGCAGGACCCCGATCGCGCCGCCGACCATGTGAACGCCGACCACGTCGAGGGAGTCGTCATAGTGGAAGATGTCCTTGAGGTGAACGGCGCCGTAGCACAGCAGCCCGGCCGCGGCGCCGATGATGATCGCCGCCCACGGCCGCACGTAACCCGACGCCGGGGTGATCGCCGCCAGCCCTGCGACGGCGCCGGTGGCGATGCCCACGCCCGAGGGCTTGCTGCGGCGCCACCACTCGATGCCCATCCAGGCGAGCATCGCGGTGCAGGCTCCCAGCTGGGTATTCACCAGTGCATAACCGGCGACCTGCCCGGCGGACAGCGCGCTGCCTGCGTTGAAGCCGAACCAGCCGAACCACAAGATCCCGGCGCCGAGCAGCACGAGCGGCACGCTGTGCGGCCGCTCAAGCTGGTGGCTTCGCCTCAGGTAGAAGGCAGTGGCAAGCGCTGCCGCGCCCGCCAGCTCGTGCACGACCGAGCCCCCGGCGAAGTCGATCGCGTGCAGGCCGCCAGAGCCAAGGAACCCCCCGCCCCACTCACTGTGCGCGAACGGACTGTAAACGATCAGCGACCACAGGCCGATGAAGACCAGGTAGCCGCGGAAACGCATCCGCTCACAAAACGCCCCGGCGATGAGCGCCGGGGTGATGACGGCGAACTTCATCTGGAACGCCATGTACACCAGCGACGGAATCGTGAGGGCATAGCTGTTCGGGGTGCCGTTGACACCGCGCAGCATCACGTTCTGCAGGCTGCCGATCACCCCCCAGTGATCACCGCCGAACGCCAGCGAGTACCCGAGGATTACCCACAGCAAGCTGATCACGCCGATGGCCACGAAGGACTGGACCATCGTCGCGATCACGTTCTTCGCGCCGACCAGTCCTCCGTAGAACAGGGCGAGCCCCGGCATCATGAAGAACACCAGCGCCGTCGAGGTCAGCATCCAGGCGGTGTCACCAGCGTTGATATGCATGCCAACCTCCCATGACCGCGGCGCCCTTGCCCCAGCATGCCGTTGATCACCGTAGCCCATTGCTGACTCGCGCACCCGAGATAGCGGGGACGACCATGATTGGCGGCACGAAGCGCTCGGTGCCGAAGCTGTCCGCCTCGGCCATCCGGGCAGACGGCCACGCCCGGCCGGCCACCCGCCCAGGGAGAGATGAGGTTGCGGACGGCACTGTGCAGAGAGTATCCAGTTCTCACCTGGACACCGGACATGTCACCGCCGAGGTGGTCCGGTCTTCATGGCCTCGCTAAGGGTGTTGCCGCAGCCCTCGATTCCCTTCGCGGGGCGGCCTTTCCTACACCGTCCCGAAGCCGCCCCCGGGGTTGTCGTTCACCGGGCCCTGCGCGCCGTTCGCACCGGAGAGCCGGTAATAGATCAGCGTCACCACAAGGGCGAGGAACGGGGCGATAAGGGTTCCCGAGACGACGGTGCTCAGCCCGGTGCGCCACAGCGCCGGCAGCGCCGAGAAAACAAGGCCGAGCAGGATGTCCACGACGATCAGGATCAAGAACACCAGCACCAGCGTGCCGAACACCTGCCACCCGCGGCCCCGGACAAGCTGCCGGCTGCGCCCGAACGACGCCAGCGCCCCCGACCCCTCGATGACGATGACGGGCACGATCACGGCCCAGATAGTGATCAGGTACAGGCCCGGGACGATGAGCAGGATGAGCCCGACCGTGATCGCGATGCCGGCCAGGATCGACGCCCCGGCGACGGGCCCGAGGTAGGGAGTGGCCGCGGAGACGGTCTCGCCGAAGGACAGGTCAGCGCGGCCGTCTCGCACATCCTGCACCGCCTTGACCAGGGCCGCCTGCACCAGGAACGCCGCGAACAATTCCACGATGGAGCCGAGCACTGCCCCGAAGATGCCCCCGGCCAGCGCGAGAACCGCAGCCACGACCGCGGCGGCCAGGTAGATGACAAAGGCGATCACCAGAAGATGCGCGGCGTGCGCCCGGTACAGCTTCCACGCCTCGCCGAGGACGCCCGAAAGCGGATTCATGGCCGCGATCGTACGACATGAACCGCGGCAAGCCGCGCGCACCACACCCCAGCCACCGAGCCTGCGAACTGGGCCAGGGCCCGGCGGCTGCGGCCCACGCCGCACCCGCAGCCCTCCCCGTACGATCGGGGCGCCGAGGATGGCATTCCCGATGCGGACTGAGCCTCGCCCCCGACCTCGATGCACCGCAACCCCGCTCGCGCGACCTGCGGGAGAAGAGGGCGCGGCGTCTGGTTGTCCCTGAAAGCGGCGCGTGCCGTTAGGTAGGTAGGTGTTCAGCCTTGCCCGGTGATCTTCAGGGCGATCGCGATATGGCTATACCCAGGGATGGGCGCACCACCAGCCTTTTCGTAGAGCACGACGTGCGCAAGGTCCAGCGTCTGCCCGGACGGGAGGCTGCGGCTGGCCGTCCACAGCAGCGAGCGCAGCTCCTCGTTATGGACCGCCAGCATCTTCTGGCTGGACTCCAGCGAGATTCCGGCCTGGGAACACCAGCCAGCAA
>Ga0070698_100003335_pt1 | contig 17677 bp, 15 predicted proteins | sample KBSK1502metaG_FD_65477 | JGI IMG/M metagenome (GOLD analysis project Ga0070698, IMG submission 65477) | Corn, switchgrass and miscanthus rhizosphere microbial communities from Kellogg Biological Station, Michigan, USA - KBS K1-50-2 metaG | ecosystem: Host-associated > Plants > Roots >...
AACCGTGTTCTCGAACGTCGGTTTTTCGGAATTGTTCGCGATCGGCTCGATCTCTTTGAGCTGCCCGCGCATGCCGGCTTCAATCGCCGGGGCGAAATCCTGGTCTTTAATCTGGTCGAACGGCGGATAGTGATACGGGAGCGTGCTTTCTTGGAGCAGCGGATTATCGATTGGATCGGCGGCGGACACGGCGGTGCTTTGCGCGCTGAGCGCGAAAACGCAAGTGACGAAGGCATGAAGAGTTCGCATAAAGGATTTCTGATTTATCAGAAAACGTCCAACGCTCAACGCCCAACATCCAATGCTAAATGCGGAGGGATGAGCTTCCGCTCGTCCTTGGACATGCACAAGCATGTCCCTCCAACGATAAAGCGACAGTCATAGACTGCCGCTACAGAAGAATTCTAGCGCCTTTTGAATTTCTGAACGATTCGGCTAATCGCCTCGGCTACGCCATTGGCGCCATTCGAACTCTTCTTTTGTTTTTTGGCGCGGAGATTAACCGCGGATTTCGCAAGGCCGGTCAGTTTCTTATCGGTGCAGCCTTCTTCTTGCAACGAAGTGTTCAATAATCTCGCGCCGGCTCTGTCGCCCAAAAGTTGGGCGTAGGTGCGGACGCAACCGTAGCCAGCGATTTCGTAATGCTCGACGCGCTGGGCGGCAGCGATCAGGCCCGCGTCTCGCACATCTTTTTCCGCTTCTTTGATGACGGAGTCGCCTTCTTTCAAGAGACCTTCCATTCCTTTGCATTTTTGGGCGCGGGTCGACTCCTTGTGACTTTTCAGAATTCTTTTCAAACGCTTGACCTGATTGCGCGTTTGTCCCAAATGCTGATTGAAAGCCGAGGCGAGTCGCCGATTCTTCGTCGCCTTGGCCATCTTTGGCAGCGCCTTGATGATCTGGTTCTCAGCACTGTAAAGATCTTTTAATTCATGAACATACAAATCCCTTAAGGTCTCCAGTTCCATAGTAGATACTAATCGTGCGCGGACACCGGATTGGCCTTGGCCAGCAGAAAAAGATCGTGGAATTGTGGATCGCGAAAATTGAAGGACCCTGTAGTGCGAGCCGAGGTAGAAATGAAGAGTTATTCGAAGCGTAAACGAAAGATTGTCTGCGCTTTAACGCTGGTGATCCCGTTGATGGCTTTCGCTGCGGAGCAGGCGACGCCGAGTCAATCGACCGACGAATTCGACGCCAAGACGGCGGAGCGTTTCGCCAAGCTCGCGCTCGCGTGCGTGCACAAGGAATATCCGAACAAAATCGCGCACGTGCTCAATAGCGACGCCGATGTCGCACCACCGCGGAAATTGACGCCGGCATTTTGCGGTTGTTACGACTGGCACTCGTCGGTGCATGGACATTGGCTGCTGGTCCGGCTGGTCCGAACATTTCCGGATGCGCCGTTTGCGAGCGCGGCGCGGGACGCGCTCAACCAAAGTCTGACCGCGGAGAATTTGAAACAGGAAGCGGCTTATATTCGCGGCGAAGGCCGCTCGAGTTTCGAACGGCCGTATGGATTGTCGTGGCTGCTCCAACTTTGCGCGGAGCTGCGGGAATGGGACGACCCGCAAGCGCGGGAATGGCTACTGAACCTGAAACCGCTGGAAGACGCGGCGGTGGAACGGCTGACGAAATGGTTGCCCAAACTTTCGAACCCGGTCCGGATCGGCGAGCACGATCAAACTGCGTTCGGACTTGGATTGATGTTCGATTACGTGCGTGCCACGAATAATGAAACCTTCACAAAACTAATTCGCGATTCGGCCAAGAAGTTTTTTCTGGCGGACAAGAATTGTCCGCTCAATTACGAACCTTCCGGTGAAGATTTTCTTTCGCCTTGCCTCGGCGAAGCGGACGTGATGCGGCGCGTCCTTCCCCAAAAAGAATTCGCGGGTTGGCTGAAGCAATTCATGCCCCAGATCCCGGTCGGTAGAGAAGGCAGCGAGAACGCCGATTGGTTGCGGGTCGTGATTTCACCCGACCCGAGCGACCCGAAGCTGGCGCATCTCGACGGATTGAATTTAAGCCGGGCGTGGATGTTGGAAGGAATTCTTTCAGCGCTTCCTGATGACGATCCGCGCCGGCCGGCACTCCAAGCCGCGGCGGATGCGCATCGTCACGCCGGACTGGCGGCGGTGACTGGCGAACATTATGAAGGCGGACATTGGCTCGGCAGTTTCGCGGTGTATCTCACGACGCAACGCGGGATCCCTACTGCAAAAAGTTCACCCTCACCTTAAGTTGTATCTCGGCTGCTTCCCGCAGCGCTCGACCGCTACCTCGCGGCTGTACCGGCCATGTCGCGGTTCCCAACCGCTCCATTCTCTCGCGGACAGGGAGAGGAAAGAAACGAGTTGGTCACGTCTTGGGCGCGAGGGAGGCAACGATCTTATCAAAGCGAGGGTCGCCGCGAAGTGAGTCCCATTGCGGATAGAGCTTGAGTTCGCCGTAAGTGACGCCGCTCGGAATTTTCGCCGAGATGGCGAGTTGTTCGAATGCCAAATCCTTTTCTCCGGTCCAGGCGTAGATCATGGCGAGATTAGTGATGTAGGAAGGACCATCCACCGCATCCTTGCTGAATGGCAAGAGTTCGCAGGCGCGGCGGCCTTCGCGGATCGCATCTTCCTTGCGTCCAAGGCCGGCATCGATCAGTCCAAGGCGACTCCATGCTGGCGCGTAGTTGGGTTGGTCGCGTACAACTTTTTCTTCGATAACACGGGCAGCGTTGAAAGCCGCTCGTGCTTTGACCTCATCGCCAAAAGTGCGGGCGGCGAGAGCAACAAACCAGTCGCGGGCCCAAAGCGAGTTGTTGTAAGTATCGCGCAGACCCTCGACGCGGATGGATTCGAGTGCCCGAGTCACCAAGGCGGAGTCGCGCTCGGCGAGCGCACAATTAAAAAGGCCGTTCGCGACTTCGGTAGCCGCCTTCGGGTCTTCATTAACGATAGCAGAAAGCTGGGTGCGCCAGGGCTGGAGATCGGCGTGTTCGAAGAATGGGATTTGAGCGAGTTGCGCGCGCACAAAGTGATCGTTTGGAAAGACCGAGAGGGCGCGCTCGTAGATGTGGGCCGATTCGGCAAAACGACGCAACACCTGGTAAGTGAATCCCGTTTCCACCAGGTAGCGGAAGTTGCGCGGGTCGAGATTAACCCCCCGCTCCCAGTTTTGAATCGACTCAGCCCAGCGATTTTGACGTCGATCAATGGCCGCAGTGTAGATACAGACAATTGCATTGTTCGGGAGCGTGGCCCGAGCAAGTTCCAATTCGGCGCGCGCCCGATCGTAATCCCGGAAAGCCTTGTAAGCGTAGTCGGCCCGCGCGAGATGAACTTCACCGGCATCCGGGTTGATAGCGGCCGCTCGCTCAATGGTCGCGCGAGCCAACTCAAGTCGGGCAGCAGTGTGGTCGAACCCCTGCCAATAGAGATCGATGTGAGCTGTGGTGAGAAGACCGCAAGCGCGCAGGAAGTGCGGATCGCGCGCGAGGGCTTCGTCGAGCAGGTTTATCGCTTGGAGGAGAGCGTCTTTCGCATCGGGATTAGAGGCCAACTCGGCTAGCTGCCAGGCCTGAACAAAAAGTCTCTCCGCGACGGGGTCGGTGGTAGGCGGCTGTGCGATGGCCGCTTTTTCACGCGCCGACATCCGAGCCTGGAGCTGGTCAGCGATCGTCTGAGCAATCTCGCTTTGGATAGCGAACACATCGGCCAGATCGCGATCATAGGTCTGCGCCCAAAGGTGCACATCGGTGCGCGCGTCGATGAGCTGAGCATTGACCCGGATGCGGTTGGCGGCGCGCTGAACGCTGCCTTCCAACACATGGGCGACACCGAGTTGCCGGCCGATCTCGCGCAAATTGCGGGCGCGAACGGTCTTATACTGCATGACGCTCGTGCGGCTGATCACTTTGAGGTCGGCAACCTTCGCCAGATTGGTGAGAATTTGGTCCTGGACGCCATCGGCGAAGAACGCGGTCTCCTGATTTGTGCTTAGATTTTCAAATGGCAAAACCGCGATGCTCTTCTCGGGAATTGAGGAAGCAACGACGGAGGTTGTAGCACGGGACACGTCCGTCGATTTAGGCGCAACTTGCGGGAAGAAAATTCTAAAGCCGACAGCCGCCACCGTTAGGACGACCAGACCTGCTATCAGCATGCGCGGAATACGATCGGATGTTAGCTGAGTAGTCGCGCTGACCGTGTGGATATTCGCGGTGAGTTTGGCGGGGCGCTGAGGATTGCCCACTTCATCGTTATAAAGATTAACGAGTGAAATGACTTCGCCGTGTTTCACTTCACATTCGCCGAGATCGTGCAGATACGGTTGCCAATGCCGGTATTGAGCAAGGTCTTCCGCCACCCGTTTCGAAAGCAGAATGTGTCCGGCGTCGCCGCAATCCATGACCCGCTGCGCGATGTTGATGGCGGCGCCGGTAACGTTCGACCGTTCATTCAGATCAGTCATTCCGCTGACCGGTCCGCTGTGAACGCCCATTCGAATTTTCAATTCCCGATGGTCGAGCAATCCCTTGCTCGCCTGTAACGCGCATCGAACAGGCGCATCCGGCGTGCTGGTGAAAGCCAACGCCATTCCATCACCCGTCGGCAGGCAAATCAGTTTTTCCGCCGCTTCGGCGACACGAAACGCATCGGTATTTCGGAAAACCTGGTTCAACTCGCGAAGAGATTCGCGTTGCTCGTTAATCAACAACTTCGAGTAGCCCACGATGTCCACAAAGAGGACATGGGCGATCTCTAACTGAAGATCTGGTTCGAGCTCAGTGGACATGGCAAGTCGGGCGACATCCCGCTGGAGGAGACGTCGATAATTGGAAGCGAAGCTTCTCTCGCGCCAAATTGGGACAGTTTCTGCGGCTGCCGTCGGGCCCGCCAGGCCGAAGGCCAGGATGGCCTAGGCCTGAAGGGGTAGATCGACAGTAAACGTGGTGCCTTGGTCGCTGCTTTTCACCGAGATGGTGCCATAATGGGCCTCGACCACCGCTTTACTGATGGCCAGGCCGAGTCCAGTGCCGTTGGATTTTCCATGGGTCACGAACGGCTCGAAAATACGCGGCAACAATTGGGCAGGAATCCCGCAACCGGTATCAGAAATCTCGAAGCGCAAGCCGGTGTCGGTTCGTTTGATCGCAAACGACAGGATCTTTTGGTCGGTTTTCGCCATCGCTTCACAAGCGTTGCGAATCAGATTGCTGAACACGCGCAAGAGCCGATGGCGGTCCGCTTGAATTGCGCCGTTGTAAAAGGTTTCAACCCGCGATTCGATCTGCGGCCGGTATCTGGAAAATTCTGCTTCGATTGCATCGACCAGATCGTCGACCAAAAACAACTCAAGATTTAATTGCGTGTTGCCGCGCGAGAAATCGATCAGCTCGCGTGTCATGTTTTCCATATTTTTTACCGCGCCTCGGATCAATTCCGCCGCTTCGCCAACTAATCCCTCGGCGTTGTTCTTCCGGATCACCTCGCATGCGCAAAGGATGCACGAGATCGGGTTGTTCATGTCGTGCACGATCGAACTGATGGTGCTGCCGACGAGCGAGAGACGTTCACTACGCATCACTTCTTCGATGAAGTGCTGATTATTATGACGCAACCGTTTCGTGACAGAGCGCGTGAAATTGGCCAGAACTTGTTGGGGCGCGAGGTGAAGCAGCAAGTCCCAACCTTCGCGATCGATTCGTCCGACAACGACGTGATCGACGGCGGCGGCTTGCGCTGAACGTTTGCCGGTATCGACCAGCGCCATTTCGCCGAAGAAATCGCACTCCATTAAGTATGCGAGCGTCTCCTGCTGATTGGCGCGACCTCTTTTCGAAATCTTTACCGAGCCTTCGGCAATGAGATAAAGAGAGTCACCGGGATCGTTCTCTTCAAAGATGATTTCGTTGGGACTGCACTGAATGACAGTAATTTTGTGGGCAAGTTCGGCGTAGATTTGGTCGCTGATGCCGTCCAACAGCGTGTTGTTGCGGAAAGAAGACTGGCTCCGCGAATCGCAGTGCGAAGTTTTGATGGGAGTGGCTTCGGTCATGCGATCTATTCAGGGCCGGCAGCTTGGATCTCATTTGGAGAAGCACCGGCCATGCCGGTCTTCGAAGGTAAAGTGCAGGTAAAACCAGCCGGGAAACCGAAAGCTGAAGGCTCAACCGCGCAAGGAACAGCCAGTCACTAGCTGGCCAGCAAACGGCGAAGCTGCCTGGGCTGTATTTATTTGGTTTCCATTCTCTGTCGGGATGTACACAATCCGTCGTCCGGAATCGTAATGCGTCGTTCGGCCAACCGAGTCGGTCCGACGGAACGATTCGTTTGTAGATGTAAAGCGAAGGAGAAAATTATGAAAACTCCGAATCGTTGGACCATTGCGATCGCAGGCGTGTTTCTCCAGATCGCGCTCGGCGCCGTTTACGCCTGGAGCGTGTTCCGCATTCCGCTGCATAACCAGTTTGGCTGGAGCATTTCGCAGATCACTCTCACATTTACCATCAGCATTTTCATGCTCGGTTTCGCGTCGTTCGTGGGCGGCTTGTGGATGAATCGAGTCGGCCCGCGCACGGTGGCGCTGACCGCCGCAGCATTCTACGGCGCCGGCGTTTTCCTGGCGAGCTTCTCCGCCAATAAGTTGTGGTGGCTTTATTTGAGCTACGGATTTATCGGCGGGATTGGACTCGGGCTTGGTTACATCGTTCCAGTCGCCACGCTGGTGAAATGGTTCCCTGATCGGCGCGGCCTCATCACGGGCATCGCTGTTGCTGGCTTTGGCGCCGGCGCGCTTATCACCGCGCCAGTAGCGGCGCGACTGATCCAGATCGTCGGGGTGCTGCCGACATTCGCCTATCTTGGTGTCGCCTATTTCATCATTGCGATCATCGCCAGTTTGTTCATGCGAAACCCGCCGGAAGGCTGGCAGCCGGAAGGCTGGACCCCGAGCGCAAAACAAACTGCGGAGCGCGCCGCGCGCGATTACGTTTTGTCTGAAGCCTTGAAAAAATGGCAATGGTGGGCGCTCTGGCTCATCTTGTTTCTGAATGTTTCCGCCGGCATCGCCGTCATCTCGCAAGAAGGGCCGATCTTTCAGGAGATCACAGGTGTAAGCGCCGTAGTCGCCGGCGGGATGGTTGGAATCGCCAGTCTTGGGAATGGAGTCGGACGGATCTTTTGGGCATGGGTATCCGATCTCACCACCAGGCGCGTGGCATTCGCGCTCATATTTATTGTGCAAGTGGTGCTCTTTTGGCTTCTTCCCAAAATCGCCGTGCCCCAGCTAATGACCACCGTCACCTTCATCATCCTGATGTGTTACGGCGGCGGATTCGGCACAATGCCCGCCTTCACCGCAGATTATTTCGGGCCGAAGAACGTTGGCTCAATCTATGGACTGATGCTGACGGCATGGAGTTTCGCCAGCGTTGCCGGGCCACTCTACATCGCGCGTGCGAGAGAAGTCGCCGGCAATTACGCCGGAGCACTTCGCGTCCTCGCGGTGGTGATGGCCATTTCGATTCTCCTGCCAATCATCGTCCGGCCGCCACGTCGTGAGGGCTCGGCCTAAACAAATCTCGGGAATTTGTCTTTACCTCGGATGCGGAGCGGCACTAAAAATCCGGCGACGGAGAGGAAATCAGTTGTGAAAAGGATGAATACTTCAATCACAGCCGTGGCGCTTCTTTGCGTCACGATGCTCCCTTCACTACGCGCGGCTGAGACAACCGATTCTTCCGATGCCGAGCGGCTCCGGAAATTGGAGAGCGCTGTTCGACAACTGCAACAGCGCAATGCCGAGCTGGAAAAAAAAGTGCAGCAGCTCACGACGAACAAACAGCCGTTCGCGCCGATCTTGTCGAGCCCGGACGGCAAAGCCACTGCCGGTAGCGAGAACAAAGCTGTCTTCGTCGCGCCGTCGCCTCCGCCGGTCGATGTTCATCCGGCCGGCTCGGAATTCAAACTGACACTCGGCGGTTACATCCAGGCGAATTTTGAGGACGGCGATGTCTCGGCATTTGAAGGACGCTTCGGCGCGACCGCATTGAAGGATCGAATTCGTCTGCGCCGCGCGCGAATCACGCTCACCGGCGATTTTGCTGAGAAATTCGATTTCAAAATAGAAGGCGACTTTGAGCAGAGCGACGGCATTTCATCCAGCCGCACCGCATTTTCCGGCACGGACATTTTCATCAACTGGCATCAGTTTCAGGAGGCGCAAATAAAAGTCGGCCAATGGAAAGCGCCGTTCGGTTTGGAACAAATCACGCCTGACACCCTCATCTTCACGATCGAGCGCAGCTTGCCCACCGGGGCGATCACTCCTGAGCGGCAGCTTGGCGCGATGTTGTGGGGCAAGCCGTTCGCCACGATTTGGCCGGAGCAGAAGGATCTGTTGACCTATTACGCGGGCGTTTTCAACGGCAACGGACGCAACATTACTAACAACGACAACAACAACTTCATGACGGTCGGCCGGTTGGAATTGATGCCGTTCAAAGGCAAACTTTTCGGCCAGGACATCAGCCTGAAACTGGGCGGCGACGTGCTCAACAGCCGTGACGACGCAGGCACAAACATCTCTCAAACACTCACCTTGAAAGTAAACCCCGACGGTTCGCTCTCGCCTTTCACACTTCCCGGCGCCGCTGAACGGACGGCCTGGAGCGCCGACGCGTGGCTTAACGTCGGCCCGTTCGATTTGATTGGGGAATACCTTGCGGAAGATGTCGACGGCCGCACGGTGCTGGGCCATCCACCCGGCTTTGCCAACTTCGAGCCAAGCGGTGGCTACGTCCAGGGTAGCTACTTCATCATCCCGAAGAAATTGCAGGCGGTCGTGAAATGGGAACATCTCAATCCCGGACAGCGCGCCAACGACGGGATCTCCTCTATCACCGGCGGACTGAACTACTATATTCACGGGGACGGAATCAAACTGATGGCAAATTACGTGCACACGTGGTCCGACTTTCGCGAAGCCAATCCGGTGTTCGGCCAGGATGAGTTTGATGAAGTGCTCTTGCGCTTGCAGATCATTTTTTAATTCGACTGATAGAAAATTTCGCGACCAAACGGATTTCTTCACGCGATGAAATTGTGATGAGCTCCCTCGGTGGTTTGCTTTCCAAGTGGCCGCTCGTTCGCCAGATTCGCGAACGCAAAGACGGAACTGGCCTCGAGTCGATGTCGGACAAGACGCGCGCTATGCATGCACGCATCGACGGAGCGAAAGTCGCGCGTTCGGTTTGCCCCTACTGCGGTGTCGGTTGCGGGCAGCTGATTTTTCACAAGGACGGCAAACTAATTTCGATCGAAGGCGACCCCGACAGTCCGATCAGTCAGGGAAATCTTTGTCCCAAGGGCGCGGCTTCTTATCAATTGCTCACTCACGATCGGCGCGAAACGAAAATGAAATATCGCGCGCCGCGCGCGAAAGAATGGACGGAGATTTCGCTGGATCGCGCAATGGACATGGTGGCGGAGCGCGTCTGGGAATCACGCAAGCGCACGTTCGTGCACAAGCGAAACGGCGCGACGATCAATCACACGACTGCGATCTGTCATCTCGGGGGCGCCACCCTCGACAACGAAGAAAATTATCTTATCCGAAAACTATTCACTCTCGGCCTGGGGATGGTGTGCATATCCAACCAGGCGCGGATATGACATAGCAGCACGGTGCCCGGTCTGGGCACCAGCTTCGGCCGCGGCGGAGCTACGACTGCGCAACAAGATCTCGCCAACGCCGATTGTGTTTTAATCGAGGGCTCGTCCATGGCCGAAGCCCACCCGGTTGGTTTTCGCTGGGTGATGAAAGCGAAAGAGCGCGGCGCGACCATTATACATGTCGATCCAAGATTTTCGCGCACGAGCGCGCTGGCGGATATCTGGGTGCCGATGCGCGCCGGAGGGGACATCGCGTTTCTGGGCGGGCTGGTCAGACACCTGATCGAGAACAATCTTTTCTTTCGCGACTATGTCGTAAATTTCACCAACGCATCCTGCATTCTGCGCGAAGATTTTCGCGACGCCGAGGAAGGCGCAACCGGCTTCTTCTCCGGCTGGAATGAGCAACAACGCGCCTACGACAAGGAGACCTGGGCCTACGAAGGTCATCCCAATCTCAGTTTTCCCGAGCGCGATCTGACGTTGCAACATCCGCGCTGCGTGTTCCAAACGTTGCGCCGTCACTTTGCTCGCTACACACCGGAAATGGTGGAGAAAATTTGCGGCATCTCACCGGCGCTGTTTCACAAAGTGGCGGAAGCACTTGTCGCCGCATCCGGTCCTGATAAGACCGCGGCGATTTGTTATGCACTTGGCTGGACGCAGCATTCCAAAGGCGTTCAGATCATTCGCACCGCGTCGATCCTGCAATTGTTGCTCGGAAACATCGGCCGGCCGGGCGGTGGAATTCTGGCGCTGCGCGGGCACGCGTCAATCCAGGGCTCGACCGACATTCCAACGCTCTATGATATTTTGCCGGGTTACCTGTCCATGCCCAAGGGCGACGGCAGCGAAGAGACGTTGCGCGATTATCTTGCGCATCAAACCAAGCCGACTGGTCTCTGGAATAATTATCCCAGCTACTTCATCAGCCTGATGAAGGCCTACTATGGCAAGAACGCGACGGCCGAAAACGACTTCGGCTACAGTTGGGTCCCGAAGCTAACGGGCAACCATTCGTTCTTCGAATATCTCTACGACATGGCCGACGGAAAGATGGAAGGCATGTTCATGATGGGCCAGAACCCGGCGGTGGCGGCGGCCAACTCCCGATTCCAGCGAACGTCGTTGTCGAAATTAAAATGGCTCGTCGTGCGCGATATGGTCGAAATCGAAGGAGCTACGTTTTGGTACGACTCGCCCGAGATCGAGCGCGGCGAATTGAAGGCGGAAGATATCGAGACGGAAGTTTTCTTTTTTCCGGCGGCGGGTCACGCAGAAAAAGAAGGCGCGTTCACCCAAACGCAACGCATGTTGCAGTGGCGCCAAAAAGCCGTGGACCCGCCGGGCGACGCGCGCTCCGAAGGTTGGTTCATGCATCAGCTCGCGTTGCGTCTGATCGACAAGGCGAAACAATCGAACGATCCGCTCGATGAGCCGTTGCGCGCGCTCGATTGGTGGTATCCGGAAGACGAGCACGGCGAACCGCACATGGAATCCGTGTTGGCGGAGATCAACGGTTGGTTCACCGCTCCGCAACCTGGCGCCGACGGCGTCGTGTTCGGCGGCGTCGATCGCGAAGGCAATCCCCATCACGGTCCGCAGGTTGATGGATTTGCCAAACTGAAAGCCGACGGTTCGACCGCGAGCGGTGGCTGGATTTACTCCGGCGTCCTCGGACCGGACAAAATCAACAAGGCGAATACGCGCAATTCCAAGAACTACCTCGGGCACGGCTGGGGCTTCGTCTGGCCGGCTGACCGGCGCATTATATATAATAGAGCGAGCGCCAAACCGACCGGCGAGCCGTGGAGCGAGCGCAAGAAATTGGTTTGGTGGGACGCGGCGCAACGAAAATGGGGCGGCATCGACGTTCCCGATTTTGTGCCCGACAAACCGCCCGACTTTCGCCCGACCGGAAACGAAAGCGGACTCGCTGGGATTCCAGGCGATGCGCCGTTCATCTTGCACGAAGACGGACTCGGCTGGCTGCATGTTGCGAAAGGTTTGCAGGACGGACCAATGCCGACGCATTACGAACCGCTCGAATCGCCCGTGAAAAATGCGCTCTACTCGCGCGATACCAATCCGGTCGTCAATTGGTTCACCCGCCACGAAAATCGTTTCGCGCCTCCGGGCGATCCGCGCTTTCCGTTCGTCCTAACGACTTATCGGCTGACCGAGCACCACACCGCCGGCGGCATGTCGCGCTTCCTCAGCCATCTCGCGGAGTTGCAACCGGAATTGTTCGCCGAAATGTCGCCCGAACTCGCGCGCGAACTCAAGATCGACAATGGCGATTACATTTCGATTGTAAGCTTGCGCGGAGCAATCGAATCGCGCGCACTCGTTAGTCGCCGCATTCGCCCGATGCACCTCAACGGGAAAACGGTGCATCAAATTGCCATGCCTTTCCATTTCGGTTCGGCTGGACCAGTCAAGGGCGGCGCTACGAATGATTTGGTCCCGATTTCGGGCGAGCCGAACGTTACGATCATGGAAGCCAAGGCGATGGCTTGCAACATTGTCCCGGGCCGATTGCCGCGCGGACCCGCGTTCGAGGAGTGGATCAAAAAATATGTTCCGACCGATGGCCCAGCGAACTTGCATCCAGAACAACCGCCGCCGGGCGTGACCAAAGGCCCAGCCGCTGGCGGCCATGGTCTTCACGGAAAGACCGACAGACGATGATCGGCGAAGGAATCCAGAGCACGAACCAGCGCAAGCATTCTTACGTGCAGGATCAGGTCGAAGTGGGATTTTTTACCGACCCGAGTGTTTGCATCGGTTGCAAAGCTTGCGAAGTCGCGTGCAAAGAATGGAACGAGGTGCCGGACGACGGATTCACGTGGTCGGGGAATTCCTACGACAACACCGGCCATCTTGGCGCATCGACCTGGCGGCACGTCATGTTTCTCGAACAGGACCGCGCGAAGGGAGATCAAATCGCCGGTCCAATGTCATTGGATGAAGATCCATTCCGTTGGGTTTTCTTGTCCGACGTTTGTAAACACTGCGAAGAGGCCGGTTGTCTTGAGGCGTGTCCGACTGGATCAATCGTGCGCACTGAAGTCGGCTCGGTGTTGGTTCAGAACGACGTCTGCAACGGATGCGGTTATTGCGTCGTGTCGTGTCCATTTGGTGTGATCGATCGGCGGCCGGAGCCACTTCACGATGCGGGCGGCGCATTCAAATGCACGTTTTGTTACGATCGACAAAAGAGCGGACTTGTTCCGGCCTGCGCCAAAGTTTGCCCGACCGAATCGATCGTGTTCGGCCGACTCGATGACCTACGCGCGCGCGGAGCGGAGCGCGTGCAGCAATTGCAACAAAGCGGTTACAACGACGCGCAACTTTACGATCCGACGGAAACGTCCGTCCGCGGCATTCACGCGTTCTTTTTGATTTTTGGAGAACCCGAAGCGTACGGACTTCCGCCGAAGCCGCAGGTTCCAACCATTTATCTGAGGTCCGCGTGGACCTCCGCAATCGCGACCGGCATCGCTTCGGGAATTGTCGCGTTCCTGGCGTTTGCGTTTTTCTAATGACAACTAATTCGCCATCGGAAAAACGGCTCGAAGAGTTACGCGAGCAAGCGTGGAAGGACGGCGTCGTGACTGGCCGCGGGGTCGATATCGCAGGCGGCCCAATTCCGCGCAAACCCGGTTATTACGGCGAGCCAGTCGTTAGGCCACCGGTTTGGACGTGGGAAATTCCCGTTTATTTTTTCGTCGGCGGCCTCGCCGGAATGTCGGCGGTGATTGGGAGTGCCGCGCTCGCATTTCACCATGTCGAGCTTGGGCGCGCGGCCATGTGGCTGGCCGCGGCCGGCGCAATCCTCTCACCAATTCTGCTGATCATGGATCTCGGCCGTCCGCGCCTCTTCATCAACATGCTGCGCGTCTTCAAACACCAATCGGCCATGTCGATGGGCGTTTGGATTCTGGTGATGTTCAGCGCGAGCGTCTTTCCTGGTTTGATCGCCCTCGAACTTCATACCCTTCATTTGTTCACCGGAGCGATGGATGAGTTGCTGGGCATTGCCGCCGGCCTTCTCATCATCGGCTCGGCGCTGTTCGGAATGTTGCTCGCCACTTATACCGGCGTGCTGGTCGGTGCGACTGCGATCCCGGCTTGGTTTTTGCATCGGGTGCTGCTTCCGATTCATTTCGGAATCGCCGGATTGGGATCGGCGGCGGCGTTGCTTGAATTGCTCGGCCATCGCATCGCGCCGCTCAACGCGATCGGATTCTTCGCGGCCGTGGTCGAGTCAGCGCTCTTAGTTTGGCTGACGATGGACAAACATGGAGCCGCCGATCGCGCGATACACGAACACAGTTCCGGTTGGCTCATTCGCATCGGCGAAATCTTGTCCGGTCCGCTTGCGCTTGTTCTGCGGTTCTTCGGCCTTGTTCCATTAGCGGCGATCTCGTTTTTGTTCGGCTCGTTAGTGAGCCGCTTCGGCTGGATTGCCGTGGGCAAAGTTTCCGGCTCCGATCCAGAAGCGGTGTTTGCTGCCGAACGGTGACCTTCAGCTGTGTTTTCCTTTGAAGACGCGGAACAAGAAAAAGAGCGAAGGAAACAATACAACCGCGCCGGTGGCGAGGGTGTAGCTTAGCAGCCGGAGCGTGATCTCCGGGGCGGCGGCGTTAAAGATGGTGATGTCGGGCGTAATCAGGTTTGGATATTGCGCCAAACTCCAACCACCGAGGATGAGCGTCACTTCTGCGATCGCCGCGATTCGCGCGAGAGCAAACCGGCGCAACCAGAGACTGGCCACCGCCGCGAGCCCGAAAGCGAGCGTCATTCAGAGAAGCAGCGGCGCCCACCATTGGGTCAAGCCGTGATACATTGCCGGCGCGTTGGTTCAAACACCGCGTACTTGTCGCCAAGGTTGGCGCTCGGTGCGAACCCTCCGACCAAGCCGGTGCACAAATCGCTGACAATATCGCCGAACATATTTTCCGCCACCAACAAACACAGAGGCGGCGTGTCGAATTTCACGTGGAGACAACGTTTTCAGACCACACTTACGAACACGACGAAAGTTGGAACAGCTGCGCGTGGAGGCTCGCGATAAAAGCTATCTACCCGGAGGGGTCATCAATGAGATGCGGCGGGCATCAGCTACGGACTGAAAAAGTCCTCTCCTTGGGGCGGAACGATGACGGCGCTTCTCGCGAGGCGAAGTCTGTGCACCCCACCAGGAGCGAGGCCGAAGCGCTTCCGATGGCGGCACGGGCGAAACTTTTCGAGCCCGGCGGTGTTTAATTTTTTAGAAACCCATAAAGTTATGAACTGGCAAAAATTCATTCTCCTAGCGTGATCGCTGGGACGATTGTCGATCTTTGTTGGTTGGAGCGGAGGCGGAACTTACAGGTAATCTTCTGCGTGCTAATGATGTTAGATGGAAGCGCCTGCGATGAACCTTGATCATCCAAAGCGAATAGGCGCGACGCTTCGGAGTTTTGAACGCGCGATGTCGCTTATTTTTGCCTGGTCCGTTGTCGCCGCATTGGTTATCGTGCTTTTTCGATCACACTGGAGCTTTACCGAATGGTTGCGTGACGTTTTCAACGTTACCTGGCCCCTTGGGTTGTTGATAGGACTATTGTCGCTACTAGCTGCCAATGCTTACCGGAGGCAGAAAGATTCAGACGGCTCATATCGCTTTATGCGATTGGCGGCTATTGCATTCCTTGCTGCTCTCGTGATGCTATGGGTTACTGTGCAATACTATCTTTAACGCTCATATCTGACATGTTATCCGTCTAACCCCTATGTAAGGTGTCAAGTGTGGTGGGCGAGTGAGGTGGGTGGTTAGCTAGGTCATAAGGTTGGCTAGTTGCGGTTGGTTTATTTGGGAAGCTTCCTCTTCCTTCTTTGTTCGGTCGCCGCGGCGACCGGCTCATACTCCTATCTGTCGCGGCAGTTGGCCGGACCATTTGATCAATGCGATCACTTTTTGGAAGAGGAACTTTGGGCGCGCGCCCAATCTAAAGCGTCGCTGGATCCCCAGCGCACTTAATTTACGCTGCAATCCAAAACCAAACCCGCACGCTTCATACACCGCGTGCACTTGCCTTCCCTGGCTCTTGAGCTTTGCCGCCCACTGCAAGAACGCTTCCTTCCCAAAACGCTGCGCCGGTTTGGGATTATTTCCGACCACTTGCGTCACCACCACGTAAAAATCCTGGTGCACATCAATCCCAAGCTTGATCCCCCCAGTGCTCCGATGTATCGCATAAGTGCGGGTGAGCTTAACCGCTTGCCCGCACGCTCTACATGTCATCTAAGCGATGAAGCGAACCGCTGACCGGAGCGAAGATTTACCTTCGATGATTTCATCACTGAACCCCGAAGCACATCTCGCTCTCGCCGGCGGTCGCTCAGCTTGTTCTCGTTAGGCGAAGAAGAAGCCATCCCCTGCCCAAATGTTAAGGACGCTCTCCATCGCGGGTCTTGTCTCGTTCTCGGTGCTGTTCTGCTATCTCGCATATGAAGAAAGCATAATCTGGCCGCGCGCCTCCGCTGTTCGCACGGACGACAAGTCCGAATATGTCCACGAACGATATCAGCGCAGTTATTTCAGTGCTCGCGACGCAAAGCAGCTTCGTCAGATACATTTCGCAGAAGCGTTCGCACTTTTGGCAATAGCATCCGGCTACGTCGCTGTTAGATTTTCTCGAAGGGGGCCACGCAAGAGGACGGGTGTTTGAGCGTCTATTCCAAGCTCGAGCAAATCACTCAACATTCAGAATGCTTTGAGTCAACTCCACGATGACGCCTAACCCATCGATGCAGCTAACGGCGACTGGTGCGGAGCCCGAGTTAAATGTTATGAGTTATCTGTTATCAGGAGGAAAGTTCGGCTAGAGTAGCCGTGGCTTATCTCTTTCTCGTTAGGCGACGAAGCGGCATGAACGTCACACTACTTAAAGGGCTGGTCGCTTTTGTGCCAGCAGGCATGCTGTTTTCTGGTTCGGTAGTCTTGTTCGCTAAACGAAGGACGGTGTACCCTCTTCTACAGCTACTTAGCGCAGGTTGTTTGGTCGTGGTTGTCCTTACTCATGTTTGCGAAGTCCTCCAACTTTTTCCTTGGATGCACTGGGAGCCCGAGATAGCGTTGGTCATTACCTCGATTTTTAGAGTGCTGTTCTTGGCTTCTTTTTATTCTCCGTAGGATATTTGTTCGACGCATTCCCGACGTAATGTTGTTCAACGCTACCCGTGGCTTATCTCTTTCTCGTTAGGCCTCCAACCGAGCGCGAATAGATTGTCAGAGAATAAACCCGGGAGACCTGATGAAATGATTTGTGGCCGTAGTAGCCTTCGTATTCCTTGCGATGTCTGGGTTTACCTGCAAACGGCTCCACAACGGTGGCTGTGTTGACCAAGCGGTGATGTATGCCCAACTCCAGTGGGAAGACGCTTGCAAACGCCTTGACCTGAAACTAATGGAGTCGCCGTGATCGCTGCGTTCGTGAACGTGCGCGGAGCTCAGGCACGGTGAAACAATTCTCCTAATGGAAAACGCTGATTTTGCGGGGCGCGTCGCCGTCGTCACCGGTGCGTGGCGCGGCCTCGGACGGGCTGCCGCAGCGCGCCTGCACGAGCGCGGCGCCTCGGTCGCGGTGAACGTCCGCAACCGCGAACGCGCCGAGCTGCTGGCGAAGGAAATCGGCGACCGCGCCTTCGCCGTGCCGGGCGACGTCGCGGCGGACGGCGTCCCCCAGGAGATCGCGCGCCGCACGCTCGAACGCTTCGGGCGGATCGACATCCTCGTCAACAACGCCGCGCTTCCGCTGTCGACACGCTTCCCCGATCTCAGCGTCGAGGAATGGCGCAGAGTGATCGAGGTCAACCTCACCGCGCCGTTCTTGATGACGAAAACCGTTCTTCCGGCAATGCGCGCCCAGCACTACGGCCGCATCATTAATATCTCGTCCTCGGCCGGCCGGATGGTGAGCACGCTCGGCGGTGCGCACTACACGGCATCGAAGGCCGGA
>Ga0070698_100003336_pt1 | contig 17674 bp, 10 predicted proteins | sample KBSK1502metaG_FD_65477 | JGI IMG/M metagenome (GOLD analysis project Ga0070698, IMG submission 65477) | Corn, switchgrass and miscanthus rhizosphere microbial communities from Kellogg Biological Station, Michigan, USA - KBS K1-50-2 metaG | ecosystem: Host-associated > Plants > Roots >...
GATTCATCGCAAACAACGCGGTTCACGAATACGTGAGCCAGGGCAATGTGCACGAAGCAATCGATGTTGCCGCGCTGGCAAACTATCGGAAGATTTCCGCCGCAGCCGCCGTCGCCCGCGCCAGGGCCGAAATTGCTTCACGCGGACTCGTCGTCAGTGTGGTGCAGAATTATTTCACCGCCCTAGCCGCGCAATTCAAGCTGGACGACGCCAAGCGCGCGGCTGACGAAGGCGAGCGCTTTCTGCGGATCACGCAACAACTCGAACAAGGCGGTGAAGTCGCGCATTCAGACACCATCAAAGCGGAACTTCAGGCTCAGGACCGCCACCGGCAGCTCCAAGAAGCGCAACTAGGGCTCCTGAACGCGCGCCTCGATCTCGCCGTTTTGATTTTTCCGAATTTTCAGGACAACTTCGCTCTTACCGAGGACCTTCGCGCTTCGATCGCTCTTCCCACTCTCGAAGAAGTGCAACAACAAGCTGCGCACGACAATCCCGATCTTCGCGCCGCTCTCGAATCGGTGCATGAGACTTCGAGCGCGGTCGCCGCAGCTCGCGCCGGATATCTTCCCTCGCTCAGTCTCGATTATTTTTACGGAATCGACGCTACAAATTTTGCAACCCACAGTTTCCTGGACCGGCAAAGACTCGACAACCTCGGCTCATCGGCTTTGGCTAGTCTGAATTTTCCCATCTGGAATTGGGGCGCCACCCGCAGCCGCATTCATCAGGCGCAGTTGCATCAAAAGCAGGCCAAGCTCGAGCTGTCCTACTCGCAGCGGAAACTGCTCTCCGAAATTCGCTCGCTCTATGCTGAAGCCGAAACCTCGTTGAACGAGCTTGCCGGGCTGGCCCGCTCCGCGGAACTTGCCGCCGAGAGCCAGCGGCTCACCACGATGCGCTACAAGAACGGAGAGGCCACCGTTCTCGAAGTCGTCGATGCGCAGACCGCTCTTGTTCAGGCCAGCAACAATTATCATGATGGCGCGGTCCGCTATCGCGTCGCTCTAGCCAATCTTCAGACGCTCACCGGGGTGCTCACCACGCCATGAGTCTCCGTACTATTTTCGCGCCGCGAATGCGCCCAACTCTAACTTCCTTGCTGTCGCCAGCTGTCTTGCTTTTTCTGATGACAGCTTGCTCGAACAAAGGGCCGGAAGTCGTGCCGGAAGTCTCCGTACAGGTGGCTCCCGCAAGAACCGGAGACATTTCCGAGATCGTGACAGCGGAAGCGGTAGTGTATCCGCTGCAACAAGCAGTCGTCGCTCCCAAGATCAGTTCGACGATTAAATCCTTTCCCGTTCAGCGCGGCGCGCACGTACGCAAGGGCCAGTTGCTGGCAGTCCTTGAGAACGCAGACCTTTCAGCAGCCGCGGTGCAAAGCAAAGGTGAATACGAGCAGGCTGAAGCCGGTTACGTGACTTCGACGGCGGCCAGCATTCCTCAACAGATCCAGAAAGCCGAACTTGACGCTTCATCGTCGAAAGCTGCTGCAGATGCGCAACAGAAAATCGTTGACAGCCGGAGAGAACTTTTTCAGCAGGGCGCGCTCCCGCGTCGCGAACTCGACGCCGCCGAAGTAGCGCTGGCACAGGCGCGCAGCCAGTATGAGCAATCGCAAAAACAGCTCGACGATCTACGTCGTGTGGGCAGGGAGCAGGCGATCAAAACGGCGGGTGGCCAACTCTCCGCCGCAAAAGGAAAACTCCTCGGGGCTCAGGCGCAGCTGAGCTATTCGCAAATCCGCAGCCCGATCGACGGGGTCGTCACCGACCGGCCTCTTTATCCCGGTGAACTCGCGTCCGCAAATCAGCCGCTGCTCACGGTGATGAACACCAGCCGCTTGATCGCTAAAGCTCACATATCGCAAGCGCAAGCCGCGAGGCTCAGCAAGGGAAACCCAGCGTCCATTCAGATCGCCGGGCAGGAAGACGCCATCCCGGCGAAGCTGAGTCTCATCAGCCCGGCGCTCGATCCGGGAAGCACCACCATTGAAGTTTGGATCGAAGCTTCGAAACCGCCGGCGGCACTGAGACCGGGCATGACCGTGCAGATCTCTATCACCGCTCGAACGGCCAAGAACGCCGTGCTGGTACCGACAAATTCCGTTTTGCAGACTCCTGATGGAGCGAGTTACGTGATGATCGCGGGCTCCGAAGGAGTCGCGCATCAAAAAAATGTTCAGCTCGGGATTCACGGCATCACCGAAACGCAAGTCACCAGCGGCTTAGCCGCAGGCGACTCCGTCATTATTTCCGGCGGCTACGGTCTGCCCGACAAAACAAAAATCAAGATTGAAGCTTCGCCGGCATCTGAAGAGGGCGCCAGCAAATCCGGGGAAAAACCTCCGTCCTCGGGCTCGGAAAAGGAATAGCGGCGATGCCGGAGCAATCCCCTTCTTCCCTGCAAGCGCGGCCGGTCGGAGAGAAGACCGCTTGGTTCCAAAAGGTCTCGCGGCCGATCCTGTTCCTGATCATCAGTCTTGCGTTTGTCGGCGGCTATCTGGCCTTCAGCATTCCCGTCTCTGTTTTTCCGAACACCGATTTTCCGCGTATCGTGATCGGCGTCGATAACGGCGTAATGCCCATCGACCAGATGCTCGTCACGATCACTCGACCTATCGAAGAGTCGGTCAACAATGTTCCCGGTCTGCAGCGCGTTCTCTCCATCACCAGCCGCGGCTCCGCCGAGGTCGATCTTTTCTTCGATTGGAACGTGGACATGATCCTCACGCTGCAACGCGTAGACGCCGTCGTCGCGCGCATGCAAGCCGAATTTCCGACGACTGCCAAGCTCGAAACGCATCGGCTGACTTTCGCAACGTTTCCGATTTTAGGCTACAGCCTCACTTCGGACTCTGTCTCGCCGGACAATCTCTGGGAAATCGCCACGTACGATATCAAGCCGCGCATCAATCGCCTGGACGGAGTCGCATCCGTCATTATTCAAGGCGGCCGCGTCCCGGAATATCAAATCACTCCGGATCCGGCGCGTCTTGTCTCTGCGGGTGTCACCGTCGCAGACATTCTGGATGGCGTGCGCCGCACGAACCTGATCGATTCGCCGGGGCTATTTGAAAACAATCATCAACTTGTTCTGGGCCTGGTTAGCGGCCAGGTGCACTCTCCTCAGGAACTCGGTCAAATCGTGGTCAAGAATTCTGCCGCCGGGATTCCCATCCGCGTGCACGATATTGGCGCTGTTTCCCGTTCTGTCGCGCCGGTTTACACCATGGTCGCCGCAAACGGGAAGTCCGCGGTGCTCCTGAGCATTAATCGCCAGCCGGACAGCAATACTCTCGCCGTCGCCGACGAGGTGCATCAGCAAATCAAATCGCTTGCTGCCGGTCTTCCTCCAGGCGTTCACCTCGAGCCTTTTTACGATCAGTCCACCATCGTGAGCGATTCCATCTCGAGCGTTCGTGACGCCGTCCTTCTCGGCATTCTTCTCTCCGTCGCGATCCTCATTCTGTTTCTTCGCGATTGGGGTGCTTCCTTCATCGCTGGCCTGGTCATACCGGCAACTCTTCTCCTCACCTGCATCGCGCTGAAGTTTTTCGGCGAAAGCTTCAACCTGATGACTCTTGGCGGGCTTGCCGCCGCTGTCGGCCTGGTGATTGACGACGCCATCGTGGTCCTAGAAAACATCGTTCTACACCGCGACTCGGGCCAGAACCGCTTTCAAGCCATTTCCAGCGCGCTGCGCGAAATGGCAGTTCCTCTTCTCGGTTCCACAATTACCCCCATCGTCGTATTCCTTCCTCTTATCTCCATTGCCGGTGTTACCGGCGCCTTCTTTCGCGCGCTCGCCGTCACCATGACCGTGGCGCTGCTCGTTTCGCTCTTCCTCGCGATGACCTGGACGCCAACCCTCAGTCAATACTTTCTTCGCGATAAACGCAGGGGTGCCTCCTACCCTGAGCCAACGGCGGACGACATCGATCCCGCGGCTCTGCTGGCCGCAGAGGAAGCTCATCTCTCCGGGCTCTTCGGCCGCATCGTCAATTTCTATTCCCGTTTCATGCAAGGCGTTCTTCGCCGTCCGGTTCTTCTGATCGGCAGTTCGCTCGCCATCATTTTTCTCACCTACGTTTGCTACCATTTCCTGGAAACTGATCTGCTCCCCGCGATGGATGAAGGCGGTTTCATCCTCGATTACTTCACGCCGCCCGGCAGTTCGCTTACCGAATCCGACCGCATCCTGCAGCACATTGAAAAGATTCTGAAGGACACTCCGGAAGTGGAAAACACTTCGCGCCGCACCGGACTCCAGCTCGGAGTAGCCGCTGTCACGGAAGCGAATCGCGGTGATTTTACGGTCAGATTAAAAAGAAAACGCAGCCGCGGAATCGAAGACATAATGAGCGACATCCGCGATGAGATAAAAAAGACCGAACCGGCCGCGGACGTTGAATTCATCCAGGTCTTGCAGGACATGATCGGCGACCTCAGTAATGAGCCCGAACCCGTGGTGATCAAACTTTACTCGCAGGATCCGAAGGCCCTATTGCAGGCAGCGCCGCGGGTCGCAGAGGCCATCGGCAAAGTTCCCGGAGTGGTGGACGTGCTTGACGGCCTTGAAAATACCATCAGTGGCCCGGCTTCCACGTTTCAAATCGATTCCGCCACGGCGGCGCGTTCCGGGTTTACTCCGGAAGAAATCGCCATCGACTCCGCAGCCATTCTCGAAGGGGAGCCCGCCGCTACTCCGGTGGTCATCAACGACCGCGTCTATCCGATACGTGTGCGTTTTCCTGACGCCAATCGCGTTTCGCCGGATCAAATGATGAACACGCCGCTGCTCAGCTCCACCGGCAAAACAGCAACGCTCGGCGCCCTGGCTTCGCTCTCGACGGATCCCGGTCAGACTGAAATCCGGCGGGAAAATCTTCAGCGGCTGATGCAAGTCACCGCGCGGCTCGATGGCGTCGGGCTCGGCTCCGGAATTGCCGCCGTTCAAAAAACCGTCAACAGTCTTCATCTGCCGTCGTCGATTCGCGTCGAATACGGCGGCACTTACAAGGAGCAGCAGAAATCCTTCCGCGACCTGCTTAAAGTTCTGATTCTCGCTCTGCTTCTGCTCTTTATCGTGCTGCTCTTTGAATTTCGCACCTTCTCCGCGCCCGCCGCGATTCTCGCGTCTGCTCTGCTTTCAACCTTTGGGGCCTTCTTCGCTCTTCTCCTCACCCGCACCACTTTCAATGTCGCGTCGTTCATGGGACTCATCATGGTCGTCGGTATCGTCGCCAAAAACGGAATCCTGCTCCTCGACGCCGAACACCGTTTTCGCGATCTAGGGTTCTCCCCCGAAGAATCCATGATTCAAGCCGGGCGACGCCGTCTGCGGCCCATCGCCATGACCGCTCTTGCCACGATCGCCGGCATGCTCCCCCTGGCGTTCGCCTTTGGCGCCGGTTCCCAAATGCTCCAGCCGCTCGCGATCACGGTCATCGGCGGCCTGCTCAGCTCCATGGTTCTCTCCCTGGTCTTCACTCCCGCCATTCACTACCACCTCCATCGTTCCGCTTAGCCGCACTGGGAGTCATTCACGTCATGCAAAAACCGCGGAACAGCACGGAGACCCGTCAGTTCTTATCGAACGTCAGTACCTTCAGGCTTCCTTGCTCATTCGCCGGAACGAAAATGCGATGGGTCTTGGGGTCCACACCCATCGTTTTCGATCCAGGAAGCGTCTCGAGCGTATCCAGGAGCGAATACTGATCCGGGGCGTCTTGATGGAAAACGTAAACGTGGCCGTCTCCTGTGGAGGAAAAAACCAGGCCCGTTTCGGCGTCAAAGGCCGTGGCATCGACATGGTCGCCAATCGGATAGGTCTTCACCACGGCTCCGCTGTCCGCGTTCACGACGGCCAGCAGCTTGTTCCTGCATCCCAGAAAGAGCAGCCGGTTTTTTGCATCGAAGGCCAGACTTGAAGGAGCAGAACACGGAGCGACCGGCCAGTGAACGAGCACCTTCAAGGCGTTGGTATCGATCTCGACGAGCTCGCTCTTGTCTTCCAGGTTCACCCAGAGCCTGCCCTTGCCGTCCACGACCGAGAATTCGGGTCCGCCGCCGAGATCAATCGTTCCAGCAACGGAATTATCGACTGCGTTGATCACGGTTGTGCTGTCGCTGTCGCCATTCATGGCAAAGACGCGCTTCGTCGCGGGATCGTAGACGATGGCGTCCGGCTTTTTTCCGGTTTTTACCTTCGCTGTCACCGTCAGTGTGGCGCTGTCGAAAACCGCCACTTCGTCTGCTTTGCCCGCGGTGGCAAATCCCTTTTTTGCATCGGCGGCAATCGCAACTCCGTGCGCTCCGGAAATTCCGGCAATCGTTCCTGCAACGGAAAGTTTGTCGGCATCGATCACCTGCACTTGCGTGGAGTTCGCGATGTAAACCTTTCGTGTAACGGCATCGACGCACACGTAGTCCCACTTCGTCGGACCCGTAAGCGCAACGGCAGTCGTTTTGTGATAACCGGACGCGGCAAAGGCGGCAACCGCGGCGGCCAGTCCTGCCATCGTGACAACAACTCTTGCTCTCAGCTTCATCGCTTCTCCCTGCTTGGCTTCCTGGGTGCGGAGCCAAGGCTGAATTCGCTGTCTCCTGAATATCGCGGCCGCCAAGTCCCACTGGCAAATTAGTGACAAGTTCCCGTTCCGGAATCGTGAAATGTTTTTCCTTCTTCCGGCACAAATTCCCAATCGTATCGGCCGGATAAGAGCGTCAACTTCAACACTCCAAACGCTTCCGCGTCGCGGACCTCGCTGTTGGCATGAGGCGGGCCGAACGGCCGGTGATTTTTTCCGCCGGTTCCTACGACGAATTCTCGAATTCCGCGCCGGGCATCCGGTTTCGCTTCCGGAGTTTGCGGAGCGAATCGCTCGTAGTCGTGGTCGTGGCCGCTCACGACTACGTCCGCGTCGGCAAGATAGAGAGCGTCCCAAAGCGGTTTCACGCTCAAATCATCGCCGTGAGCTCCACCCGAACTGAAAAGCGGCTTATGAAAATACGCGAGCGTGCATGCGGCGGGATGTGCGGCAAGGTCTTCGCGCAGCCAGTTTCCCTGCGGCGATCCGGCCTCGCATCCGCCGGCTTCGACGCACTCGCTGTTCAGGACTACGATATGCCAGCGGCCGAGTTCGTAACTGTAATATCCTTTGCTGGATTCACCCGCTGCTGCGCCAAAATATTGAAAGTAGTAGGCCGCGCCGGCGGTATGGAATTCGTGATTGCCGGGCGCAGGCCGCGTGCGGTTTTTCACGCGCCCCCAGGTCTTGTCGTAACACGCAAAGTTTTCTGGCGTTCCGTCGGGATATGCCAGATCACCAACGGCCATCACCGTCCCCGGAATTTCCTCCAGAAGCTTGGCGGTGGCTTCTCCGCCTGTGAGGTCGCGGCAATCCGCAATGTCGCCGGCCCCGACCAGAACTGCTGCGCTCTCTGATTTTGCCGGCATTCTTCGCGATGAACAGCTTGCGAGGCCGACAAAAATAATCACGCTCGCCAAAAGCCAGATAGAGATCTTAGGTCGCAATGCGAATCACCCCGGACAACGGAAATGCACGTCCAAACTGTATCGATTCACAGCTAAACACACACTTTGCCGCCATTCGGATTCCTCAAAACTTGAACCGGAGCATGAGCTGCAGTTGTCGTGGCAATCCGGTGCCGGTATTCGTTCCGTTGCCGTTCACCGTATTGGTGATAACGCCAAAATCGCCGGGCGCGCTCAGATTGTTAGGCGTAGGACTTCCCAAGGATGGAGGGTTGTAATCGAGCGTTAGGTTGCCGGGATCACCAAGCTGCGTGTGGTTGAATACGTTGAAAGCCTGCAATCCGAACTCGAGGCTAAGGCGTTCGGTCAACTTTGTGTTCTTTATGAGCGCCAGATCCACTTGCCAGATATTTAGCGCACGGGCGATACCGTTCGGAGCGTTGCCGAAACGAGTGAAATTCCCGTTGCTATCGGTCGGCGGCGCCTGAAAGGCGGCGGGGTTGATTAAAGGCATGTTATTTTTCCCTCCGCCGGGGAGAAAAATTGGGACTCCGGGAACGATGTCTGGGCGCTGATCAGTCTGATCGTTGCCGTCGGGAAGCAAGTAGGTTTGCGGGAAGGTGTCAAACGGAGTGCCGGGCATGTTTATGTTGTTGCCCACACCCATCTTGACGGTCAACGGATGGCCGGTATGCCATGTGCCAAGTCCACTGAGCTCCCAGCCTCCAACGATTTTTCCCAAGACACCGGGATCATTCAGATAGGTCTTGCCGGGCCCGAGCGGGAGTTCATAGACAGCGTTTACCGTAACGTTGTGGCGAACGTCGAAAACACTGGGCCCCTTGTCGCATTGGCGGCAGTTTACGTTTTCCTGCCCGTTGGCTTCGCCACCGCCCACTGCGCCATCGTTGATGGAGTGAGAAAAGGTGTAATGCGTCTGGAACGAGAGTCCTCTCGCAAAACGCCGCTCGAGACTAAGCTGCAGGCCGTGGTATGTGCTTTGTCCGATGTCGCTCTTGAAATCGACAGAGCCGTACGGATCAGGGTTGGCAGGGTCGGGGAAGAACTGGTCCAATGGGCGGATGCAATCGGTGCCCGCACTGTTGAGGGTAACTGGGATCGTGCACAGATTCACTGCGCCGCGCGAGAACAATCGCACGCCATGGCTTCCGAGATAGGCCGTTGAAAACAGAAAACCGGCGGGCAACTCGTGCTCAATGGTTAAACCCCAGGTCTCCGAATACAAATCGCGGCGGCCGTTTCGCTGCAGACCACGGGGATGATTGGCCGCTCTGGAAAAGCCCGAAAGGTCCGGAGTCTCCTGCTGGAGACCAGGGGTGAGTGGGATGCTGCCGTTGACGGAGGCGCGAAAAGTGTCGCTCTCCAGTCCGGCATTGAGGTCGTCATTCTGTGCGGCGCCATGATAGATGCCGAAGCCAGAACGGATGACTGTCTTTCCGTGGAGCGAAGCGGGAGCCCACGCAAAGCTGACGCGCGGATCAAAGTTTTTGTAGTTCGGATTGTATAGTGAAGGGATTTTCGGACATGGAGGAGTATTTGCAGGGACTGGGAACGGCGTGTTGGTCGAACCTGATCCAAGACAGGCCCCGTGAAACTCGTTGAGGTCAAAGACGGTAGTCCGGTTGTCCGGAACGTGTGCGACTCCATAGTAGTCCCAGCGAAGTCCCAGATTGGCCGTAAAGGTCGGTGTGACTTTCCATTCGTCCTGAAAATACGGCATGTAGAAAGTGCGGCGATACTTGTGGCAGCACCAGGGAGCGATGAAGCGAACGCTGGTAAGCGTGGCTGATACCAGACTTTGATTGTCGCCGAAATTGAGGCTGTTGTTCGCTGTTTGGCCCTGATTGAGCCGTACGCGGCGGATCTCCATTCCGGTCTTGAAGGTGTGGCTTCCGCGGGTCCAGGTCAGGTTGTCAATAAATCCGAAAGTGGTGCCGACCTCTACGTCGGCCGAATTGTTGTTGATCGATGTGAAATTGCTATTCGTGTTCACGGCGTAAGGAAGGACGCTGACCTGAGGATTGTGATAGGGCGAGCGATTGACGTAGACCTTCACCTCGTTGAACAGATTGGGCGCGAAACTGTGCTGGAGCGCAAGAAAGTAGTTGGCAGGGTGATTGTAAATTTGCTGTATGTCGAACAAAGGACTGATGGGCGCGTCGTAGTGGAGGATATCGCGTTGTGCGCGGCCGTAGAGACTGGTGCTGTTATTGAATTTGTGGTCAATGCGAATTAACGCCGTGTCTTCGTGGATCGTGGTGGGTGTGCCGTGGGTGAATTGGTCCGAATCACTGTCGAGTGCGGTAAAGGCGGCGTCCGGAAAGACCCGTTCGGGTGAACAGCCACCCAACGAGCCTATAGAAGCGCGCCAAGGGTAGGTTTTGAGGATGGAACACATCTGCGGCGAAGGTCCCTGACCGTTTCTGCCGTTCACCAGAACGTCCGAGAGAAGGGCAGCCGACGGCACGACCGCTTGCTGCGTCGTTGATTGCAGCTGGCGAAGTCCTTCATAGCTAAGGAAAAAGAATGTCCTGTCCTTTATGATGGGGCCACCGAGTGTAAGACCATATTGGCCCAGGCGAAACGGAGGGATGGCCGGTTTTCCATTCAGGTCAAAATCGTTGAAGTTGCGGGCATCGAACACCGAATTTCTCAGATATCCAAAGGCCGTGCCGTGAAAATCATTCGATCCTGACTTGGTCACAACGTTGATCTGCCCGCCCGCCTGAGTGCCATATTCGGCATCATACAACGCACTATTTACGCGGTACTCCGCTACGGCGTCCTCGGAAATCTGCAATCGCACCTGCGATTTCTGCGCTTGTTCCTGAATTCCGCCTGCATCCACGCCATCGAAATTGAAATTATTGTCATCAATGGCACGGCCCGCGAAACGAATCGTGCGCTGGTTGCCTCCACCATCATCTTGAGCAAAAGGCGCCAGCAAGGTTAGTTCGGACCAATCGCGTCCGTTGACCGGCAAATTGGCGATCTGATCAGTGCCAATGACAATGGCGGCCTCCGCGCTGCTTCGCTCGGCGGGTCCAGCTTCCGCTATAACGTCTACCTTTTCGCTGGCTTCTCCGATTTGCAGAACGACATCGAGGGTGCGCGTCTGCCCCACCTCTAGAACGACATCCTTAATCACCTTGGTCTTGAAACCAGAATTGGAAACGGAGACCGTATATTCACCGTTGGCGATACCGGGAAAGCGATATTGACCATTGGCGTTGGTGTTGTGTTCGAGACTCAGGCCCGTCTGGATCGCCAAGATTTGCACTGCCGCGCCGCTGATGCTGGCGCCGCTCGGGTCAGTGACCGTGCCCTCGAGCGTGGCGCGGTCGGTTTGGGCGAATAAAGCCGGCGAAAGGATGCTGATGGCCAAGAGCGCCAGTAACAACTTCTTCTGGGTGGGCCTAGGCACATAAGGGCGGACATTCAGGAATGCAAAAAAAAGTCTGCTTCGAAGATGCTGCGAAATCATGGGCGAATTCCTCAGTTCAGGAGTGAAGATGACTGCCTACACCACGTTCCTTGAGATGTCTGTTGCCGTAAAGTTAGCCGGAAAGGCACGACGGTGCAGTTAACCGGATTTGATAGGAGTTTGAATAGAGCCTGAATTTCTTTCAGCCCTGCGGAAATTCGTTGAAACTACAGGGCTTATTCGGCTAGACGGTGGAGACAGGCAAGTGAATGTGAAAGACCGAACCGGTCCCCAGTGTGCTTTCGGCCGTGATGGTCCCACCGTGCATTTGCGTGATCCAGCGGGCAATCGCAAGGCCGAGCCCCGCTCCCGGAATCTCGCGCGAGCGGGCGCGGTCGGCACGGCGAAATCGTTCGAAGATAAAGTCCAGATCGCTTTCCGGGATCCCGATGCCCGTATCCTTCACCGCGATATGGGCTTGATCCTGATTCTGGGACAGCGCAATTTCGCAGCGACCGCCGGGCGGCGTATATTTCACCGCGTTGTCGATCAAGATAAGCATCAGGCGATGAATGGCAATCTCGTCGGCCCGGACCCAGACGGGCGTTTCCGGAGTTCGCAAAGTGATCGAGAGAGCCTTGTCGGCTGCCAGGACCGCTCCTTGCTCCCGCGCCTTGTGCAGCTGAGCGCTTAAATCGAGCGGAAGCATTTTAAGTCCCGCGGCGCCTGCATCGGAGCGGGCGATCGTCAAAAGGTTCTCGAGGAGGCCCGATGTCTCGACAGAGGTCTCTAGAATCCTGGACAACGCGTCTCTGTACTCTTCCGCCGGCCGCGGCCTGCGCAGAGCGATCTCGGCAGTGGTTCGAATGACTGCAACCGGAGTTCGAAGGTCGTGCGAAGCATCCGCCGTGAACTGCCTGATCTTCTGAAAGGAAGCTTCAATGCGCGCAAGCATGGCGTTCAGGGTTTCCGTCAGGCGCCGCAATTCATCCCTGGGTTCGGGTACTTCAAGACGTCGCGAGAGGTTTTGCGCGCCGATTTGCTGGGCCGTTTGAATAATGCGGTTCACCGGCTCGAGTGATTCTCCGCTCAGCCAGTAGCCAAGCAACGAGGCTAACAGGACAAGGACCGGCAACGCTTCCTTTTCAATCATTCGGAAACGATCAAGCGCTTGATCGAACGGTTCGGTTGGAACGGCGGCGTGAACCTGAAAGCGCACTCCCGCGGTTTCCACAAGCCCGAGCGCAACGCGGTACTGCGACAAATCCAGATTCGTGGTGAAGAATGCGATGTTCTTATCGGCAAGCGGCGGCAAGGACGGGCTGGCCCGCAAGAATTGCGGGGAGCGAAAAAGCCACTCTCCCTTCTCGTCAGCAACTTCCAGCAGTGCTCCGTTCGCCCAGAGACTAGAGAGATCCCGCAACTCGGTGCGGATCGAGCCTTCTCCCTGCGGAGCCGTGTTGGCCAAGAGTCGTCCAATCGTTTCCAGATTCGTGCGCGACGATTCGTTCACCGTCGTCTCAATGCTGTGCCGAAAACCGAGATCGCAAATCCAGCAGAAAGCGACAAAGGTCAGGCCCAGCACGGCGAAGTAGAGGACAGTAAGCCTTGCGCGGATTGGAAGATTCAATCGCAGTGGGAAGCTCCGATGGAATAGCCGAGACCGCGGTGGGTCTGGATCAGCTTGGCGTGAGCGTTATCGTCCACTTTTCGGCGCAAGAGGCGGACAAAGGCATCGAGCGTGTTCTCTTCGATTTCCCGGCGTTCGCCCCAAAGCGCTTCGACGATTGCGCTGCGCGGCACTGCGCGACCGCGGTTGCGGACCAGGAGTTCAAGCAGCCGGAATTCAGTAAACGACAACTTGATTTCCCGGCCGTTTCGAAATGTGCGGAAAGAATTCGTTTCCAGAACCAGATCGGCGAACTCCAGGACATTTTTTGGTTTTGGAACACTTCGCCTGCCAACAGCGCGGATTCGCGCGAGAAGCTCCTGGAAGGAAAACGGTTTGGTAAGATAATCGTCAGCACCTGCGTCCAGCCCTTTGACGATGTCGGGCAACGCATCGCGCGCAGTGAGCATCAGCAAACCAACATCTTCTTTGCGGCAACGGAGCTGCTTGGCAACTTCGAGCCCGTCCATGCCCGGAAGCATCACATCGAGCAAAACCACATCGAAAGAGCCGCTTCTAGAAAGAGCGAGCGCACTCGCGCCATCGCGGGCAAGATCAACCTCGTAGGACTCCTCCTCCAATCCTTGCACCAACAATCGAGCCATCTCGGGGTCGTCTTCAACAACAAGAATGTTCACTTGATTCCCCTGGAGGAAGCTTAGCCCCGGGAGTGTGACAGCGATGTGAATCTACGATTACGCGCAAATTTCAAGCAGGTAATGCCATGTTCCTCAACCATTTACGCCCGCTTCAGGTCCACCAGGGTTCGACGGGAGGATCGCGCAGGACAATGCGGGAGAGAAATGCGGCCGCAGATTCCAGGCCTTCGTCGACGGATGCGAGCGCATCTTCGTGCTCAATGCTGATCACGTAGTCGTAGCCAACCAAGCGCAGCGCACTGACGATTTGCTTCCATACGATCTCATCGTGTCCCCAGCCTACCGTGCGGAACAGCCAGGAGCGTTCCGCCATCTGGCGATAACTCTTTGCGTCCAGCACGCCGTTGCGCGCTATATTTTGCGTGTTCAGGCCAGAATCCTTGGCGTGCATGTGAAAAATGCAGTCGCCCAATGCACGGATGGCCACGGGAATATCAACTCCTTGCCAGAAGAGATGGCTTGGATCAAAATTCACCCCGACGTTTTTTCCAGCCGCATCACGCAGACGCAAAGCCGTCTCCACGTTGTAGACGACAAAACCGGGGTGCGGTTCGATGGCGACTTTTATTCCGTGGTCCGCCGCGAACGGGCCGGCCTCCTGCCAATAGGGGATCACTTTCTTGTCCCATTGCCATTCGAGTGTTTCAAGAAACTCCGGCGGCCATGGCGCCGCAATCCAGTTGGGACATTTCGAGCCATCGGCGTCGCCGGGACAGCCAGAAAACGTAACCACGACCGGAACCCGCAGCAACTGCGCAAGGCGTACCGACTTCCGGAACGCGTCATCATGTTCCCGCGCCATCGCCTGATTCGGATGCATCGGGTTTCCGTGGCAGGAAAGCGCGCTGATGATCAAACCGGCGTCCTGAATCTGGCTGCGAAAGTCCTCGGCCTTATGTGGGCTGGCCAGCAAGGAATCGACGTCAACGTGATCTTTGCCCGGCCAGCCGCCTGTGGCGATTTCGACCGCGCTGACGCCGGGGAGAGATCGAGCCTTCGCCACCACCTGGTCCAGCGACAGTTTCACGAAAACCGGCGTAAACACCCCAAGCCTCATCGAAAGGTCTCCCTTCGCGTCGCGCTTAGCATACGCTTCGCGCACTTGAAGGTAAATGCGCCGAGAATCACAAAGGCCGTGCAGCGCGAAGACTTGCCACTGAAAGTTGTTGCGCGCAGAATTTATGTAGGGGTTCGCGGACAGGATACGGTTGCGGCCGTATGTGCGGCGAGTGTTTGCTCCATGGAGTGGCCACGCGCCCCGCCCCGCGCTGAGGAGTCGACTCTTCGAAAAAAAACCACGGGTTGGCCACCTGCCCGTAAATGCATGAAGGGCCGTCATGATCAAGAAAGTGAAAACAGGTTACAAAGTCCTTTCCAGCAAAGGGAAGAATCTGGGAGGACCGTACAAGACTCTCGAAGCGGCAAAGAAAAGATTGCGTCAGGTGGAATTTTTTAAGCGCAACAAGTGACTTTGCTGCGCCATATTCAAGGCCTTGCCCCTAGGACGCGCTATTCGCGGTTGCCTGCAGCTTCCAGCAGTCGCGTGCAATAGCCCAATCTTCCTGCGCGCGCACGACCAGCACTCGCAGCTTTGATTCCGCCGTAGCGATGTCCCGGTCCGAACCTTTGCTGGTGTTCTTTAGCGAATCGAGCGCCAGGCCTAGAAAGGCGAAATGGCTGCAGGCAGCGGCGCGGACCTCGGATGAATTCTCGCCGATGCCACCGGTAAAGACCATTGCGTCCGCGCCGCCGAGCGCGGCGAGCATCGAGCCGATTCCTGCGCGCAAGCGGTGCACAAACATGTCGAATGCCAGTTGTGCGCGCGGGTGGCCGTTCTTCAGGGCCTTGAGAATTTCGCGCATGTCGGCTGAAAGACCGGAGATTCCCAAAAGTCCTGATTTGGAATTCAAGACCTCATCGAGCCCCTTGCCGTCCTGATTTTCTTCTCGCATCAGGTAGGTAAGGATGCCGGGATCGACGGAACCGGAACGCGTGCCCATCATCAAGCCGTCCAGAGGAGTGAATCCCATCGTGGTGTCGATGCTTTGGCCACCGCGAATCGCTGCGAGCGAACAGCCATTGCCGAGATGACAGGTGATGAGTTTCAGGCCCGCAAGATCCCTGTCGAGCAATTTGGCGGTGCGCTCTGCGCAATATTGGTGGTTGATTCCATGAAACCCGAATTTGCGGATTCCCTTCTGTGCCCACGCGTATGGCCCGGGATAAATGGAGGCGGCCTCGGAGAGTCCACTGTGGAAGCCGGTATCAAAGACCGCGACTTGAGGCACCGGGCCGCAAAGTTTCTCGATCAATGCGATCCCTTCGAGTTCCAGGCGATTGTGCAGCGGCGCAAAGACGGCCATCTTCTCAATGGCCGCTTTGACCTCTCGAGTGATCACGGTGGGTTGGTTGTAGGAGCGGCCGCCGTTCACGATGCGATGGCCTACGACGTCAATTTCGGAGTGCGACTTGAGCGTGCGGGTTTTGCCGGAGACCAGTTCGTTGAGCAACCGTGCGGTGGCGGAGGGGCGGTCGCCTTTGTTCACATTTTCCGTTGAGACTGCGCCGGATGAAGTGCGGACTTCGAACGTTGCTCCATCGTCGCGCCACTCAAGCTTGCCGTCCCAAAGCGGTTCGGGCGGATCCTCAGGAAGCGGCGCCATCACATCATAGAGACGAGCTTTCTGGCTGCTCGATCCGGAATTGAGCACCAGAATCTTCATTTAGTAGGGCCATTTCCAGTCACGGATTTCGGGAAGGTCGTCGCCTTGCTCGCGGACGTATTGTCCGTGTTCTACAAGTTTGTTGCGCAGCAGTTGTTTGAAATGCGCGTTCACGGGCTGCAACCGCGCAACCCGGTCCACCGCGTCGCCTGCAAGATGAAATCGATCAAGCTGGTTGAGGACAGTCATGTCGAACGGAGTTGTGGTGGTTCCTTCCTCACGGTAGCCGTGCACGTGAAAGTTCGCGTGGTTGGTGCGTTTGTAAGTGAGCCGATGGATGAGCGTGGGGTAGCCGTGAAATGCGAAGATCACCGGTTTGTCGGTAGTGAAAACGGAATCGAATTCTTGATCGGGAAGGCCGTGCGGGTGTTCTGTCGACGTCTGCAAAGTCATCAGATCGACGACGTTCACGACGCGGATTCGAATACCAGAAAAGTGCTGCCGCAGGAGCGCGACCGCGGCAAGCGTTTCAAGGGTCGGGATGTCGCCGGCGCAAGCCATGACGACATCCGGCTCAACGCCGTTGTCGGTGGAGGCCCACTCCCAGATACCGAGCCCCGCGGTGCAGTGTTCAATCGCGGAATGCATATCAAGCCACTGAAGCGCGGGCTGCTTTCCCGCGACGATCACGTTTACATAATTTCGGCTGCGCAGGCAGTGGTCTGCCACGGAGAGAAGGGTGTTCGTATCGGGAGGAAGATAAACGCGGACAATTTCCGCTTTCTTGTTCGCGACGTGGTCGATGAAGCCCGGGTCCTGATGGCTGAATCCATTGTGGTCCTGGCGCCACACATGCGAGGTGAGCAAATAATTCAATGAAGCGATGGGACGACGCCACGGAATTTTGCGCGTGACCTTGAGCCACTTCGCGTGCTGGTTGAACATCGAATCGATGATGTGAATGAACGCCTCGTAGCAGGAGAAGAGTCCGTGGCGCCCGGTGAGGAGATACCCTTCGAGCCAGCCCTGGCACATGTGCTCGCTTAGAACTTCCATGACTCGGCCGTCTTGGGAGAGATGCTCATCGGTCTTGAGCAGCGGTTCCATAAAGACTTTGTCGGTCGCTTCATACAACGCATCGAGACGATTGGAGGCGGTTTCATCGGGCCCAAAGACGCGAAAGTTTTTCTTCGCCTCGTTCAATCGCATGATGTCGCCCAGAAGCTGGCCCAACGCGCGCGTGGACTCGGCGAATTCGGTGCCGGGCTTGGTGACCTGAAAGGCATAGTTGCGGAAATCCGGCATCGAAAGATCGCGGAGCAGCAATCCCCCGTTTGCGTGGGGATTCGCACCCATGCGCCTGGTGCCAGACGGCGCGAGCTCCGCAAGCTCCGGAACAAATTTGCCGCCTTCATCGAAAAGTTCTTCCGGTTTGTAACTCTTCATCCACTTTTCGAGCATCTTGATGTGTTCCGGATGTCTTGCGAAGTCCGTAACTGGAACCTGATGTGCGCGCCAGGTGTCCTCGACTGGCTTGCCGTCCACCATTTTGGGGCCCGTCCAGCCTTTGGGTGTGCGCAAAACAATCATCGGCCATTGTGGAAGTTCCGCCGAAGTTCCACTTCGCGCAGCGTGCTGGATGCTACGTATGTCATCCAGAATTCTGTTGAGAGTATGCGCCATGAGCTGGTGCACCGCTTCGGGTTCCCGGCCTTCGACAAAATATGGCTTGTAGCCG
>Ga0070698_100003337_pt1 | contig 17667 bp, 15 predicted proteins | sample KBSK1502metaG_FD_65477 | JGI IMG/M metagenome (GOLD analysis project Ga0070698, IMG submission 65477) | Corn, switchgrass and miscanthus rhizosphere microbial communities from Kellogg Biological Station, Michigan, USA - KBS K1-50-2 metaG | ecosystem: Host-associated > Plants > Roots >...
TGACGTCGGCGAGGGTATTGAGCGTCGCGAACTGCTCGTAGTGATCGATCTCGATAAAGTCGACGTCGTTTGGCTCGTTGGCGGCCTAGCTCACCATCTCCATCTCACCGGTCAGCGTTGTTGCGGTGCGCCAGCTCGTCGGGCGAGCTGATTACGGCAAGGTGCGTGTGACCATCGCTGTCGCGAGCCGCACCTCATCGATCGTAGCTGAATCTCGCCCCGTCGCGCCATGCGCGCACTACTGCTTCGGTGGCTCGACGACCTTGAGGCCCTTATCGAGCACCCACTGCTGGTAGTACCGCGCCTGCGGAGTGCCTTGCTGGATCCGCTCGTTCGCCCTCTTCATCTCCTCATCGACGAGTGCCGTGAAGTTCTCGAGCGGCATCGCGCCCGACAGGAACCGGCCGTTGATGAAGAACGATGGCGTCGCGCCGACACCGACACGTTGCAGATCGCGCATGTCATTTTGGACGAGCTGCGTGCATCCCTTCATGTCCGCCTTGAACTTATTCACGTCGATCTGCAGCTGTTGCGCGAACGATGTCAGTAACGGGCAGCCCGCGTCGCTCTCCCAACATTTGTCGGGATCGAACTGGCGCGCCTTGAAGCTCTTCTCCCAGATCAGGTTGTCGAACTGTGGCCCCTTGCCCTGTTTGGCCGCGGCGCAGAAACCGAGCGCCCCGCTCATCGCCACCTGCGGATGAACGACGAGCTGCTTGTAGACGATCCGCAGATCCTTGCCGTACTTCTTCTTCAGATCGTCCATCGTCGAGCGCACGCGATCGCAGTACGGGCATGCGTAGTCGTACGCCTTGACGATCGTGACCTTCGCATCGGCCGGGCCATCGAATGGATCGCCTTCGATCGGCACGGCGTAGGCCTTGCTGCGATCGGGTTCACCCGTGCGACGTGGGCCCGCGGCGCCAGCGCCCGGGCGACCACCCTGACCGCACTTCGCGATGATGAGGTTTTCGAGTTTCTCGATTTTTGCGTCGAGGTTTTTGGTGTCGCTCTGACACGCGGTAAGAGCGGCAAGCAGCACAGCAAGGGCTTTCATCGGGTCTCCTTCAGATTACGACAACCATCGTTTGATTACTACAACTGTAGTTTACAAAGCAAGCCCGAATCGGGTGCACCGACTACGTGATGCAGCAGGTGCACTCGCGCCTCCGGCCACGCCAATTCATGGAGTTGCGCGGGCACGAACGCTGCACAACGCCGGCGCCATGAATCAGCTAGCGCGGGAGCCGTACTCGCCGTTCCGGCCACCACCGGCGCCCGTACCCGAGCCACCGAAGAAATCGCGGCGGGCTCCCATCATAGCGCTCGGCGTGTTTGGTCTCGTTGTTGGCGGCACCGTCGCGTTCGCTGCGCTGCGCGAAAGCAAGCCGAGTCGGTCGCGCGATGAGGTGATCAAACAGACGTTCACCGCGCTGGCCTCCGGCAACGAGAACGCACTGTTCGCGCTCGCCGATCCGGTCCACACGTTCACGCAGATCTCGCGCTGCGAGAAGCCGCGCCTCGAAGACGACAAGCTCAGCAAGGATGATTGGGACTATCGCGATCCGAAGAAGCTCGAGGAGCACTGGCGTAAGGAGGTGCGCCAGCTGCTCCGCCGAACGAAGGGCGCGAAGCTTCAAGTCGTCGACATCCTCACCGAGCTTCCGCCGCCAATAGGCACGAAGCCCGACAACGCGAAGAGCCGCGATCGCGATGATGACGACCACGACCGCGAACGCGATCGTTACAGCGAGCGCTATCGCGACGAAGACGAGGATCGCCCCGAGCACGACAAAGAGTACAAGACGACGACCTACCGCAAGGGCGATAAGCTCGCGCGCGGTTGCTACGCAAGAGTTCCGTTCCGCCAACAGTTGGTGAAGGTCGCCGTCGAGATCAAAGAGGGGGACCGCGAGCTCACGCAGCGGGTGAAACTCAACCTGCTCGAGATCGACGGCCGCTGGTACCTTTCCTCTGCGCCGAGCCTCAACGTCGGGTTCGACGTCGTCATCCAGGATCTCCAGGACTGGCGCGACAAGACCTGCAAGTGCACTGGTGCAGGCTGCGTCGAAGATCTCGACTCGGAGTACGGCCGTCTAGCCTATGTCCAGTACGAGTTTGATAAGGATGCCGATCTACCGCGCGACATGGTCTCGAGGATCGAGAAGCTCCAGCAAGAGCGCAAGGTCTGCGAAGGCGTCGCGCGTGGTGGACCAGAGCTTGCGCGCTACAAGGCGATGAAGGAAGCGCTGTGCGCGTGCAAGGACGACGAGTGCGGCCGCAAGATCGAGCTCAACATGGCGGAGCTGCGCCGACAGCTCGAGTCCAACGCGCGCGCGCAACGCTTCGAGTCACTCGAGCTCAGCCACCAGATCGCGGAGGTCGCGACAGCGGCAACTGCGTGCACGCTCAAGCTCGCCGAGCTCAAGGCGCGCATCGACTCCATCTATCCAGCGAACGGTGAGACGACGGGCGGCACGGTCGTGTGGATCCGTGGCACGCGCTTTACGAATCCGCTGCGCACCGCGAAGGTCTTCTTCGGCACCAAGGAAGCGACGGTCGTGCGGATCGTGAGTGACAACGAGATCGTCGTCGAGGCGCCCGCAACCGACATCGCTGGCTACGTGCCATTGCGCGTGCAGCTCGACCCCGGCGGCCTCGTGTACGTACCGACCGGGTTCACGTATCAGGTGCCGCTCAAGCCGACGAAGACGACGAAAAAGCCACTCTGACGGCTAGCGCCACCACCTGAAGGCGCGCGCCACCACGCGATGCATGGTGCGAGCGAGAGAACGCGTGGATTCGTCGAGCGACCAGCGCGGCATGTGCGTTGCTTTGTCATACGCGCATGAGGCATCTCGCTTGGTTCGGATTTCTCGTCGCGTGTGCGAGCCATCCAAGCGAGCCTTCTCCCGCGAGCGATGGCAGCGCCGCGCGCGTGCCGTTCGTGATGGCCAATCCGATGGGCGTCTTCACGCTCGACGCTACCGGCGGCAACAAGAGTTACCTCTATTCGGGCACGAGCGGCGCTGCATCGTGGACGCCGGACGGGCGCATCCTCTTTTCCATCCCATCACCGCCGCAGATCCGAATCATGAATGCAGACGGCAGCGGAATGCGCGTGTTGTTCGATGGCACGTCGTATGGCCTTACGTTCGCGCTCAAGGCGCAAATGGCGGGTGGTCACGTCACGTTCATGGCATGGCCGCCGAACGGCACGATCGACAATGGTCAGATCTCGATTTGGATCATGGACGCGGACGGCTCCAATCCGCATCGGATCATCGACGGCGCGTACATGCCGCACCTGGCGCGAGACGGAACGTTTCTCGTGTACACGGTCCAGAGTCCGGCGCCCGGTGAAACGCCGCCGTATCACCGGCAGGTGTGGCGAGCGAACATCGATGGGTCGGCGCAGATGCAGCTGACGTTCCCCGACGACGCGAACTACCCCGACGCAAACGCGGCGGCGATTTCGCCCGATGGCACCGCGATCGCGATCTTCAGCGGCAAGGAAGAGGATGACACCTGCACGACGAATTGCGGCCCGTCGACCTGGGGCTACCGCAATGTCGCGATCATTTCACCGACAGGTGGTCCACGCCGATTGGTGACGTCGTGCGAACCCGTCACCGTGAACCCGAACGCGCAATGCAACGTCGCCGACAACCCGTTCTGGTCACCCGATGGCTCCGCGGTCGGCTGGGACTTCTCGAGCGCGGCGGGGCTAACGCAAACATGGGTCAGCTCCACGACCGGCACCGACGCGCACCGGCTCTACACGGAGCTGCGTGCCGGCGGCAACGTGCCGTGGCACTGAGCGTTCACAGCAGCGGCTCGACGAGCTTGAATGTCTTCGCCTTGACCCAATCGGCCGCTGAAATATCGGGCGATGCGCGATCGCTGTAGCCGAGCATCGCTTGGAAATCCGCGGCGAGCTCGCCGACGGCCGTGCCGTCGCGCACCGTCACGAGTGCCTCGGAGTTCGAAGCTGCGCTGCGCGGATCGAGGTTGTACGAGCCGATCACCGCGAGCTTGCCGTCGATGAGCATCGTCTTTGCGTGCATCGTCTCCGTGCCACGGTACTGAAAGATTTCGATGCCCGCGCCGATCAGCTCCTTGTAGTAGTTGAGCGACGCGTAATACATCCACCATGCATCCGTGCTGTGCAGCGAGTTCGTGACGACGACGACGCGCACGCCGCGATCGACCGCCGCCTTTAGATGCTTGCGCAGTCGCCGCGGCGGCACGAAATACGAGTTCGCGATGTAGATCGTTTCGTGCGCTGTCCGCACGAGGTTGAGGACCGCGAGGTAGCCAAGCGGTGTCTTTTGGCTTCGCGGATCGCTGTAGATCGGCCGCGTGCGCGAGGTGCCTACCGACGGTTGCGCGGGCGTGTACGTCGCGGCGCTCGCGATCGCTTGTTGCGGGCATGCAAACCCATACTTCTCCTGTTGCGGGCAACCGGCCTGCGCTTCCCACGCTGCGAATTGATCCCACTCTGCGAGAAACATCCGCTGCACGTCGGTCACGCCCGGGCCGCGTAGATACACACACGTGTCGTGCCACTTGCCGTCAACGAAGTAGTCGTCGCCGACGTTGCGGCCACCCACGACCGCATGCGCACCGTCGACGATCAGCAGCTTCTCGTGCAGGCGCTGGTTCACGTTGATTCCGATCTGCCAGCGCAGCGTCGCCCATTCTGTGATCGGGTTGTACGGAAGGATCTGACCGCCGGCAGCCACGAGCGGCTGCAGTACGTCGTAGCTCGAGAACTCGTATTGCGTGGTCGCGTCGACGATCACACGAACCTCGACGCCGCGTCGCGCGGCAGCGGCCATCGCAGCAATCGTTTCGCGGCCAGCCTCGTCGTCTTCGATCAACAGCGCGGTGAAATGAATCGACTGCTGCGCGCTCGCCATCAGCTGGTTGCGCAAGCCGCGCGTCTCGGAGTTCTGATCGAGCAGCTGGGTCACGCTGCCCGCGGTCTCGGCGCTGTGCGTCCAGCGATCCATGATCGAGGCAAGCTCGCTGCCGTCGTTCGCGAAGCAGTGTTTTTCAACGCAGCTCGAACCGGAGGCGCAGCTCGCATCGCTCGTACACGCGGCGCCCGTGAAGATGAGCTCGTCGGGTTTGCACCCTGCGCCGAACCAGTCGCAGAACGCACCATCCGCCTTGCCGTCGGCGGCCAAGTTGGAAATCTCATCGCACGACAGCGAGAGCAGATACTCCGCCGCCTCCTGAGCATCGGCATCGCAAAACGGCGGCGTGACGTAGTCACCGACGCACTCGGCGCGATAGTCGGCCGCGCGGTCGCAGACATCCAACGCATTTTGGTTGGCGCATGCCGCAACCGCCGTGACAACGAAGAGGACCTCGCGTAGCGACATCGCCCGCACTGCAGCAATGCGCGTGCCGGCTGCAGGTATCGAATAGCGTTTGTTTCGTGGTGGCAACTCGACTAGCCGGAGACAGCAGGTGGAATACTCTCGGCTAGCCATGTACCGAACCTCCGCGTTTGCATGTCCCGTGTGCGCGAACGCAACGCTTCGCGAGTTCCATGGTCGTCTCGTCTGTGACGAGTGCCAGGGCATGCAATTGCCGGCCGATGACTTCGCCGATTCGATCCGCGAGATCGATGGCTCGACAGATGCGATCGCGATCACCGATCGCGCTGCCGCCGCCAAACCGTGCCCGCAATGCACGACGGCAATGACCACGTGCTCGCTTGCCATCGGCACGTTGGTGATCGAAGGCGAGCACATCATGCGTTGCGCGAGTCACGGTCTATGGATTCCGCGCGACGCGATGACCGCCGCGTACGCGCGCGCGAGCCGACGCGGTGGCTTTCGCGGCATGGGTGCCACCGGCGCTGCTCCGTCGAAGCACTCCGGTGGAATGCCGACGTCCAACGCCGGCTCGTTCGTCGCAAACATGCCGTCGGGCCACGGCGGCATGTCGGGTGCAATGGCCAGCATCGCGAACGCGTTCGGCGCCGGGTCACCGGCATCGAGCGGCCTCGCGATCAGCCACTGGCAGTCGAACCGGCCGCGTGCGCACACGCTGTTCGTCAGCGCGCACAAAGACCTCGCGCTCGCGTGCCCGGCATGCGCGGCACCGCTCGCGTATCAGGGTGATCGATGGAGCTGCAGCACGTGTCGCGGTCTTTTCGTCGAGAACGAGGCGCTTGTCGCGCTCGTGCGTGAAATGGCGCTCGGACCGTGGGAGCTGCCACCGATCGCGGGCAAGCGCGGCGATCGCGCGTGCCCGATTTGCAAGACGCCGATGAGCGTCGAGGTCCGCGAAGGCGTGACCACCGATCGCTGCGAGGTCCACGGCGTCTGGTTCGACGAACACGAGCTCGAGCAAACGCTCCATCTCGCGAGTCCGCCACCGCCTGGTCTCGTCGCGTGGCTAAAGCGCTTATTCGTGCGCAGCAGGTAACGCACGCGGGGCGATCGCTGCCGCTATCAGGTACAAGCCGGCGCCGAGCAAAAGCGCGTGAGTCGAGCCGGCGACGCGCAACGCGAGGACAGCGACGATTCCGCCGGCGACGGACGCGGCTCCATTGATCGCCCATAAGCTTGCGATGCGATCAGCGGGCTCGCCCGTGTGTGCGAGAAGCACTGGAAATGGACAGCCGAGCGCGAGGCCGGCGGGCGCGAGGATCACCGAGATCAGCAGGAGTCGGCCCGCTTCATTCGAGATCGAGTCGAGCCAGGCGACGTCTCGCACGACAAGCGCACTGGTCGCGACCGCGAATGCCGCGGCCAGGCACGCCCACGAAACACCGTGATCGAGCCGACGCCAGCGGCCGCCGAGTAGCAGCGCGCCCGCCGCACTCCAGGCGAGCAGACTGAACAGGACGAACGACACGGCATAGAGCGCGCCGCCGGCGGCGAGCGTCAAGCGCTGGATGAGCGCGAGCTCGACGCATAGAAACGCGGCACCGACACCGGTTGCGACGGCTGCTGGGCGGAGGAAGCTGCGTGCATCGCGGCCGCGCTCGAGGATCAACATCAGCACGAGCAGCACCGCGCCGGCGAGGACCCATAGCCGACCCGGTTGAGCAAGCGCGGTCGCGCGCAGGCCCTTCGTGTTCTGAAAGAAGTACGGACGCTCGTCGTGGACAGGCGACAGGTCGTCATCGCGCGTGGCACCGAGTTGCGCGCGATCGAGGAGCTGGGCGCGACGCTCCGGCGGATCGCCCGGGCCCCATAGCAGCTCTGCGGGGTCGACGTCGAGGAGGTCGACGACATCTAGTGGCAACGGCGATGTGCGAACGACAAGCATGTACCGGTACGCGATCTTCGGCCGTGGATCGCGCAGGACGACAATCCCTTCGAGCGCTCGTGTGGGACTGACGCCGATCGATTGGAGCGCTTCGAGCACCGTGAGCAGTTGGCGATACGCATTTCCGGGATCGCTGTGGATCAGGACCAGCACGCCGGTCGGCGTCAAGCGACGCAGATACAGCTGGACCGCTTCGACTGTGTACAGGTGAGCTTCGAGGCCCGCTGGTTGCGCGTGGACATTTCCCGTCAGTGCCAATGCGAGCTCGATGAGATCGTAGCGGTCAGCGTTGTCGGCCAGGTATCGCCGAGCATCCTCGGTGAACAGGCGAACGCCCGGCTGGTGGTAGACGTCGCCCGCGAAATGCTTCCAGCGCGCGAGCAGGCCCGGCATCGCGGGGTTGACCTCGACCGCGTCGATCTGTGTCGCGTCGTATTTCTTCGCGAGCCAGACGCTGGCACCTGCGCCCGAGCCAAGAACGAGGACGCGCTTCGGGCGCAGAGCGCGATACGGCAGCGACATCATAAGGCCCCACGTGGTTTCGAACGAGCCGGCCTTCGCGGGCGCTTCTTTCACCATGTACGTCGGGCTCATGCCATCGGTGAACACGCCCAATGTCAGATCGCGTTCGTCGGGCGCTTGATGCACATCGAGGCGACCGAGCGGACTCCACGCCGAATCGACGATGTCTCGCGATGAGGTGCCGGGTTCGACAAGAGCCTTCTCGGAATGAAGATCGGATCGAAGTAGAACCTCGAGTGGTCCGTCGGGCAAATAACCGGCGCGCCCCGCGACGAGCACGCTGACGTGCGCGACTGCGATCAGCGCGATCGCTGCGACGATTCGCGCGCGACGCTCGACGAGCATCAGCGTCAACGAGCAACAGACGAGACCGATCACGGCCATGATCTCCGTCGGCGACAGCGGACCGAGTAAGCGCGGCGCGACGAGACAGCCGCTCGCCGCCGCGAAGAGATCGAACGCATACGTCGCGCGTGCGCGCTCGCTGCCGCGCGACGCATATGCGTCCGAGATCAAAATGCCGGCGAACGAAAACGGCACCAGCGCGAGAGCGACCTGCGCAGATAGCGGCGCGCCAGCAATCGTTGCCGATGCAACGCAGAATAGCGATGCGGCGAGCCCGAGTGCCGAGCGGCGCGGCTCGGCCCAGCGCGGGAAGCGCACGCGGATAAATGCGCCCACGCCCAGGCCCAAGAGCGCGATCGAAAGCGCGGTCGACGTCGCGTGCGAGCTCCCGATGTACGCGTAGAGCCGCGTGGACGTGAGCTCGAGCACCAGGACCACGAACGTGACAATCGCGATTGTCGCTGCCGGGCGATGCTTTGCCGTGTCCAGTGGCGGTCAGCGTATCACCCCGCGTATGAATGAGTCATGAAACGGTTGCTGCTTGCAGCGTGCATCGTCGCCGCGTGCAAACCGAGCTCGCGGACGAGTGAGCCAGTTGCCTCCCGCAGCGCGATCGCGTTACCGGGTGGCGAACACGGCATCGGCTTCGACGATCTGCGATTTGCGCCGAGCATCAGCAGAGTCGTCGCGCCCGCCGGCGGCACCGGCAAGCTGGATCTGATCGATCCGCGTACTCGCGCGGTGACTGCGATCGATGGCTTCGGCACCGCCGAGGCGAGTGGTGGTCACGAGAACGGAACGACATCGGCCGATGAAGGCAGCGGGTTCTTGTTCGCGATCGATCGCACACGGCTTGCGCTCGTCGCGATCGATGAGAAGACGAATGCGATCGTTGGCTCGGCACGGCTCGCGAGCTCTCCTGATTACGTGCGCTGGGTCGCAGCGACGCGCGAGCTCTGGGTCACAGAGCCCGACGAAGAGCGGATCGAAGTCTTCACGCTGACCGGCTCGACGCCGAAGCACGCCGCATTCATTGCGGTCAAAGGTGGACCGGAGTCGCTCGTCGTCGATGCACATCGCGCGTTCACGCATCGCTGGGATGGCGAGACCGTCGCGATCGATGTCACGTCTCGCGCGACGATCGCGAGCTGGCGAAACGGCTGCGAAGGCTCGCGCGGCATCGCATTGGATGCGCGGCGCGGCTGGCTGTTCGTCGGCTGCGCGGAAGGCAAGGCGACGGTGCTCGCTGTCGACAGCGGCACGCTGCTCGGCTCGGTCGCGGTCGGCGCCGGTGTCGACGTCATCGACTTCAATCCGCGACTCTCGCATTTGTATGTGCCGAGCGCGAAGCCAGGAACGCTGTCGATCGTCGGCGTCGGCGCGCACGGCGAGCTTCGCGCAATCGCGACCGTCGACACCGCTGCCGGCGCGCACTGCGTGACAGCGGACGATCGCGATCACGCGTGGGTATGTGATGTGCGCGGCGGCAAGCTGCTCGACATCGCAGATACGTTTGAAGCGCGTCATTGATGCGGTGGACGCTATGACCGGCTAACTCACTTGCCACCGAACACTGTGGTGGTCGCCGATCGAGCGCCGCAAAGGACACAACGTGCCACGCTCTGGCTCACTCGCGCCAAACGACTGGCGCGACTGGTGCAATCGCTCCATGCATGCGCAGCACAACCACGTTCGTAGCGATCGTCGCGACTGCGTGCAGCAGTGCAATGCCCAGCGCCGAGGACGATGACGCTGGTGAAATGCAGGTCGATGCGGCTATGCAGCCGATGCTGGCGGCCACACCGCCGATGGGATGGAACACCTGGTACGGCTTCCGCTGCACGTACGACGAGAGGTCGCTTCGTGAAACAGCCGACGCCATGGTCGCAAGCGGACTGCTCGGCCTTGGCTACGAGTACCTGCTCATCGACGATTGCTGGCAGACATCGCGCGACGCCAATGGCGTGATCATCGCGGACCCCGCGAAGTTTCCAAGCGGCATCAAGAGTCTTGCCGATTACGTCCACTCGCGCGGGCTGAAGCTCGGCATCTACACCGACGTCGGCAGCAAGACGTGTCAGAGCTTGCCCGGAAGTCTCGATCACGAGGAGCTCGACGCATCGACCTACGCGAGCTGGGGCATCGACTTCATCAAAGAGGATTGGTGCTTCACGGATGGACTCACCGCCTCGGTTCAGTATCGCAAGATGAAGGACGCGATCGATCGCACGGGTCGGCCGATGGTGTTCAACATCTGCAACTGGGGAGAGCAGTCGCCCTGGGAATGGGCGCCCGACATCTCTCAGCTGTGGCGAACGACGGGCGACATCAACGATTCGTGGGCAGCGATGATCGGAAATTTCGATCTGTCGTCGCGTCACGCGGCCGTCGCGGGCCCGGGCCGGTGGAACGATCCGGACTACCTCCAAGCCGGACGCGGCGGCGCGACGCTCGAGGAATACAAAACGCAGGTGAGCTTGTGGGCGATTGCGGCGGCTCCGCTCGTGCTGTCGATGGACGTTCGTCGTCTCGATCCTGCCGTCGCGCAACTCGTGACCAATCCCGAGGTCCTCGCGATCGATCAAGACCCGCGCGGCGTGCAAGGCACCATCGCGGTGCCGGGCACCGCACTGCAGGTCTGGTCCAAGCCGCTCGAGCAGGGGTCGCGCGCCGTCGCGATCCTCAATCGAACGACGAGCGCCATGAACGCGACGGTCAAGTGGTCCGATCTGGGGCTCGCGGACGGAAGCTATCTCGTCCGCGATGTGTGGAACCGTCGAGACCTCGGCACACTGCCAAGCTTCTCCGCGAGCGTTCCCGCGCACGGCACGGTTCTCATCAAGGTCACGGGCGCAGAGGCGTTGCCGCCACGTGGCGATGCGTACGCGTCGGATTTGAGATGGGCGTACGCCGCGAGCGGGTGGGGTCCCGCCGAACGCGATCACAGCAACGGCCTCGATGGCCTCGACGGCGGCACGATCCGGTTGCGTGGGCAGGCCTATACCAAGGGCATTGGTGCCCACGCCGAGTCACGAATTCGCATCGGACTCGGCGGCAGGTGTCATCGATTCCGATCGGATGCCGGTATCGACGACGAGGTCGGCGCCGGGCGAGGTGCAGCTACGTTCGAAGTCTGGGCCGATGGCCAGATGCTGTACCAGAGCCAGAGCGTGACCTCTTCATCAGCGGTGCTATCGATTGATGTACCGCTGGATGGAAAAAACGTCCTCGAGCTCGTTGTTCACGGCAACGGTCGAGATGTCGACTTCGATCACGTCGACTGGGCAAATGCGCGGGTCAGTTGCGACCCGTGAGTTTGCCGCTTAGCCGATGACGCGTACGTTCTCGGCGCGCGGTCCCTTGGGGCCGCGTCCCTCGTTGTAGCTCACCCGCTGGCCTTCGCGGAGGTCCGAGAAGCGGACTCCCTCGACGGCTGACATGTGAAAAAACATGTCCGTGCCAGTGCCGTTATCAATAAAACCGAAACCCTTGTCGGTCAGACGCTTGATCGTACCTTCAGCCATTTTCAACTCTCCTTGTCCTTCGCGGTCACGTTGACCGATCCGGCCTTCGGATCGTCTGAGACCAATGGCCGTGTTTGCCTCGGATCGCCGCCGGTGTCGAGCCGCAAGTGGATAAAACCGCTGTCAAGCGTGCTACGGTGCCCTATGTCTGACGAGCCGCTCCGAATCATGCTGACGAAGGCCGTCGACGAGTTACGTGCGACCACAGATCTGACGATGGACGAGGTGCTCGGGCTTCGAACGTTGCCCGAAAATAGGCGCACTCCGCTCGTCTGTTACTCGCTCGGGGTGATCGAGGGGGCGGCCACAGCACTCCGCGCGACCCCGCGCGAGATGCTGGAAGATTTCGACCTCTTGACGGCGCCGAAGCGTACGTGAGGTAGCTGCTACATTTGAGCGCGATGCGACGTCTCATCGCGCTCGTGCTTTGCGCATGCGGGAGCGCGGCGCCCGCCCCGACGCGGCCCGCCGATCCTCGCATCGTCGAAACCGCCGAGGGCACCGTCATCGGATCGGTCGACGCAAATGGTGTACGGTCGTGGCTCGGTGTGCCGTTCGCGGCTCCGCCGGTTGGCGCGCTGCGCTGGCGCGAAGCCCAAGCTCCCGCGAAACACGCGCCGCTTACCACCACGGCGTACCGCCTGCCGTGCGCTCAGATTCCGGTTCCGGCGGGCAGCGATTCGATCAGCAGCGGCGGCAAGAAAGTGGAGTCGGTCGAGGACTGCCTCTACCTGAACATTTGGGTGCCTCCGCACGATGCCGGCGCGCGACTCCCGGTGATGGTTTGGATCCACGGCGGGCAGTACCTGCGCGGCGCGACGTCGCAATACAGCGGCGAACAGCTCGCGCGCCTCGGTCACGTCATCGTCGTCACTATCGCGTACCGACTCGGGCCGCTGGGGTTCCTCGCGCACCCCGCGCTCACCGCCGAATCGCCACTACACACGTCGGGCAACCAAGCGCTGTTCGATCATCTGCAGGCGCTGAAATGGCTGCACGCAAACCTGCGCGCCTTCGATGGCGACCCCGAGCGCATCACGCTGTTTGGCGAGAGCGCCGGCAGCGCGAGTACATGCGCGATGATGGCGTCGCCGCTGTCGCGCGGCATGTTCCACCGCGCGATCCTGCAGTCGACCGCGTGTCCCGAGGACGAAGATACGTCGGCAATCGCCGGGCGCGAGCAACTCGGCCGCCGCATCGCCGAGGCGCTCGGCTGCAAACGCGACGATGTCCGCGCCGAGCTCGCGTGCATGCGTGGCAAAACCGACGACGAAGTGATGAACGCGGTCCGGCTTGGCAAGGTCCTCGGCGAGGATGGCGGTGGCGTCAACTACCGCTTCGTCACCGACGGCGTCGTGCTTCCGATGGCTCCGCAGAAGGCGCTCGAGACAGGCGCGATCATGCGCATTCCTGTGTTGCTCGGCACCACCGACGACGAAATGGGTCGCTACATCGTTGGCTACAAAGCCGAGACGATCGACGACTTCCGGGCCGTGCTGAAGAAAGAATGGCCAAAGCACGTTGAGGCCTTGTTCGCTGCGTATCCCGTGCGCGAGCCGGCACAGATCAAGACGCAGATGGCGGCGCTCTTCAGTGACTGGGCGAACACGTGCCCGATCCGCCACGACGCGCGCGTGTTCACGAAGCTCGGCTCGCCGACGTATCTCTATCGCTTCAAGCGCGCGCCCGACGTGTTCGGCGATCGCAGCAAAGGCGCGTTCCACGGCTCGGAGCTCGCGTTTCTGTTCCCGAGTGTGTTTGCCAAGCACAAGCTCGTTGTGACCGACGAAGATCGCGCCGTCGCACAGATCATGAGCGGCTACTGGGGACGCTTCGCGGCGACCGGCGATCCGAACAGAGGCGGCGCGCCGGCGTGGCCGCGCTACGACATCGCAAGCGATCCGTACATCGCGCTCGATGCGGTAACGACCGCGGGCGCGAAACTTCATACGGCCGAGTGCGATCTGTGGGATCGCATCGATCCATGATCTCGACCTCGCGCTTGCTGCTTCGGCCGTTCTCGCTGGCCGATGTTCCAAAGGTCTTCGTCATGGGCGGCGAAGAGGGAATGCGGCGCTGGATCCCCGACCAGGTCTATCGCGACCAAGAGCACGCCGAGCACGTGGTCCGCGCGCTCATGGTGCACACCGAGAGCCCGCCCGATCCGCGCGTGCGTCCATTCGTGCTCGGTATCGAGCACAAAGAAACCGCGTCGCTGATCGGGCATGTCGGCCTCAGCCCTGCGCGCGGCTCCGTCGAGATCGGGTATGCGATCGAACAACGTCTGTACGGCAACGGATTCGCAACGGAAGCCGTGACTGCGATGGTGCGCTGGGGATTGATCGAGCTTCGGCTGCCCGAGGTCTTAGGCATCGTCGCCGTCGACAACCTGCCATCGCGTCGAGTGCTCGAGAAGGCGGGCTTCGTGCTGCAACGCGGCGTCACCGCCACGAGCTTGATCTATCGCTGCGCGCAGCAGAATTCCGATTACCACTAGCGCGCGCGCACGGCGGATCCACTGTGGGATCACGTGATCAAACTCATCGCCGCGCTGTGGCCTCTGTTGCTGCTGTTCTGGGCGGTCTCGGTCGCTGGCTCGATCGCGCAGATTTTATTCAACCGCGGTTTTCGTCGCATCGATGTCGATCATGCGGACGACTTGCCGATGACCGCCGGCGAATGGCTCGAGCACGCGCTGACTCGCTTCGGACTCTCGTGGCGGATTCGCAAGATCGTCACCGATAAGAGCGGCGCGTACTCGCTCGATTGCTATCACCCGTACCATCACACGATCCAGCTCTCCGCCGAGACGTACTTCAAGCGCGACCCGGCGCACTGGGCGATCGCGGCGCACGAGCTCGGGCACGCGATGTTCAAACCGGTGCGCGTGTTCTCGGCGATCCGGCAGATCAAGCGCGCGGTGACGAGCGTTGCGATCGGGCTGACGGTCGGCAACTTCATCTATGCGCTGCCCGGCATCACGGAGCTCGCGTTCAAGCTCTTCGTGACCGTGGCGGTGCTCCACGCGTTTGTTCTGATCGGCGAATTCGCTGCAAGCCGGTGGGCTCTCAAGACGCTACGCGCGGAGCCCGGCTTTGGGCGTACGCACATGCGTTCCGCGCGCAGGACGCTGACGCTTGCGTTCGCGACGTACCTGTTCTCATTCGCGAGCTACCTCGTGCTGCTCACGCAGTGGCATGTCATCGAGGCCGTCTCGCGCGTGCCGCACGTACTTCCGACGGCGGTGTTTACAACGCTTCATTGGGTCGTCGCGGCGGTCGCGAGCGCCGTCCTCGTCTATTACGCCGGGTTTCAGATGTGGCGAACGGTGCGGCCTGGTCGCGGCTGGGTAAGCCGCCTCGCCGGCACGCTCGCACTCATCACGCTCGTCGCGCTCGTCTGGGATCTGCGCGCCGATCCGCGCTTCGCGTTGTGCGTCATGCTGGCCGGCATGCCGCTCGCGAGCTACTTCCTCATGCTTGTCGTGGTGCCGATCTATATCGTCGAGGCGTTCACGATCGACCCCTTGTTGCGCCGCTTTCGCGTCGAGCCTACGCACCTGACTGCCGAATTCCGGCGCGATCGTTATGCGGGCAGCGAGCAGCTCAAACTCGGTAACGCGATGCTCAAGCGCTTGACGCAGGAGTACGCCGATACGCCGTATCTCGGCGACTGGCTACACACGATCATCCGCATCGCGTTCATCCCGCTGTTGATTGCGCTGTGGCTTGCATGACCTGCGTCAACAGATCGCGGCTCCAGTCTCGGTCGTGGCCACCGAGTAACGCGTCATAGATCCAGTAGCGCAGCGCTTCAGGTACTCGGTTCGTCATGAAATCGACGTTGCTGAGGACGACGATTCCGATGTGCCGCGCGGGCATCAGCGACACCGCCGCGTGCATGCCGCCCGGGACGAGGCCATCGTGCTCGACAAGCTGCTCGCCGCGGTATTCGTACGTGGCCCAGCCCATCGCCCATCGAATCTTTTCAGCAGCAGGAAACAGCAGGCGCCACTCGGGATCCTCGACGTCGATGCCGGGCTTGTGTGTCTCTTCGACGACTGCGTTCGTGAGCTGGAAGCGCAACCACTGCGCCATGTCGGTTGCCGTCGAGACGATCGCGCCCGCGGGACCGACGTTGTTGAGGTCGAGCCAGGGCGCGCTCTGGATCGTTCCGTCGTTCATCGCATGTGCGAGCGCCGCATTCGATTCCGCCTCGAGCGAACGCGTGGTGGTCCGGCTGCGCGTCATTCCGAGCGGTGCGAAGATCCGCGTGCGGATGAAGTCATCCCAACTCGTCTGCGTGATCGCGGAGACGAGCTTGCCAGCGGCAAGGTAGCCGACGTTGCTGTAATCGAAACGCTCGCGCAACGGCCAGCCTTTGAGGTCACCGATGTGCGCGAGCACCTGGTCGCGGGTCAGCGGCTTATCGAGCCAGATCGTCGTTTCGCCCGCATCAAGACCCGGCACGCCGCTGCGGTTGAGCAAGAGATCGCGCGTGGTGATCCGATCGGCGTCGGCCACCGCGAGTGGCGGCATGTACGTCACGATCGGCTCGTCCCACGCGAGCTTTCCGTCGTGGACGAGCATCGCGAGCGCCGCGGCGGTGAACGCCTTGCCGCACGAGCCGATCTGAAACTGCGTGTGCTCGTCGACTCGATCGGGCTTGCCGCTCTCGCGCACGCCAAAGCCCTGCGCGCGTAGCACCTTGTCATCCCGTACGATCGCGATCGCGACACCCGGTACGTTCCAGTCTTTCAGCGCGCGCTCGACGTACGTATCGAGACCTTCGAGCATCATCCGCGCAGCGTACTAGGTGAAAATAATCTGCGCATCTTGGCTTAGGTCGAAGAAGTCACCGGCGGTGAGCACGTCTTTGACCTCGGGAAGCAAATCCTGCTTCGTGCGCTTGAACATCTTCATCGCCAGCTCGCAGGCGTAGAGCTCGGCACCTGACTCATCGAGGATCTTCAGCATCTCGCGCACGCTCGGCAGATCGAGCTCCGTCATCTGTTTCTTCATCATATGCGCTGCGAATGCCTCCATCCCGGGCAGCCCACCGATCATCGTCGGCATACCGCTCGATGCATTGCCCGCAAGATTGACGTGCAGATGATCGACGCGGCGTTCTGTGACCGCATCGAGGCCCCAGAATGTGAAGAAAATGAACGCCTCGATTCCCGACTGTCGCGCCGCATTCGCGAGAATGAGCGCGGGATAGACTTCGTCGAGGCCGCCTTTGGAGCAGATGATGGCGACTTTGCGTTGTGATTGGTTTTCCATGATGTCCTCACAGGCAACCCGCGGGCTTCGGCAAGCCTGCGAGCTTCGCGATGGTTCGAGCCGGAGCCTTCGGAAAAAGGCGGTAGAGATCGCGTGTCGCGACGCCTCCGACTTGCGTCAAACGCTGGATGTTTGGCGATGCATGCGTCGCAGCAAAATCGCCGCGCGCCGCTTCGATCAGCGCCCAATGCTCGTCGGTCAGGCTGATGTGTTGCTCGGCAGCGAGCTGCTCCGCCGTCGCGCGCGACCATTGCGATAGATCGACGTCGACCGATGCGGGCGTGGCGCATTGTGGACCGGGCAACAGCTTCGGCTTCGGCGCCGTCACCTTGCGCTGACGTCGAGGCCCGAGCAGCGCCGCAAGCCTGGCCTTGTGATCGCCGGCGGTCGCTTCCGCCGTCGCGTTCGCATGGCGGCCGATGCGCCGTAGCATTTCGACTACGATGCCAAGCCCTTTCTGAACATCGGTATCGCGACGGATCGCGCGCACCGCGCCGAGTGTACCGAGCGGTTTGACGTGGCTTGCGTCGCGAGCGCCATCGAGTAGCGCGACAAGCGTGTCGCCGAGCTCCGCGGCGAATGTGAAGTAGCCTTGTTTCTCGAACGCGTCGAGGCGCGAGATCGCAGTTGCGAGTGCTTCACGCGCGATCGGCGTGAGCTCCTCGAAGAGCTCCTCGCGTGCGCGGTGCTTTTCCGCAAGC
>Ga0070698_100003338_pt1 | contig 17666 bp, 16 predicted proteins | sample KBSK1502metaG_FD_65477 | JGI IMG/M metagenome (GOLD analysis project Ga0070698, IMG submission 65477) | Corn, switchgrass and miscanthus rhizosphere microbial communities from Kellogg Biological Station, Michigan, USA - KBS K1-50-2 metaG | ecosystem: Host-associated > Plants > Roots >...
GTCTCGTACGCCTCGAGGATCTGGCGAAACCGTGCCTCCGCCATGCGGTCACCCGGATTGATGTCCGGGTGGAACCGCCGCGCGAGGCGGCGATAGGCGCGCTTGATCTCCGATTCGGTCGCGCCCTGCTCGAGGCCGAGGATGACGTACAAGTCCATCTATTTCTTCTCTTCGTCCACCACTTCCGCGTCGATCACGTCGCCCTGCGCCGAACCTTCTGAACCCCCTGAACCTTCTGAACCGCCTGAACCCCCTGAACCCCCTGAGCCCTCCGAACCAGCCGCCCCCGAGGCGCCGGCGTTCTTGTAGAGCACTTCGGCGGCGCGATGTTGCGCTTGCGTGAGCTGCTCCATCGCGCGATTCATCGCCGCAGCATCGTTGGCCGTGATCGCGCTCTTGAGCGATTCGATGGCCGTTTCCACCGCCGCCTTGTCGCCCGGCGCGAGCTTCGACCCCATATCCAGCAGCATCTTTTCGGCGCCGTAGACCGCCTGGTCGGCCTTGTTGCGCGCCTCGATCTCTTCCTTCCGCTTCTTGTCTTCCTCGGCGTGCGACTCGGCGTCCTTCATCATCCGCTCGACCTCCTCCTTGCTGAGGCCGCTCGACGCGGTGATCGTGATCTTCTGTTCCCTGCCGGTGCCGCGATCCTTGGCCGACACGTTCACCATGCCGTTGGCGTCGATGTCGAACGTCACCTCGATCTGCGGGACGCCGCGCGGCGCGGGGGGGAGGCCGACCAGCTGGAAGCGTCCGAGCGTGCGGTTGTCGCGCGCCAGCGGACGCTCACCCTGCAGGACATGCACTTCAACGCTGGTCTGGCTGTCGGCCGCCGTCGAGAACGTCTCGCTCTTGCGCGTCGGGATCGTCGTGTTGCGCGGAATCAGCGTCGTCATCACGCCGCCCAGCGTTTCGATGCCGAGCGAGAGCGGGGTCACGTCCAGCAGCAGGAGGTCTTTGACCTCGCCTGCGAGCACGCCCGCCTGCAGCGCGGCGCCGATCGCGACGACCTCGTCGGGGTTGACCCCCTTGTGCGGCTCCTTGCCGAACAGATCCTTCACAATCTGCTGCACGCGCGGGATACGGGTTGATCCGCCGACGAGCACGACCTCGTCGATCTTGGAGGGATCGACACCCGCGTCGGTGAGCGCCTGCTTGGTCGGGCCCACCGTCCGCTGCAGAAGATCCTCGACGAGCTGCTCGAACCTCGCTCGCGTCAGCTTCATCTGCAGGTGCTTCGGGCCACTCTGATCCGCGGTGATGAACGGCAGGTTGATGTCGCTCTCCATCACGGTGGAGAGCTCCATCTTTGCTTTCTCCGCCGCTTCCTTCAGGCGCTGCAGTGCCATCCGATCCTTGCCCAGGTCGATGCCGTCGCTCTTCCTGAACTCCGCGATGATCCACTCGATGATGCGCTGATCGAGGTTGTCGCCGCCGAGGTGCGTATCGCCGTTGGTCGCTTTCACTTCGACGACGCCTTCGCCCACTTCGAGAATCGAGATATCGAACGTGCCGCCGCCGAAGTCGTAGACCGCGATCGTCTCGTCCTTCTTCTTATCGAGCCCGTACGCCAGCGCCGCCGCCGTCGGCTCGTTGACGATGCGCATGACCTCGAGGCCGGCGATCTTCCCGGCTTCCTTCGTGGCCTGCCGTTGCGCGTCGTTGAAATAGGCGGGAACGGTGATGACCGCTTTGGTGACGGGCTGACCGAGGTACTCCTCCGCGGCCTGCTTCAGTTTCTGGAGGATCATCGCGGAAATCTGCGGCGGCGCGTATTCCTCGTTGAGGATCTTGATGCGCACGTCGTTGCCGGCCGCGGTGACGGTGTACGGCACCATCTTCATTTCCTCGCTGACCTCGTCGTAGCGCCGTCCCATGAACCGCTTGATGGAGAAGATGGTGTTCTCCGGATTGGTCACCGCCTGGCGCTTCGCCACCTGACCCACCAGCCGCTCCCCTGTCTTGGTGAACGCCACGACCGAGGGCGTGAGGCGGCTTCCCTCCGGGTTGGTGATGACAACGGCCTCGCCGCCCTCCATCACCGCCACGACGGAGTTTGTGGTGCCGAGGTCGATGCCGATGGTTTTGCTCATGTCGTCGCGTCCTTCTTCTGCGGAGCACCGGTACCCTTCGCGTCGCGGACCTTCAATGTCCGCGACGGCCGATGCCAATGTTTAGGCCGTTTACATTATTAAATCTGAGTCAGATACAGTCAATTTTTTGCGCTTCAGAAGCCGATAAGCACAGGAGCATCACGCAATTCGCTCCGCTATACTGAATTTGATGGTGAACAACGACCAGCCGCCGCGCGCGGGACGCCGTGTGGTTGTTCGTGTGGCCCGGCAGGCGGGCCTCGTCATTCTGTTCGTCGTCGCCGCGCTCCTCGGCACCTTGGGCGGCGTGCTCTTCGCGTTTGCCGGGGACGTCCCCGAGATCAGCGCGCTCGACGACTATCGCCCCAACACGATCACGAGGCTCCTCGCGCGCGACGGCCAGACGATTGGCGAGTTCGCCACCGAGCGCCGCGTCGTCGTCGGCTACGACGACATCGCGCCGGCGCTCCGAAACGCCATCATCGCGACGGAGGATGCGGGGTTCAACCAGCATTTCGGGCTGAGCATGTCGCGAATCGTCGTCACGATCCTGAAAGATGTCCTGACGGGTGAACGCGCGGGCGCGAGCACTATCACGCAGCAACTCGCGCGCAACGTCTTCCTGCGGCGGTACGAGCTGGCCGGCGGCAGGTTCGAGGTGTCCCCCGAGCGAAAGATCAGGGAGTGGATCCTGGCGATGCAGATCGAGAAGCGGCTGACGAAGCCGGAGATCTTCACGCTGTACGCAAATCAGATCAATCTTGGACACGGCGCGTATGGCGTCGAAGCGGCTTCGCATCTGTACTTCGACAAGCCAGCGAAGGAGCTCACGCTGGAAGAGGCGGCCGTGATCGCCGCCATCGTCCAGGCGCCCGGTCGGCTGAGCCCGTTCGTCAACCCGAAAGCGACGCTGATGCGGCGTAACTACGTGCTGCAGCGGATGGCTGAAGAGGGCTACATCTCGGCCGACGAGGCCGGCGAGGCGCAACAGCGGCCGCTGGTCCTGCAGGGACAGCAGCGTCCCGAACCGTCGATTGCGCCGTACTTCGTCGAGGAGATCCGGAAGACACTCGAGCAGCAGTACGGAGCCGACGCGCTGTACCAGTCAGGGCTGCGCGTGCAGACGACTCTCGACGCCGAATTGCAGGAGGCTGCCAATCGTGCGCTCGATCGCGGATTGCGACGCCTCGACAAGCGTCACCGCACCTACCGGAAGCCTGCGCGAAACATCGTCGCGGAACATCGCGCGCTGAATGCCTTCACGACCGATCGGTGGAATCGGCCGATCCTCGAGGGCGACATCGTACCGGCGCTCGTCGTGGCGGTCGCGCCCAAAGGAGGAAATGGCAGCGCCCGCGTGCGGGTAGGCACCGACGAAGTCGAGATGCCGAAGAGCGCATTCGCGTGGACACGAAAGACCGCGGCCATTGATCTGTTCAGCGTCGGCGATCTCGTCCAGGTCGAAATACGGACGATGAAGGGCGGCGTGCCGCAGACGATTGCGCTCGAACAGGATCCGCTGGTCGAAGGGGCGCTCCTCGCGATTGACAATCGGACCGGACAGGTGCGCGCGATGGTCGGCGGCTTCAGCTTCGCGCGGAGCAAGTTCAATCGGGCGACCCAGGCGAAGCGCCAGGTCGGCTCTTCGTTCAAGCCGTTCATCTATACGACGGCAATCGATCGTGGATACACGCCTGTGTCGGTCTTCGTCGATGAGCCGATCTCGTTGGAGGCCGGCCCGAACCAGCCGCCGTATGAGCCGCTCAACTACGACAAGAAGTACGAAGGGCCCGTGACGATGCGCTGGGCGCTTGAAGATTCGCGCAACATCCCGGCCGTGAAGGCGCTCGCCGAGCTCGGCCCCGCCAATGTCATCAAGGTTGCCTCGCGGTTCGGCCTGCCGCCGAACATGCCGCCGTATCTCTCGCTCGCGCTTGGCTCGGTTGAAGAGACGCTGTGGGACATGACCAGCGCGTACAGCGCGTTCCCGAACCAGGGCGTGCGGATGCGCCCGTACTCCATCGTGAGCATCGCAGATCGCGAGGGCAACGTGCTCGAGGAGAACCGGCCCGAGCCGCACGAAGCCATTCGCGCCGATACCGCCTTCGTGATGACGAACCTGCTGCGCGGCGTCGTCCAGCGCGGGACGGCCCAGGCCGCCGCAAGCCTCGATTGGCCGCTGGCGGGCAAGACCGGCACGATGGACGAATACACCGATGCGTGGTTCATCGGCTTCGATCCGAACATCACTGTCGGCGTGTGGGTCGGCTACGACGAGAAGAAGCCGCTCGGGCAGAACGAGACCGGTGCGCAGGCGGCGCTCCCGATCTGGATCGACTTCATGAAGGCCTACATTGACACGCGCGCCGATCGAAAGAACGTGCCGCAGTTCGAAGCGCCTGGCAACATCGTCTTCGTCACGCTCGACTCGGGCATCAGCGAGGCGTTTATCAGCGGCACCCAGCCGCAGGGCGCTATTGCAGTTCCACCAGCCGTTCCCGCCTCAAATTGACTGAGCGTAGAGGCGGGTCTTAAGACCCGCCTCTACGGAACTGTGGTCAGGGAAACCGCGGCGGTGCAACGCGTCCTCTCGCCTGGCCCGCCGAGGCCGCGCGAAGGCGACTCGCCTGCTCGAACGCGTAGGCAAGCGCAATCAACCGCGGCTCGCTACAGGCCATCCCGGTAAGACTCACCCCATACGGCGCCGGCTGCGGATCAAAACCCGCCGGAAATACGGGCATGGGTGTGTTCGGCACCGTCGCGAACGGAACGATGACCGTCGGATACGCGGCTCGCGCGGCGATTGCCGCCCCGCTCTGGGCGGGAAAGATGAGCGCGTCCAGCCGCTGCCCCTTCATCACTTCATCGATGCCGTGGGACGCGGTCAGGAACAAATCCTTCCGGCGGTCCGCCTCGTAGCGGCTCCGATCCGCGAGCAAGTCTGTGTCGTCCGCGTTGTCGAGATTTGACTGTCCGTATTTGAGCGCGCCGGCGCTCCTGTGTGCGTCATTCCACGCGCGGAGCGCCGTGAGCGAGTTCAGCGGAGCGGCGTCGCCAAGAAGCGCCAGCCAATGATTGAAGTCGCGCTTCATGCCGTACTTGTACGTCACCGAGCAACCCGCGTCCTTCCCTTTCGCGTTGTCGGGTCCCGAGCAGACGTTCCAGTCGAGAAAGTTCCTGGCCGAATCGGCGTCGACGACGCTCGGGATATCCGCCGGGTCGACGATCTCGGCGCCTTGCTGCCGCATGACCGCGAGCGCGTCATCCATCGCCTTCCGCTGATCGGGAGTAAGGCCGCCCCGCGGGACGGATGAGCCTCCCGACGTGACAGCGTCGTAGAAAAAGGCCCGGGGCACCCCGATACGCGCACCCTTCAACGCGGCGCGGTCGAGGAACCGCGTGTAATCCCGGTTCGTCGGAGGGGCGCAGGCCGCGGTGGCGGCATCGTCAGGATCAGGTGTTCCCCCTTCCATCGCGCCAAGCATGATTGCTGCGTCGGTGACCGACCGCGCCATCGGGCCGGCAGTGTCCTGATCCGCCGTGATGGGGATGATGCCGTAGCGACTCACGCGACCGACTGTCGGCTTGATGCCGACGAGCATGTTCTGGTTAGCGGGGCTCAGGATGGAACCGGACGTCTCCGTACCCACGTTCGCGGCCCAGAAGCTCACGGCCGTTCCAACGCCCGAGCTCGATCCTCCGGTGGCCAGCACCGGCCGACCATCCGAGAGACCGTCACGCGGGTCTCGCCGCGGATCGTAGGGATTCAACCCGTAGCCGTTGAGACTGTTGTAATTCGCCGGCATCCCGACAGTCACCCAGTTCGCCAACTCGGTCATCTGTGTCTTTGCGATGATGATTGCGCCGGCATCGCGGAGGTTTTTCGTCACCGTGGCGTCGTACGGCGGAATGAGACCGGCGAACGCGAGCGCACCGCCGGTGGTCGGCATATCGCGCGTCTGGATATTGTCCTTGAGCGCGATCGGGATGCCGTGAAGCGGCCCGCGAATACGTCCCGCGGCGCGCTCACGGTCGCGCTCGTCCGCCTCTTCAAGCGCATGCGGGTTGACGTAGATGATCGCGTTCAGCCGATCCTCGTACAGCGCGATTCGCGTGAGCGACTGCTGGACCAGCTCGCGCGACGTGATCCGGTGGCCCTGGAGCGCCGCGCGCATGTCCGAGATCGAGGCTTCGACGACGGTGAAGCGCGGCGCCTGCGCGGTGATGAGTGCGCCCAGCGCTACAAATGCCACGAAGGCCACAGAGAAGGTTTTGGCCACAGAGAACACGAAGATCTCAAAGTTTTTGGTTCTTAACATTGTGACCTTTGTGTCCTTTGTGGCCAACTCGTCTTCGTGACCTTCGTGGCTAATCCTCGTCCGCCGGCGCCGGCGCGCCGAGGGTGCCGCTCGCTTTTTTCAACAGATACGTCTTGATGAATGGATCGAGATCGCCGTCGAGAACGCGGTTCACGTCGCCCACTTCCATCTTCGTACGGTGATCCTTGATCATCTGGTACGGCTGCAACACGTAGCTGCGGATCTGACTGCCGAACCCGATTTCCTTCTTCGCACCCGCGATCTGGTCGAGTTTAGACTGGTTTTCCTTCATCTTCAGGTCGTATAGCCGCGATTTGAGCACCTTCATCGCGGACGCCCGGTTCTTGTGCTGCGAGCGCTCGTTCTGGCACGACACCACGATGCCGGTCGGGAGATGAGTAATGCGGACGGCGGAATCGGTGACGTTGACGTGCTGGCCGCCGGCGCCGCTGGACCGGTATGTATCGATCCGCAGGTCCTTGTCCTCGACCTGAAGATCGACGTCCTCGGGAAGCTCGGGCCAGACGAACACGGACGCAAACGAGGTGTGGCGCCGCGCGGCCTGATCGTACGGTGAAATGCGCACGAGACGATGGACGCCGGCCTCAGCCGACATCAACCCGAAGGCATAGTCTCCGGTCAGTGTGAACGTGACGCTCTTGATACCCGCTTCGTCGCCCGGCTGGTAGTCAATGACTTCGCGCCGGAAACCGCGACGCTCGGACCATTTCAGGTACATGCGGAGCAGCATCTCGGCCCAATCCTGCGACTCGGTGCCGCCCGCGCCCGGGTGAATCGTGACGATCGCGTTTGCGCGATCGTGTTCACCGGCGAGCATCTTCTTTGTTTCCGCCGCATCGACTTCCTGCTGCAGCTCGTCGAGTGCCCGCGCCAGATCCGCGGTGACGTCTTCGCCCGACGCGGCCCACTCGACCATGACATTGATGTCGTCGGTCCGGCGGCGCAGCGATTCGAGCAGCGTCCGATCCTCCTCGAGCCGCCGCCGGCGCTGCATGATCTTCTGCGCCTCGGCCTGGTTGCTCCAGAAACCGGGAGCGGCGATGCGGGACTCTACTTCGCCCAGCTGCTCATCGAGGTGTGCACTCTCAAAGATGCCTCCGCAGTTCCATCGCGCGTTTTCTCAAATCGTCGTAACGGCCATCATCATCCACAGCAACTGCCACGAAATCCTCCTGCAGGCGGGTCTCAAGACCCCCCTCTACGAAACACATTTCCCCCGGGCGGGTCTCAAGACCCGCCTCTACGAAACTCACCAAAACGTAGAGGCGGACCACCGTAGCCTTGGCGAAGGTGATCAGGTCCGCCTGAGCACGACGAGCGCGACCGCGATCAGCGCCATCGCCGCGTACGCCACGACGTCGCCAATCTTCGAGTACACCGTTCGGCCCGTCAGAAACCGGACCTGTTCGACCAGCGCCGACTGTTCAAAGATAGCCGACTGCTGCACGACTCGCCCGTACGGATCGACGATGCCGCTGATGCCCGTGTTTGCAGCGCGCACCATGTACCGCCCCTGTTCGATGGCTCGCATCGACGCCAGCTGGAAATGCTGGTACGGCGCCGATGAGTTTCCATACCACGCGTCGTTGGTGATTGTTGTCACCAGCTCGCTGCCCGCTTGCACCGCCTGTCGAATGAGCGACGGATAGACCACCTCGTAACAGATGGCCGTGGAGACGATATGCGAACCGACGGGCAACATGACCATTGTCGTACCGGGCGAGAAGTCGGTGAAACTATCGACGAGCGGCGAAACGAAATACAGCCATCGCTTCAGCGGGATGAACTCGCCCCACGGCACGAGATGAATCTTGCGGTACACACCCACCGTCGTGCCGTCTGGCGCGATGAGGAACGCGGCGTTATACAGCGCCGGGGTCGCGCCGTGCTCCTCCTGATCGCTCCCGAACAGAATCGGCACATGCAGCTCGCGCGCGAGGGCACGGAGCGCGGCTTGTCCGACGGGATCCTCCTCGAACATGAACGGCGTGGACGATTCGGGCCAGATGACGAACTCGGCGCCGCGGCGCACGGCGTCGCGCGTCATCGCGATGTACGTCGTGAAGATGCGGCGCGCTTCACCCGCCTTCCATTTGTCTTCCTGTGCGATGTTGCCCTGGATCAAGCCGACCCGAATGGCCGTACCCATGCGCGTCAGCGATCCGTCCGCGATCCGGAGACTGCCCCATGCGCCGGTCGCGATGAGCACCACGGCGGCGGCGGCCAGGGCAGCGACGCGCGCACGGCCAGCTGTGAGCATCGCGTACGCGATTGCGGCATTGACGAACGCGACCAGCAGGGACACCCCGTACATGCCGAGCACGCTGGCGAGCTGCGCAACCGGGAGGACGGTGACCTGGCTGTCGCCGAGGGGCACCCAGGGAAATCCCCCGAACGCGACTCCGCGGAAGTACTCCGTCGCGACCCACGCGGCCGGCACGAGGAAGATCCCGGTGACCCCGGCGCGGTTGATCAAGCGGCTACTGATGAGCGCCGCAATCGCCGGAAACGCTCCTTGATAGAGCGCCAGCAGAATGACGCCACAGATCGCCGCGATCGTCGGAATGCCCCCGAACGTGTGGAGCACCGCGCCCGTCCAGTAGAGCGTGCCGGCGAAATAGACAGTGCCGGAGGCGAGCCCGAGCAGGAACGCGCGCAGTGGCGGTTGCCCCGGGAGGCGTCCGGGGCGGCCGCGCCATCCGCTTAGCGCCAGGGCGAGCGGGACGAGCGCAATCCATGCAAACGCCGGGTGGCCGTAACGTGGAAAACTGAGCGCCAGAAGCGCGCCGGACAGCAGCGCGAGCGCGAAATCGAGGCCGATGATCACTCGGACCGCGAGATTACCAGATTGGCGGAACTGTCGTGGAGAGCGAGCGAGTCTAGGAGGGAGAGGGTGCTGCTGGGGGAACGGACGGCGTGACCTTGCCGTTACTCTTCACCGCGAATGATTTGCGACAACTGTTGCACCCGTACCTGATCAGGCCGAGGAGCTGAAGGGTAATCTGCGTATCCGTCGCACCGCAGTGGGGACACGGAACCGCATCTGGTGGCAATTCCCAGTTGATCATGTGGCTGGCTGACCTAAGGTTTTCGGTCCCTTGCTGCTGCCGCTACAGCCTCAGGCCTTCTTCGCCTTCCCTTTGCGTGGCGTTTTCTGCCCTTCCGCGGGCGCAACGACGACGAAATCGGCGAGGTCCCACGTAAATGGCGGCTTCTGCCGGCGGTCCGTGGCCCGGCGGTCGCGCGGCACGTCCATCTGGTGAGCCAGGGCCTTCGAGTCGCGTCGATCGGCCTCACGCCGGTCCCAGGTCACCACGACGGGCAGTTCGGAGGTTCGGGTTTTCAGCGCGTCAAACCGCCTCACGGCGCCGCGGCGCACGACGATTTCGAGCGGTTCTTTCTTCGTTCCAGTGGAACGACGGGGTGCGGTGGCAGTCTTTGTAGGCATGTCCGACCGTCGTATCGGCCTCAATGTACGAAGTCTTTGATCTGTCTCGCGGGCGCGCTGAACCAAGCTCAGCGGTAATCCAGAACGACGCTCGATGCCCTCGCTCTGGTCCGCAGGACGGTCCTTCAACACGGGTGTGGTCGTACTGCTCCATCATGGCACCCCACCCGGTCGCACAGGACGACGCATCAGTCTGGTCTGCAATTGGGAAGGCGAAGGGGCACCGGCAAAACACCACAGCGCAATCACCATGTCGCAGATCGCGCATCCCGCCGACGAATTCGGCACAAACGGGACGATGGGTGTTCCAAACAGGTGATGCGTCACGTCCCACAACGTGTGGAGTACCCATCCAATCCCAATCCAGCGATACGACTTCAGGCCGTGGTACGCGAGCACCGTTATCACGGCTGCGAACGCGAACTCCCACACGCCGAGGCCCCCGTTGAGGTATGCCGCGCCCGCGCCCGCAATCATGATGGTGTTGAAATTCTGGCGGTTCGGCTCCCTGAACAGGGACGCCAGGAGCGTGTACAGAATGCCGATGGCGATCGGCGTCACGATATCCATGTCCGTATCTTCGCAGTCCCGGTCAACGCATGCGAGTGGCAGGAATGACATTAATCGCTTGATTCTCGCCATTGCACCGCCGGCGGCGAGCGTGATATTGACTCCCTATGCACACTGTGGCGGTCCTCGCCCTCAGCGGGGTCGTTCCGTTCGATCTGTCCACGCCCTGCGAAGTGTTCGGGCGAGTCCGGTTGGCCGGCGACCGCGCAGGTTACGACGTACGTGTCTGCGGGTTGGAGAAAGAGGTGCCTGCCGGTGCGTTCACGTTGCGGCCACGCTGGGGTCTGCGTACGCTTGCCAAAGCGGATACCGTGGTTATTCCCGGTGTGGCCGATCCATTGGCACCGATACCGAAAGCCGTCGTCCGCGCGATTCGTTCCGCGGCTGCGCGAGGTTGCCGCATCGCTTCCATTTGCAGCGGCGCGTTCGTGCTTGCAGCAACCGGACTGCTTGATGGTCGCCGCGCCACGACACACTGGCTCGCCACGGACCAACTGGCGCAACGCTATCCACACATTGCCGTCGATCCGAATGTGCTCTACGTCGACAATGGCCAAATCCTGACATCCGCCGGGGCTGCGGCTGGTCTGGACTTATGCCTCCACCTCGTTCGACGTGACTACGGCGCCGCAGTCGCCGCGGACGCCGCCCGAATCGCTGTGATGCCACTGGAACGCTCCGGGGGTCAGGCGCAGTTCATTACGCACCAGCCACCCGGCGGCGACGGCGGCTCATTGGAACCGTCGATGCGATGGATTCAAGCGCATCTTCACCAGCCGCTCACGCTGGAGCGCCTTGCCGGTCATGCAGCGATGAGTACACGCACGCTCAGCCGACGCTTCGCCGAGCAGACCGGCACAACTCCCTTGCAATGGATCCTTCAGGCCCGAGTACGGCGCGCACAGCAGTTGTTGGAGACGACGGGCCATTCGGTTGAACAGATTGCCACCGAAGTGGGATTCGGATCCGCGCCCGCATTCCGTGAACGCTTCAACCGAATCGTTGGCACAAGCCCACAACGATACCGGCGCGCCTTCCGTCGCTAGACGCCAGATAGAAAAAGCGGTGACAGGCGCGACCCAAGACCGGTCGGCGGTTATCCTAGGTCGCGATCAGAAAGGCTACGACATGCGGCGCGTGCGCGTTGTTTTTGCCCTCCTCGTGCTCGCCGGCTGCGCTCACCGGGTGCCGTTGCATGGTCCATCTGGCGAGACGATAGAGGTATCTCGAGCGCTCGCGTCATCGATTGAATTCGTCGGGCCCGACGAGAAAGACTATGCAGCCGGAGACGCAACGGGCGCCACGGGGGATCCCGGTGACGGAAAGGTTTCGAAGCCCTTCGTCGTGAGGCTCAGACGCGACCTGGCGGTCTACAGACTTTGGGCTGGTCCGACTGTACGCGATGCGCTGGGGCGCACATCGAGAATAGGTCAGTGGTGGACCTTCGACCGTCCATCCGGGACGCTTGCCGGTTTCCGCCGTCGCTATGAAGTGTGCGTGCAGTGGGACTCATTGCAGTGGGTCGCCCAATGCACCCTTCGGCGTGGCGCGGTGGTGGTGATTGGCCCGGGCCAGTCCGTCAGCGCTCAAACCTGCGGAGATCCGACTGGACGGGAAAGCTACCCCGCGAACGACCGCGACTGGCAGGTGTACATCCACGAGGCGTGGAATCGCACCGGCACACCCGGCGGAGATTTGAGCTGCCCCGATGAAAGCCGAGACTACCAGAACGATCCGGGGAACATCGCGAAACCGATCAAGGCGAACGTTCATTGACTTACGGGCGCTGAGGTGCAGCCTCCGAGCGCCCCTGAGGTAAGGCGTAGAATGTTCGCGTGCGGCATTCGGCGCTCGTCCGCGTCACGCACTGGCTCACCGCAGCGAGCTTCGCAGCGCTCGCCGTCAGCGGTATTGCCATCCTGCTCGCGCATCCGCGTTTGTACTGGGGCGAAACCGGCGCCCTTGGCACGCCTTCGCTCGTCGATCTTCCGCTGCCGATGCTGCTGACCGGCCAATCAGGATGGGGACGCTACCTGCACTTTCTGTCTGCGTGGATCTGTGTCCTCGTCGGTGTGGCGTATGTGTTGGGTGGCATGGCGACCTGTCATTTCAGAAATGATTGGTTTCGCCCTGCGGGGCCGCCAAAGTACACGCTTCCGCAGCGAGTCACGTACACGACCGTAGTGTTCGTGCTGTTTCCGTTCATGATCTGGACGGGATTCGCGATGTCGCCGGCGATCACATCTGTCTTCCCGGGCTTCGTGACTGTGCTCGGCGGGCAGCAATCGGCCCGCACGATGCACTTTATCGTGGCGAGCCTGCTGGTGCTCTTTGTCATCGGCCATGTCGTCATGGTGGCGCTCGCGGGGTTCAGCCGGCAGGTCACCTCAATGATCCTGGGCGGCGAGAGTCTCGCTCGGGAGAGCCGGACATGAGCCGGCTTCTGACGCGCCGAAGGCTGATTACGACCGGACTGACTGCCATCGCGGGCGCGTCCGGGCTCGCCGTGGCTGCGCGCGTCGCCGATGAATACGGATTGATTCCCCCGGATCACGGCGGCATTTACGGCGTCGGCGAGACGCTGACGTATGCGTCGCAGCGCCTGCTGACCTCTCGCGGCTCACGCGCGCGTGAATTCAGCGCGAGCCAGATCTCGACCGTCGCTCCGATCAACGGCCCGACACCTTTGACTCTTGACTACCAGGAGTTGCTCGCTGGGACGTTCCGCGATTGGCGCCTGGAACTTGACGGTCTCGTCGCGCGGCCGGCATCGTTCTCGCTGGCAGACCTGCATCACTTCCCCGTCAGCCGTCAGATCACCCACCAGGCATGCGAAGAAGGATGGTCGTTCATTGCCGAATGGATCGGCGTCCCGCTCTCGGACGTCTTGAACACGGTTGGTGTCAGCCCGCGCGCGAAGTACGTCGTGTTCTTTTCGTTCGACGATTTCTGGGAAAGCCTCGACATGGCTGACGCGTGGCATCCACAGACGCTGCTTGCGTACGGGATGAATGGGGGCGAGCTGCCGACGCCTCACGGCGCACCGGTTCGCCTGCGCGTCCCTCGCCAGCTTGGATACAAGAGCCTCAAGTACCTGCGCCAGATTACGGTGGTCGATTCCTTGAAAGACATTGGAGGGGGACTGGGATCGATATCGCCGGAGCTTGGATATTCCTGGTACGCGGGAATCTAAACATCACTATTCGACGCGGCGGCGAGATGAACAACGCACACGACCGCTGGCGGTGTCCGCCGCGCCGATCGGCGCGCGTCGATCTGCCGCTGGGACGTGCGTGACCGCCTCCGTCGCGGTCACGCGATTCGTGCACATTCGGCCGAAATGCACGGTCAGGCGCTCTGCGGCATTGGACGTTCGTGCAGGAGCATCCAGGACGTGCCGAACTTGTCCCTGAGCATCGCAAAGCGGAAGGCGAAAAACGTTTCCTCCATCTTCATGAAGATCTCACCGCCGTCGGTAAGCAGGGCATAAATGCGCTCGGCCTCGTCTGTGCTGTTGACGATGAGGGTCAGGTAGGCGCTGCGCATCGGCTGGAAACGGTCGGGCGGGACGTCGGCCCCGAGGAGCTCCGTCTCTCCGATGCTCATCCGGGCATGCAGGATGGCGGTTTTCCAATCGGGCGCCACGTCGGTTGCATTCGGCGCCTCGCCGTGGGTCATCATCATCGTGATTTTTGCGCCGAGATGCTGTTCGTAGAAACGGAATGCCTGCGCGCAGTTACCGCCATAGTTGAGATAAGTGAGTAGTTTCATACAGTTGCCTTTCCTTTCGAGACGCGATCTTGACGTATCTCCCCACTGATGTGTCGAACGGGGAGCCGCGAAATCGACATCCACTACGAATGGAGACGGGAGACGGGATCCGGGATCCGGGATCCGAGATGGGGATCGGAAATGACAGACGTGGAATTTGTGCTCAGCCGCGACCAGCGGGACGAAATCATGAGGGCCGTCAGAGCCATTGAACGGCAAGTCAAGGAGATGGCCGGCAGCCTCACCTGGCAGGTCGTCTACGTGATCGGTACGAACCTGGCCATTATTCAAGCGAACTTGACCAACTTGCCGCCAGCCAGTTCAAACTGACAACCGAAAGCGCGAACCGCAAGACTAACGGTCTTGCAGGATAAGAGTGCGCACGCGTCAGCGACCCGCGATGTCCGAAACTGGTGCGCGCCATGTAGGGAGGGTCGCACGGTATCGCCGGAGCCACAGGGCGTGTGGCTCCTTCGCGACGCGCCGCCGTTCACAGCGAGGAATCTCCATCGCCGAAGAGCCCGGTGTTGAGGCACGATCGTTGCGCTCGGTGTTCGGCCCGTAGTTGAAGGGATACCGCCGGGTGTGGCGCTCATCACCCCGGCCGCTTTTCCCATGAGGGCGCAGATGTCATGTCGGTTCGACGTGCCGAGTCGTAAGCGAATGACGAACCGATTCATTCGACTTGGATCGCTGATTGTCAGCACGTCGCTCGTGCTCTGCTGTGGATCAGCGCCCACCCCGTCGCCAGCAGCGCCTTCGCCCATTCCATCGTCCGATCTTGCGCCTGCGCCAGGACCCGCAACGGGAACGCTGTCAGCAGTTGTGCGCGATGACCATGGGAGTCCTGTCGCCAGCGCGAACGTGAGGGCTTTGGTGGGCAGAGCGCCGTTCGCAGACCTGCGAACCAACTCGGACGGTTCATTTCAACTCGATAACCTGACACTCGGGCTCACAGTAACTGTGCGCATCACGAAAGTGCCCTATCAGGACTCCGAAACGCAGTTTGTCGTCGCCCCATCGACCACACTGAGCATCACGATGGACGTTCTCCAGCAAACCACGATGAGTGGGATCGTTCAAGACGTGGAAACCGGAGCGCCGATTCCAGGCGCGAAGGTGATGTTCCAGAGGACTCTTCCGTCAGCCAATGCAGGTATCGAGACCGTCGCAGGACCGGATGGGCGGTATGTGTTCGATCGCATCAACGTCCAGGCGGGGCTCCGCGCAGACGAAAATGACGACATCGTCGCGAGTGCCAGCGGTTTTCGTGATTGGGTCACCCGTGTAACAATCAGCGGCCCAACGACGTCGAATTTCGGGTTGAGAAAGATCCAACCACCACTGATCTACACCGGCACGATTGGAGGCCCACCGGAATCGTGGACATGCAAGATCACGGTCCCCAATCCGAAGACGGGCCTCTTTGTGACGCCATGCCAGTTGTTCCCGATCACGATGCGACGTGCAGGGCGTGTGAGTGTCACGCTGGCGTGGCAAGGTGGCGAAGAGATGGGGCTTGCGATCGTTTCCAACACCAATGGACAGGAGCTTTTCGGCGTTTCCAGCTTCGCAACGCGTCAGAGGCGACTGGATTTAACAGACGTCTATATCGGCGGTCCCGGCACCGCCTTGTCAGTGCGCGTCTCCTATGACCAGTCGCACATAGAGGTCACGACGTTCACGCTGACGGTGGATCGGGCGGACTGATGGCGGGGCAAATCCATGAAGGACCGCCGCGAAATGCGCGAACGCAACCCTTCTCTCGAGTGACTCAGGGCACATATCCAATACAGTCGATCTCAACGCGCAAGCCCTCACCGGGCAACGCAGCCACCTGGATAGTGGTGCGGGCGGGCTGGTGGCTGCCAAACATCCGTGCATAGACCGCGTTCATTTGCTGGAACTCGTGGATGTCGATCAAGAACACGCCACATCTCAGTACATGCTGCAGGCTCGATCCGGACGCCTCAAGAATCGCCTGGACATTGTTGAGACACTGCTCCGTCTGCGTTTCGATATCGGATCCCTTCAATCGACCTGTCGCTGGATCCCTGGCACCTTGACCAGATACGAAGACCAGGCGTTCATACCTTATTCCCGGCGAGTACGGACCGGCTGGTGTAGGGGCACTGACGGGGTGGACGATTCGGTGAGCGGTCATCGCGAACTCCTCACATTCGGCGCAGCATGATACGGCCTACCGTGAAGCGGATTGTCCTGCCTGCAATCAGGTGTTTGATTCCGCCGCATGTAATCACGGAGGGAAGCGCTTCGGCGAGCCTCGCCGTAGCGTTGGCGGAGGCCGGAGAAGAGAGAACCGAGAAGGGTGAACGACAGCGCGGTAGCGCGGCTACCGCGTGATCCAGGGCTTGAACGCTCTTCTCGAAATCAATCAATAGATTTGCGGGTTGTTTGCACCGATCGCAGCGAGCGTGGTCCGGAGAGTGGTCCTCGTGATTCGTTTCACCCTCGGCATCCGCTCATGAATGAGGGCTATCGCAGCGGCCGAAAACGGGCGGCAGGCGCGATTGTTGTTTTGAGGACATATCTCTAAATTGAAATCACACGCGAGAGAAAAAACCCAACCAGCCTTTTCAAGAACGGCCTTTCCATCGAAAGACTGGCCTGACGAGTCATAGCTTCCCGGCACTACCGAAAAAGTCTGCCCGGCCGACGGCGATAACGTGAAGTTGTATGCCACGCCAGCAGTCGCTGGATCACCTTGAGCACCGCCGCTGAAAGTGAACGCGACAGTGTAGATGCTGCCGTTGAGAATTGAAACGTTGGAAGCTACTGTCCCATTCGGCTTACAGAACAGGTTCGTCCCACTTCCTGGGTCTGCGATCATCAGCGCGGTGATTCCGCTCCGAGGCAGACCGATACCGACCCTCAGGTTGAAGACGAGATTGATCTGCTGCGATGAAGTGTCATAGCCGGATGCACTCGCTCGCACCACGTACGCGCCTGTAGGAATGCTGCCAAATGTGAACTGTCCGGCGACATCGGCCACGGCCTCCGCGACGAGTACTCCCGCGGTCGTCAACAAATCCACTGATCCTGATATCGCGTTCTTGCTCAGCGCGTCAGAGATTGTCCCGTCCAACCGGAACTGGGCAACAGGTGCCGGCGAGGGTATGGGCGAAGGGACTGGCGCCGGCGAGGGAGACGACGGGGGTGAGGGAGTCGTTGATGACCCTGCACCGCAGCCAGCACAGAGCACGGCGATCAGGATTGGCCAGCCAAGCGCCCGCATGCCGGAGAGTCTAACCTATCGATCGCTTAGCCCCCGGAGCACCCAACCGAACAAGAACACGAACCGCCGCCTTCGCGCGAAGCGCTTCGGCGAGCCTCGCCGTAGCCTTGGCGGAGGCGGGAGAAGAGGAGAAGCGAGAAGGGTGAACGACAGCGCGGTAGTGCGGCTACCGCGTGATCCAGGGCTTGAAC
>Ga0070698_100003339_pt1 | contig 17665 bp, 11 predicted proteins | sample KBSK1502metaG_FD_65477 | JGI IMG/M metagenome (GOLD analysis project Ga0070698, IMG submission 65477) | Corn, switchgrass and miscanthus rhizosphere microbial communities from Kellogg Biological Station, Michigan, USA - KBS K1-50-2 metaG | ecosystem: Host-associated > Plants > Roots >...
GAAATTATCAGGTAGCAGATGGGGTTTCAAAGAGCCAAATCGCAACGAAAGATTTGCCGCGCTATAAACTCAAGGAAGTTTTGCCGCTGCGGCAAAACTTATGTTGAATTTGCAAAAAAGTGCGGATTTAAGATAAGTTTTGCCGGATTCTAAATGAAACCTTGCCGTTTTTAGCGCTCGTGACCCAACCGGAATACCAGAAAACACAGGGAAAGTTTTGCCGTGATTCCCAAAACTAACGAAAAGTTTTGCCTCGGTTTTATTTGTCGCTTACTTTATTATAGCTCCTCTTTCCTCGGGAAAGAAAGGCAACCATGAGATTTTTGTTCTTTTTCACTTTGCTTGTTGCAAAGGGCGTTTTTGCGTTTTTCGTTCCACCATCAAAACGTAATTGGGGCCACTAAGTCAGAAGAGTCAAGGCTAACTGATCTCAGATAATCGTTTCCCCATCCCAAGAGCCGTGCAGTGTTGCCACCTGTAATGAGAGCCTGCTGGGATGGGGGAAGCCTGAGCATCTTTATTTTGGAGAGTTCGACGGCAGGATGGAGTAGTGGACCATCCGAGCCGAAGAGGATTTTGTGTAGCCCTGCACGTTTGACGGCCTGTACCAGGCACTCCCAATAGCGGACGCCGCTCGTGTCGGCGTAGACATTGGGGAAACGGCACAACTGGTCGACCAGGTGTGTGTGCACCATCCAGTCGTCTTTGAACCCGCCCAGGTGGGGAATAATGAAATTGAGGTCTGGATATTGCTACGCCAGCATTTCAACCGCTGCCAGGCGTCCTACCACATCAACAATAAAGGGAATCCCGTAGCGCCTCGCCACCTCATATACCTCGCGACCGGGAAACGCGTTGAAACCGTGAATCTTCAGGCCGCGAAAGCCATAGCCTTCGACCGCTCGACGGATCATGAGTTCGACGCGCCCCTCAAGATCCTCGCAAGGAAGCACCGATCCTCGGTGACGTCAATGGCATGCAAGTACGAAACCACCACCGAAACAGTTTACGGTCCACGAAAGTGCTTCCAAGTTGTGGTCCAAAGAGGCGGCGGGAAGAAACCGCGTGTGGCACAATTTGGAAGTTGCATGAGCCAGAAGTTCCACACTATTGACAGTGCGCTGATAGAGTACGGCATTCCCCAGCTTTAAATGGAGTTATAGATTGTCTTCTTCCATATCTATCTGCGTTATGAAAGAAACTTCCATCTCAAACAGGATATTTAATAAAACTTCAACAGCCCTATCCCGTTTTCGATAAAAGTCGCGTTCGCTAAAGCCTAGAAAGCTAGCTAATTGCCTGTTTGATCGTCGGGCTCGTTTAAAGTAACAGTTGTTAAGAATGTTATAAGTTTGCCAGTCAGAACTCAGTTCATGCTGCGAACCGAGAGGACGCAATTTGTCTAAAGCATTTTGCAATACCTGGCGCAACAAAATCCCTCTTTCAATTGCCGATTTGGATGGATCTTTTCCCTGTGTGTAAATTATATTCAGGTCGCTTAAAGGGGACTCCCCTAAGAATGTAAGATCATCTAACCTCTCCAATACTGTTTTTAAAACTTCCGGCGTGATTTGGAGAGGTTTAATTTTCTCCCTATCACGAACAAATTGACGGAATAGTAAACTATCACTAAGCTCAGGAATCTTCCTCTGATGGCTACCTACAATACTTGCCTCTCTTATCAGGAGCCCCTGCTTTTCGACCTCTAAGTGAGTCCATGCATGCTCAAAATGAGGGAGAAGTTCAGTGTATACCTGATGTTTAATATCCCTATAGTTGATGTGACCGTTATTACTTCGGCATTTTTTTTCGAAAAGAAAGTAACAAGTGCGCTGAATAAAAAATGGATGACAACCAGCTAACTTCATGATCCACCTAATTTCAGGTTCTGCGAATGGGCATCCTGCAACAGTGGATGGCTTAGTAATAAGTTCGATCGCTTCATCCTGAGTCAAGGGCCCGAGTGTCTGATGGCTAAATATATTAAAGAAGGGGGAACCGATATAATCGGGATGAGAAAGCTGCTCCAAAGAAGTAAATGTTGCGACGATATAGGATACTCTTCCAAATTCAGCTTGTGCTCGAAGGAAGGCGAAGAAGTCTGAATTGAATTGAGGGTTGCGTGTAGAACTATCTAATTCATCAAGCAGGAGAACAGGGTGATAGCCTTGCATCCTTATTTGATCCAGCAGGTGGCTGAAATCATCTGCGCTCTTGCGTTGAATCATCTCCAACTGCAGTTGATTGGTACTCTGTAGAATGAGCTGGTCGCAAAGGAATCTAAAAAAATCCTCCTGTGTTCTCTGAAGGTGTTCTTCTAAATCTATCAAAACCAGAATATGCTTACTCAAGTCCCGCTCTGAATATCGGTTCTGAATCTCAGGTAAACGCATACATGCAAGGAGTGATGATTTTCCTATTCTTCTAAAACCTATAAGTGCTACATTCTGTTGATCGCCAATAGAGTCGAAAATACGCTCTAAGATTTTCCTGCGACCAAAAAACATTTCAGGATTATGAATTGCTTTTATATTGAAGTAAGGGTTACGAGGTTTTGAATCTCTGTCAGAAAAAACCATCTGTTGCCTCCAATTGACTGCAATCTAATCTGTACATTTACATTATATCCTATATTTTACTTGTCTTTCTATCTATTGGTACAGTGGTTCGATCCTCTTATAAGGACGAGATAAGAAATAAAAGAACAAATTATAAATCATTTGTGTATGACGAACCTGCTGAGATTGTCCCACAAGATTCTCCAACGAACAAGAATGATGCAAATTAACAGTATAATACTCAGTTGCAGCCTAATATACAATTTACTCAATGAACCCCAGCTGTATTGAGTTCCTGCCAAACACTTGGCAGAGACGTTTGCGGTAGTAGAGTGAAGGTTTATGCTCTCCTCGCTCCCATCTTCCTACGGTTTTTGTATCAAGGGCTGGATACTCCCTGTCCTCGGCACATAGGTCCAAGATTCGTCTAACGAGTTCTTGTTGTGACCAGTTGTGTAATTCGCGCTCGCGACGAAGGAGCGGACCAAAGTTGGCTATTCCTTCCGCTTTTATCATTCCTGCGGTCTGTTCAATCAACCTGTTTCCTCTTTCTTTCATAGCTTTCTCTTAGATCGCAACTTGGTAAAAGAACAAGCTTACTTAACCAATTTTGCTTGTTTATTCCTTTCTATCTCAGGTAGGAACGTGTTTCAATGCCTTGAGTAGCGCTACGATAACTGTTAGTAAATACATAGCACAATAAATCTTGCAGATTGCCTGGTAGTTTGCCAAGATTCTGCCATTTCTATGAGAAATCCCTTTGTATCAAATTCATTTCCAAGACTTTGGCAGAATCTTGGCAGACTTTGCAGCTAATTTCCTATCTTCGGAAGATATACTACATGTGGGTATCGATCTTGTAGAAAATTGGCATTCATTTATTGAATAAGTAGGTCAGGCGCCTTCAAAGGGTTGATAGTGAAGCCTGAATTTTTGCTTCTTTTTTGACTGAACCTGTCAAGGAGCTATCTACTCCATCAGTAACGGAATGCCTGCCGTATGTTGTAAATCGTAGTTTTAGTCCTTTGGAGGAAATTATGTCTGCTCGACTGCAATTTGGCAGAATCGACCAATTCAAACCGCAAACTCCTTTCTTACGCCTTGAAGCTGCTGAAAAAGGCAGAGGTGAAGTTGCTCTGGAGGTTCCGCTTTTCGAGTTTGCGGTGACAAATTATCAGATTGGTGCTCGTTGTGTCTGGATCCCACCAAGTCGTTTTTTTGCGCGGCATATACATCCGAATGCATATCATTTTATTTATGTTTTGCAGGGCATGGGCATCATGGAATATGATGGTGAACGTTATAATTTACAACCAGGCGAGTTCTGCTTATGCAGTAAAGGGGTTATCCATCAACTTGGAGCAGGTGAGGAAGGACTTCTTGCCATGATCATAACTTCACCGGCTTATGAGAATGGTGATCCTGAGCATGTTACTTATATTGAGGCTGAAACACTCGTCAGTGTAGAGGTATCTAACGAGCCATCGACTGGTTAAAGTTATAAGGGGCATATATGTCACGTGAATCCCACGATAATCTCTTGCATACTGATTTCCAGAAGTTGTGCAAGACATTAAGGATTGGCTTAACAGTTGTTACCGAGCAATGGAGTTACCCTACTGGTGACTGGGTTTCAAGCGTTTGTGCAGCTGACATTGATGGAGACGGGGATATCGAGGTACTTGCTGGATGTAGAGATTGCAACTTACATGTTCTGACGAAGCGAGGAAACCTCAAGTGGAAGTTTGAACGAGAGGGAGAATGGGTTGGCACCGCGTACGCCATTGACAATAGAGAAGCCTTGGATAGAACTCGTGTCGTTGTGGGATCACGTGACAGCAAAGTCTATGGTCTTGATCGGACTGGTCGACAGCTCTGGCAGTATTGTACTGAACATGTTGTACGTAAAGTTCGTGTGAGTGATATTAATCGAGATGGGAAATACGAAGTTCTCGTTGGCTCAGAAGACCGATATGTCCACGCCTTGGAATGTGAAACGGGAAAACTCCTTTGGCAGTATCGTACCAATGGCTGGATTCGCGGGCTATTCGTTCGAGATATAGATGGAGATGGAGAAGTTGAGATATTGGCCGGCTCGGGAGATAAATATCTCCACGTGATCGATGAGAGGGGTCAGCTCAAATGGAAGCATGATATAAAAAACAAGATCTATTCTGTTTTTGCCATCGACCTCGATAAGGATGGAATCGTTGAAATCCTGATCGCTTCGGATGCCAAGGACTTGCGTGCACTGACTCCAAATGGCCAGGAGAAGTGGCGATTTCAGTCGGATAACCGTATTCTTTCTCTCTTTGTGGCCGATTTAAATCGAGACGGTCACCTCGAAATAATCGCTGGTTCTGAAGATAAACACATCTATTTTTTAGATGATCAGGGAAAACTTCTGTGGAAGCATAATCTTGGATGCCGTGTTTTTAGCGTATGCGCCAGTGACCTGGATAACGATGGACTGATAGAAGTTTTTGTTGGAGCCGAAGACGATAGAGTTCATATCTTTCATGTTGAGTTGATAGGTGGTTTACTGGAGAAGATCCGCAAATATTATGACAAATTGGGCAAACCGAGCACAGCTGAGCTAGATCTTTTACCTACAGAATGTGCTCTCTTACAAGATCTCGTAAACGAGAAATTACCCTCTTATAAAGAGGGAGTGACAATTCAACAGGTTGATCAATTGCTTGAGCACAAAGAGTGGTTGCAAGCACTCTCGAGATTGTTGATTCTCCAACAAGAGAAGGTGCAATTGCTTTGGTCTCGAAGTATTGGTAATATACGGAATATTTGTTTTGCTGATCTAGATGGTGACAACAAATCCGAGATTATAGTTGGCACTGATGAGGGATATGTCCACGTATTAAACTTTTCTGGCGTCGAACTCTGGTCGTACGCTTTCGATGACCGCATTCGAACTATCCAGGTAGGGGATGTCAACCTTGATGGATCAATCGAAATTATAGTCGCTTCGGCAGATGGGCATGTCTACATGCTAAGTAGCTCTGGCGAAACTATTCAATGGCATTCGAGGATGGAGGATTGGATAGAAAGCATTTTTATTACGGATCTGAGCTCTCAAGGTACCATGGAGATTTTGATGGGTTCGCGAGGGAAAAAAATCCATTTTTACAATCATCACTTGTTGCCTGCTGCCGAGCCTCTAACAACTCTGCAGAGTAATCTCGCTTTATACTCCTTTGACCTCGATAATGACTCAATATCAGAGATTGTTGTTGGCACTGATGAAGATTATGTTTATGTGTACAAGCGATCAGGCTCTCCACTGTGGTTGTATCGTACGACAGATCGAGTTCGAAGTTTATGTGTTAAGGATATAGATGGTGATGATCAACCAGAAGTGATCGTTGGTTCAGAAGATCGAAATGTCCACGTTCTAGATTGTAGAGGAAATCTCAAATGGCGCTACTACACCCCACATCGCGTTCTTGATGTAGATGCAAAAGATATAGATCAGGATGGAAAAATTGAGGTACTATTGGGTGTCGCTAATGGTCATGTCTATGTCTTAAACTGCGAAGGCGATTTATTATGGAGTTATAAGGTGAGTGATCGCGTTCGAGGTGTCCTTGCAGATGATCTGGATAATGACGGTAATATGGAGATTGCTTTCGGATCAGAAGAGCGAATGGTGTACTTATTGCAGGTAGTTGACCATCACCAGATTGCTACAAAGATTGAAAGATGCTGGCGCGAATTCCAGGATAGTGTTCATGATGGGGACCTGCTCCTTAAATTGGCCCGAAGCTCAGACCCTCTCCTTAGAGCGTTCACACTTACCCAAATCTCTTTGAGGACTAGGCTAGAGGAAAATGACTTTCTCATACTCGATGAATTGGTTCGTGACCCTTCTGATGAGGTACGTCACACATTTTCCGAAGTCATCGCCAATTTCTATAAAATCCAACCGCACCGTGTCCGAAAATATCTGGATATTCTAAGCGCAGATCGCGAATTTAATGTCAGATTAGCTCTGCTTGATTCTTTACCCGAAATTACCACGATTGACCAGCATATCGGTTTCGAATACCTTGACCGTTTTACCACAAGCGTGGATAGATGGGTTCGACGCTCGGTGGTGCGCAAGCTTAACTACCTGGTCGGTTTATTTCCCCAGGATGTGTTTCATCTCCTTCTTACCACTGCTGTAGACGAAAAGGAATGGGTTCGTCAGGAATCAGCACGTGTGCTTGCAAAGTATTTTGACATTCATACTGAAAATCTTATAACTGGAGCACGTTTACTTATGGCGAACAGTGTTGATGTTTCAGTTCTGGCCCTAATTGAACAACGTGCGAAGAATTCGATTGTGCGCTCTATGTTCTCGGTGCTTGTCAAACTCCTTTCCGGAATGGACGAGTCGAACATCTCTGATAGACTTAAAGATACTGTTATAGCCCTCGAAAAAACGAGACTTTTCAAGCATGGGGAAGAAACATGGCGAGTGTACCGGGAGTTTTACCGTCTGATTCGCATGAAAACCGTTGATGAAATCGCAAAATATCGACCTATTGCTAGTCCTTCAGAGTTAGATGATACTGGCCGCTTTGAAGATACGCTACAGGTGCTCAATCAACTCTCCGGTATTTCTACAGTATTAGCTTCCTATACAAAGCGAGAGAGACTAAGTGAACGTCTGGTTAGCCTATTGGAAGCTGTAGCTGCTCTTGAAAAAGTTCAAACAGACCTGGAGCGTCATTACTCCTGGTTAGGAGGACAAAAACGGAATTTCCCAGATCGAATGCTACTCGAGATTCTCCTGGCGATCTGGAGAAGAATCATCGCCTCAGAATTAGGCAGGTTGAGAGGGAAAGCCGAGATCAAGCCAGAGCTGCGCACGAAATATACCGTCCTTGAGGATAAGGTCGGAGTCTGGTTGGATATTCATAATGTGGGAGGTAGTCCGGCAGAAAAGCTCCATGTTACGCTCAAGCAGAATGGTGATTTTGAAGTAGTCGAAAGAAATATTTTCTTTTTCGATGTGGTTCCCGCATCTGGTTCAGTGCAGGCAGAATTCATTATTAGACCAAAGGCCTTATCGGTTCACCTGGAGTTTGAATTTGTGTATGCCTGCGCTGAATCAAGAAAAAAAACCTTCTCGTTCGGTGATCGGCTAGAACTTCATTCAAACACACGGCAGTTCAGGCCTATTCCCAATCCCTATTCTGTTGGAACTCCGATTCAAAATACTGATATGTTTTATGGTCGAGAAGAAGACCTAGAAGTCTTAAGGGAGAGTCTTTCGTCGAGGGCGACAAATATGGTGATGGTGTTATACGGTCAGCGGCGCTCAGGAAAATCCAGTCTGCTCAACCAATTGATTAGTAGATCCTACCTCGCACCGCATTTTCCTGTGCACATAGATATGCAACACGAGACGCTGGAAATAAGCACCGGTAAATTTCTTCGTAACATAGCGTTCGCTATCTACCGTAGCCTCAAAGAGAATGGCATAACAATAAGTCGGCCAAACATCAGAGATTTTAACGAAGATTCTACCTTTGCCTTTGATATGTTTTTGGATAGCGTGGAAATGGTTCGCAGTGATCGGAAGCTGATAATGATGATCGATGAGTTTGAGTTGCTGGAGCAAAAAGTCATAGAAAATGTTCTTGCGAAAGAGATTTTCGAATATTTCCGCAGTTTGATGCAACACCGACAAGGTATCAATTTTCTGTTTTCCGGCACTCATACAATCGAACAGCTAACAGCTGGCTACTGGTCTGTTTTTTTTAATATTGCCCGCCATCATCGTCTTACAAAGCTGAGCAAGGAGGCAGCTACACTACTGATTACCCAACCTCTTAAAGAGTTTCTGGAGTTTGATCCTCTGGCTGTAGCGAAAATCCGGATCCTGACAGCTGATCAGCCATACCTGATTCAGATAATCTGTCGATGTTTGGTGGAACAATGCAACGCACTACAAAAAACCTACATCACAGTCACTGATGTGAACACTGCAATGGATAAGGTTATTGAAACAGTTCAGATACACTATAAGTGGTTATGGAGGCAAATTACTCAAGAAGAACGTCTTATCCTATCCATTCTAACTCAGGAGGGTGGAGATGAAGGACGATCTTTGTCTCTAACCGATATTGAAGAAATCTATGAGGCTTACAGTTTACCCTATGACCGAGCAAAGATTTTGCTTTCTCTGGAGGACTTAATCGAGGGAGATATAGTAGCCGGTGTATCCGAAGGTACACGCTTTAGAATCCCCGTTGGCCTTATGCGCCGATGGATACAGGAAGTAAAACCACTCCGGAAAGTTATGATAGAAGAATTTATTCCTGCCCGTTAAAATCTGGATTCAAGTTGTACCTGACCGAATGGCGCTCTCACGTAATTTTTCAAAGATGATACGGTAATGGGCAATAATTCGCGCATTAGTTGTTACTGTGCTTGCTCCTACCTGTCCCTCGTTATCTACCTCTGTTTCCCATGCAATCCTCCGTTTCGCTCCGACAATGAAATTTTTCTTTAAGTCACCAGGAGTCGAGGTACTATATACAATATGCACCAGTATGCCAATATTATGCAGCCGATCCAATGCCGCTAGCATCTCGGTTGAGGTAAGTTCTTCAGGATTCTTAATAAAGATGATTTGTTCTATTCTGCCACCGTTTTGAATAAATCTGGCAGTGATTGACTGAATTGAAGGATCTCTCCAAAGAGAAGGTTCCGTAGAAAGAAAGGTCGCTTTTGGATAGCTCAATAAAGTACGAATAAAGTAGAATCGAAAACGGGCACCATCGTTCAAGCGCACTTTCCTCTCTTCAACAGCTGCCTGAAAGAACTCAAGTACATCCATAAAATAATCATCTTTGAGTACTTTCCGTAGGTGTGGATCAATTTGTTGAAGCACTTTGCTTATGTGTTCGGGACCTATCCTTAATAACAGACGCTGAACATCTTGATGCGCCTCTGTTGATTTCCTGTGTACGAAAGAAAGTGAGCTTAATGCCAGTGAAACAAGAAAGAGGGTTAACACTGGGATGCGGTTAGAGGGTATTAAATTAAATAAACCAAATGAATCTGCTAAGGACACAAGCAGACCAATCAGAGCCAAGGCTGGAATGAACAGCGTTTCAATGAACTTTGTAAACCTTATCATAGCTTTCCTCCTGAAATCAATTAGACGTTGTATGGCACTAGCAAATCTCACCTACAAGAATTCTAGGGTCTTAATATTGTCAAATGGGCAAAATTTCTGCTAAAAATATGCCAAAGGGGGTGGGGAGCCCTACGAAGTTGATCTATCGGATTTGAAAAAAGAAACTTTTACTCGTCCAATTATGATGGAGAAACAAATTATGTAATTGCTATTTTTGTCTGACCAATTAACACGGGCTTTGCTATAAAGCCCTAATAATGCGAGAGGAGCTACGGGGGAAATGAGAGATCCTTATGATTTCATAGATTGGAACCCATACAACAGCTCACAACTTGTTTATAATCAAAAATATGTACAGAGGCTCTCGTTCTGCAAGGAAGAGAAGGATCAAAGATGCTGCGATATAAGTGATTGTCAAAGGCTGTATCTGTACAACCTTGTTTCACTGATGATTTTGAGTCTGATGATCCTTGTTCTGATAAGAGTTTAACGGCGGAGTATACTGCTGCAAACTCAACATAAGTTTTGCCGCAGCAGCCAAACTTATGTTGAGTTTGCAACAGGTGCAAATGGCAGGAAAGATCGGCCGCTTTTACAAGAAAGTTTGGCCGTCATGTCGTAATTGACAGAAAAGTTTGGCCATGATACAGTAAAATGCGGATATGTAACATGAGATACCCGAATTTTTCGGGGAAGAGCTTAGCATCGGCTGAGTTGGCCAAAAAAAGCCTCCAAAGATAGACTGAATAGGTTGAAATGCGTTATTCAGTGCTCTTTGGAGGTTTTCGCATGCCAAAACAGTATCTCATCCCCCTTCCTGCTGAGCAAGATCTACCATACGAGGCCGCCGATATCGCTCAAGGCGTGGGCATCCAACTAGCGACCTTTTTGTTTCCCTTGCTTGTGGTGTTAGACAGGATGCTTGATAAGCGCTTGGTGCGCACCTTCCTTTCAAGTATCCAACTCATCATCGCCTTTCGTGACCGCGTGCATGGCTTGCTGCTTTCGGAAATGGGTGGCTACTTGCTCTCGGCTGAACACGAGCGAGCAGGACCAAACGGCTGGCGAATTTGTTGCGCTCCCCCAAGTGGTCAAGCTGGATCATTGACCAGTTTCTCTGGCAGCTTGCCACCGGTTTTGTGCGGCATCTGGAGCAGCAAGAGCAACCCATCTATGCTGTCTGGGACGAAAGTGTGTGGGAAAAACCAGAAAGTCTAGCGATGGAAGACCTCGGTCCTGTCCGTTCGAGCAAAGCTCATCGGCTCACCCACTACAAACCTGGCTATTATCATCCCCCCAGACGCCCTATCTTTGTCCCCGGTTTGAATTGGTTGGGACTGATCCTGGTAGGACCCAAGGCCAAGTGGGGGGCGCCGGTACTGACGGCGATGCGCTGGTGGAGCAGTCGTGGTCTACATGCTGAAAAGAAACGCAAGTTGGAAGCAGGTTTGCTGTTGAACTGTGTCGCGGCCTGGGGACAAGGAGTGATCCATGTGTTTGATCGTGGGTTTGCAGGCAGTCCCTGGCTGCGCCTCTGCTTTGCGCTCCAGCAACACCTCGTCGTCCGCTGGCCACACGGGCAGTATCTGATTGATGAGCATGGGCAGGCGCGTAAAGCCTGGCAGATCGCCAGAGGAAAACGTCCTTGGGATCGACGCCGCATCTGGAATGCACATCTCAACCGTCATCTAGATACCGCTGTGCTTGCCTTCCCCGTCAGACACCCAGATTTTGCCGTGCCTCTCTTTCTGGTGGTGTCGCGGCAAGGCAAAGGGCGTCGTCCCTGGTATTTGCTCACGACCGAACAAGTGCAGACGCCAGAGCAGGCCTGGAAGATCGTGTTCCCCTATACCCGTCGATGGGAAATTGAGGCAACGTGGCGCTTCAGCAAAAGCGAGTTGGGATTTGAGTGTCCGCGCTTGCGTGACTGGGAGAACTGCCGCAAATTGCTGCTGATGGTCACTCTGGCCTATGCTTTCCTGCTGACTCTGATGCAGGAGAAGGCGCGCCCCTTGCGCATGTGGTTGCTCCGGCATTTTTGTCATCGGACGGGCAAGAAAGCGCGCCAAGCCAGCTTGCCTCTCTATCGCTTGCGCTTGGCCTTGAGCCGCTTATGGTCGGCTCACCCACCACACTTTGAGCTACTTGCTCTGCGTCGGCTCACATAAGGCAAACGGAGCAGCGCATCTCAACCGAGAAGATGGCTGGCTTCCTCCTGGACTCCAGCGGTTGACTATGCCCAAAAGGAGCTGATCGTGCAGGGCTTTCAAGAAATACCTGAGCAAGTAAAGCCGCTGAGCCTTCTCTTCTCAGCAGGAAACAACGCTTTACATTTCTCGTAATCGCTTGCTCTCTTCTTCTTTGTAATGAAACGAGAGGGCTTTTCCTCCTGTTTCTGGAAAGGCCCTCTTCGGATTTACCCCAAGTAGGGAAATTCGGGGTATCTCATGTTACATTGCTTATGCTAGTAAGGACTAGCATGGGCTAGGCCGCTGACCTGGAAGGCGGCCCAGTAGTAGGGATGCCTCCAACTGGGATGCCGGGGATCTTCGCGTACGGCCCGAGCCGCTTCCTGCAGAGCACTCGCAGGCGTACGTCCTGCTGCCAGCCAAGCATAGAAAGCCGCGAACACGGCTTGTGTAGCATCGTCGTCCACTTTCCAGAGGCTGGCAACCACTGTCTGCACACCGCTGGTCAACATGGACTGCATCAGCCCAATATACTCATCGCCGCTTTGCAGAGCGGCGCGCCCACTGCGGCAAGCGCCCAGCATAGCTAGGCGTGCTTGGTTCAGCTGTAGTTCGGTGATAATGCGCTGTACCGTCAGCCAGCCACCGGCCAGCAGCAACCCTGATTGTTCTGGTTGCTCTAGATCAAACCAGCCGTGGCAGCCGAAGTGGATCACGTCCTGGTCGCGGCTGTGCTTCACCACCTCATCAGGAGTGGCCACGTCCTCGTAGAGTGGGGTAACCTGGGCAAAATACTCAGCGATCGCCTGCGCCTCTCGCAGTATATTGGGGAGGTAGTAGGGACTCCCTTGCTCGCCCGGGTAGGCCACATTCAAGAGACGACCTAGAATCCCTTGCCCGTCATTGCTTGGAAGGTGAACCCGATTCCGCATGGTCAGCAGAGCCGTCAGGCTGGGGGTGAAGGCGATGAGATAGTCCTCGGCGAGATAGTGTCCGGAGTCCGGATTGCGTGCAGCTGTCAGCGGCAGCAGGTGCAGTCTACCAAAGGGGGAGAGGACAATAGGTTGTTCGCGAGACAGATACCTCTGCAGGGGGGCAATGACGGCAGTATGCCATTCGGAAAGTGGCAACAAGCTGAGTTGATTGCGTCCTATACCTGTCGATGATTCAATCTGTTGTACCCAGCTCACCATTCGTGCCAGCAAAGTATCATCGATGAGCGGGAGAGGAACGTGACGTAGAGTCTGGGGCGTCACGACGAAGGCGCACCAGCCCTCGGCATGACGGTAGTATTCCACGAGCGTGGCATTCAGCTCGGCAGCCAGAGCGGGTGCCTGATCGGCTGTGAGAACGGGAGCCTTCTCGGTGGCCGTCAGCGCCGGATACTTGTAGGCCATATCCTCCCAGTGGCTGGCTTCCTGTGTCTGCAGAACTCGAAGTGGCACGCGCAATATATCTGGAGGGAAAGGTGCCTGGCCACTTCCATCGGTCAAGAGTGCTAGGAGGTTGTCGATCTGCTGGCGCAGGACTCGTGCTGTGTGTAGATCGTTGGCTAAGTCAGGATTGGTGGCGCCGAGAGCGGACAGGTCGAGGTGGCCGGTAGCGAGCAGGTCGATGAAGGCGCGTCCCTTGCCTGCGACGGCGTACTGGAAAGCGGCACCTTCATCTCCCTCGTGCAGGCAGCAGGAGACTAGACGGGCATAGAGATCAGCATTCTCCTGGGCCAAGGCGCGTTTGGCTACCTCACGTTGTATCTCGCCACGTAAGGCTTCTACAGCGTGATGGGCCGTAACCAGGGCATGGAGGGCCTCAGCGAAGCGACGTGTGCTGTAGAGCAGGCAACCCTGCCGGTAAGCGGTATCTCGGCAGTTTTGGGGAAAAGCCATTGGTGTAAACACCTCAAACGCCTGTTCATAGTAGGAGATAGCTTGCTGCAGGTTCTCAGCCCGCTCCCCTCGAATGCGGTTGCTGTAGGCGTCTGCCAGGCTGTTTTGCGCCATGGCCCACCGTTCGGGAAAAGCCTCTCGCGTAAACACCGCGAGTGCCTGCTGACTGCAGTGAATGGCTTGTTCCAGGTTGTCAGCTCGCTCCCCGCGGATGCGATTACGGTGGGCAATCGCCAGACTGAGCTGTGCCGCAGCCCACTGTTCGGGGAAAGCCTCCTGCGTGTAGACTGCGAGCGCCTGTTGGTGGTAGGAGATGGCTCGTTCCAGGTTGTCGGCTCGCTCCCCGCGGATGCGATAAAGGTAAGCGTACGCCAGATTGAGCTGCGTCATCGCCCAATCTTGAGGGAAAGCCTCCCGTGTGTAGACTGCGAGCGCCTGCTCACAGGAGGAGATGGCTCGTTCCAGGTTGTCAGCCCGCTCCCCGCGGATGCGAAAGAAATAGGCACTGGCCAGATTGAACTGCGTCATCGCCCAATCTTGAGGGAAAGCCTCCCGTGTGCGGACCGTGAGTGCCTGTTGGTGGTAGGAGATGGCTCGTTCCAGGTTGTCGGCTCGCTCCCCGCGGATGTGATTACGGTAAGCAGTCGCTAGATTATTCTGTATTGCCACCCACTGTTTGGGGAAGGCTTCCCGCGTGTAGACTGCGAGCGCCTGCTCATAGTGGAAGATGGCCTGTTCCAGGTTGTCCGCCCGATCGCCCAATGGGTTTTCGATGAGGCTGTTGGCAAGAAGATTCTGTAAGTTCCCCCATCGTTGCGGCTCTATGTCGCGGTTGAGCAGCCGAAGCGCTGCTCTATACACTTCTACCTTACGAGGCATCTCATTCGGACGAGTCAAACGCTCGCTTTCGGCCAGCAAGTCCTGCAATGAATCCGGAAGGAGGTAGCCCGCGAAAGCCGTTTCTATTCCGTCTCGACGGCACCGTGCTAGTAGATCGCGGTGCTCTTCGAGTAGACGAGTTGCGTCAGCATCACCTCTAGAGTGCTCGAGTAGGCTGGCAAGGGCCTGATCGGCAGCTTCGGTCAGCAGGATGCCATGCTGTGCTTCGACGATACGCTTTTTCTGGTCCCACGTTTGAGCAGCGAGGTTTTCACGTTTGATGGGCGTCTCAGGGCCGCTCATCTCCCGGTGGCAACATTTCGCGAAGACTCCTTCGTTTCAGAAAGTGTTAGAAATCTGCTATGCAGCTGGTATTTCTCCGCTTCAGCTGATGAGTGACGCTGCTGACATGAGAAACGTCATACAGGCGATAAGCGAACATCCACGTAGGCGACCAGCGTATCATAGACTCCAGGTTGTAAACCGTGAAGAAATCAGAGAGTACCTCCAAGCAGTGCTTGATGGCCGGAGGCCATGTCGCGCAATAAGTCAGATCGAATGCGACCTGGGAGTTGGTTTCAGGACTATCGAGAAAATTTTTCCCCTAGAGTGCTCTTTAATATCAAAGCAATATAAAGCTCAACGGACTCAAGAATGGGGACAGCATATCGCCCGTCTGTGTGAAGAGGTGAGGCGAATAACGCTAGATCTCTATGCACAAGGGATTTATCCAAGTGTCAGACGAGTAAGGGCTCTGCTCTCGAATCCAATTATCTTTCGGAAGCCGGAATGCCGTGCTACTTGGCATGCTGTCTTATGTGAGCTTGGCCTTGAGGAAGGAAGGAAAGATGAGTAGCTGGATATGCCAAATCGGAAGAAAAGATTGGCCGAATCGGCCAAACATTTCTGCCATTCGCAAAAAGGTGCAAATGGAAGAAAAGTTTGGCCGCTTTTACAAGAAAGTTTGGCCACATTCGCCCCGAAAAGGGGCGAATTTTATTGAGAAAACACCGGGAAGTTACAAGAAAGTTTGGCCGTCATGTCCTAACTGACAGGAAAGTTTGGCCGTCATTCGACGGGATGCAGATGCCTGACTATAGATTGAAGCCGAGTGCGGCTCTTCCCACGGGATGTGTGTATGGCTTACCCACCTCGTCAGAGGGGGAGTTTCCCCACATCGTAAACCCCGAAAAGAAAAGACAGTATACTCCTTAAGAGAGATTGATATGTTGATACACCCAAAAGGAGTTGCCTGTCATGGAAGCAGTATACTGCGCGGCACGAGCGAATTTACAGTGTTTGCTTCGCCAACACCCCGATTGGATGCGTCCCCAATTGGCCCAGGCGACAGGCATGTCGATCAGCTGGATAGACAAATGGGAAAAACGTCTCTTGAGAGTACCTCAAGACGATGAGCAAGTCCTACACGGTCTCTCACGGGCACCCCATCATCCCCGAGGTCGACTTGACCAACAGGTGGTGGATCGAGTGTTGGAGATCCGGGACGATCCTCCTGAAGGCTTGAGTCGTACCCCGGGTCCAAGGGCGATCCTCTACTATCTAGACCGCGATGAGTCTTTGAAAGAGCAAGGATTGCGTCTGCCGACATCCACTCGCACCATTCACCGACTGTTGCAGGAAAATGGACGCATTGCAGCGCGTCAGCCTCGACTCACCGACCCAATAGAGCGCCCCAAGCCGATGGAGCATTGGCAACTGGATTTCAAGGATGCCTCCACCGTCCCTGCTGATCCGCACGGCAAGCGGCAACACGTTGTGGAAACCCTCAATATCATTGACAAAGGCACCTCGATCCTGGTGGCTCATCATATCCGCTCCGACTTTACCGCCGAGACAGCTCTGGCTGCTGTCGCAGAGACCTTCTCCTCACACGGCTTGCCTGCTTCGATTACGCTGGACCGTGATACTCGGTGGGTTGGAGCTCCTCAGGACAGTGACTTTCCTGCCGCCTTGGTGCGCTTTTGTCAATCCCTCGGAGTCGCCGTGCTCATTTGCGATCCGCGTCACCCCAACAAAATGGGTTTGTCGAACGCTCTCACCGCACGCTCAATCAGGAGTGTCTGAGCCTCCATCGTCCCAAAACCTTGGATGAGGTTTGCCAGGTGACAGAAGCATTTGCGACTCACTATAATTGGCAGCGACACCATCAAGGGATCAGTTGTGGCAATCAGCCACCCCGAGTCGCCTTTCCCAATGTGCCCTCTCTGCCCCGTGTGCCTGACCTGGTCAATCCCGATGCCTGGTTAAACCGCGTGAAAGGGCAGCATCTGGTGCGCAAGGTCAATCGCCAGGGCTTTGTGAAAGTCGATTTATCCCCCTACTATATCTCAAGCAAGCTAGCGGGCCAGAAAGTGACCCTATCCATTCAAGCCAAAGACCAGAGTTTACAGGTGGTCTATCCACAGGAATATCGTCGCTCGCTGCCCCTCAAGGGCTTGCACCAGCGAGCCCTGCCCTATCAAGAGTATGTCGAACTCATGCAGCGCGAAGCCGCGATGCAACAGCGTTTGCTTGCATTAGGGAGATGGAAAGTCCACCCCGACTGAGGTGAGCGGCCACCTCCTCACACGATGTAGGGAAACCACTCCCCTGACGAGGTAGGGAAGTTATACACGGTAGGGTAGGGGGCCGACGAGGTGCCGTTTGCTCTCCGACTTGCCTGTCTTTTCCCAGGTAGTATCCGAAGACGACCCTTTTTCGACCTCCCCCCACCGAACCGGACGTGCCGGTTTCCCAGCATCCGGCTCTCCAATTTCCCGCGTTTTCGCAGGCAGGCCCTACGCATCTCGCGTACCACCCCAGGGCCACGCGGTACTCTCTGTCGCCCTTCGCCATGTACCGACTTACGTATTCACCGGCGCGGACGTGAGGTAGAAGGCCGGGTCTTGATTGCTCAAGAGCACCAACCCTCCCCTCCCGAACCGGACGTGCGGCTTGTCACCGCATCCGGCTCTCACGGAATCTCCTACGTTTTTCTGATCC
>Ga0070698_100003341_pt1 | contig 17658 bp, 18 predicted proteins | sample KBSK1502metaG_FD_65477 | JGI IMG/M metagenome (GOLD analysis project Ga0070698, IMG submission 65477) | Corn, switchgrass and miscanthus rhizosphere microbial communities from Kellogg Biological Station, Michigan, USA - KBS K1-50-2 metaG | ecosystem: Host-associated > Plants > Roots >...
GAATTGAAACAATATTCATTTTATCCTTTACATAGTCAGCAGAGAATTTATTTTTCTTAGGCAAGGTATCGATTGGATTGATCACTTCCTGTACCCTGTCATCAAGCGGATCTGTCATTATTAAAAGAAACTGTCCCGCTTCATCATTATAAATATAAACTTCCTTTCCTTCAGCAGTTGAGCCATCCGGTTTTTTAAGTACAGTGGTCTTATAAAATGAAAGTCTTTTATCCAAACCGCTAACCTGTGATGTGGCCGGGTTAGCATCCGGTATAAGCAAAGGCAAATATGCTTTGAATTCATTTTTCTTATCGAAACAAAGAACCAGTGATGCTTTTTTTTCTGCTGCAATAGTTTTTATAAATAAATATTTTTCCTTTTCTATCTCCACTCTTTTACCCATATAGATCCTTGGCTTCGCATTTTTGCCAAAGATTTTTGTTAGCACAGAATCAGGAACAAACTGTGCGAATATTTTATTGGCGATAAGTAAGGAGTCTTTTTCTTTTTTATTTAATGTGGTATCTGCTATTTCAATCGGAGGTTTTACCAATTCAAAAGATTCAATAAAATCACTGACAACTACCTCATCGGTGCCTGAGAGAGATGGTTTCTTTTTATTACCGCAGGCTGATAACAAATAACACACAATAAACAAACAGGTAAGATACCGGACCATATATCAAAATTGAAACCGAATATAAACTATTCCTGTTTTATACCATAACGAAAATTTTCTTGGAGATGCAAAAAACATTTTTTAGGTTTGTCTAAATTTATTTTTAGCCGTGCTTAATTTTTCAACCAGTGAAGAAAACTACCTGAAGACCATCTATCATTTACAGACAAAAGATGATAATGTGTCTACAAATGAGCTGGCCGAAAAGTTACAAGCCAAACCGGCTTCGATAACTGACATGATGAAAAAATTGAAGACCCGTAAGCTGGTTAACTACCAGCCCTACCGCGGTTTTCGCCTTACCCCTGAAGGAAAGAAAGTAGCGTTAAGCATTATCCGGCGTCATCGCTTATGGGAATATTTTTTGGCGGAAAAATTAAAATTTAACTGGGATGAAGTGCATGAGGTGGCCGAACAGTTAGAGCATGTCAGCAACAAAAAATTAGTTGATAAGCTTGATGAATTTCTTGCTTATCCAAAATTCGATCCGCACGGCGACCCGATACCGGATACAAATGGTAAAATGGAAGCCACTAAACAAATAAGCTTATCGGAGTTGCAGATCAATAAGCCTGCAAAGATCTGCTATATAGCCAATCAATCTGAATTACTCCTTGAACATTTACAGGAAAAGAAAATTAAGATGGACGCAATGATCGTTGTAAAAAGAAAATTTTCTTATGACGATTCACTGGAAATAAAATTAGATAATAAGATAATGCTCACCATTAGTGGTCAGCTGGCAAAAAACATTTTTGTAAAACATGGATAGTTCACCACATAGTTATCCTTCATTAAGTGAAGTTCACCAAAGCGTGGATACTACCAGTACCCGAAGACCGGGCTGGAGAAAAATTCTTTCATTCTTTGGACCCGCCTATCTTGTAAGTGTTGGCTATATGGACCCGGGTAACTGGGCAACTGACCTTGCCGGTGGAAGCCAGTTTGGTTATAAACTCATTTGGGTTTTATTAATGAGCAACCTCATGGCTTTATTATTACAAAGTTTATCAGCAAGACTTGGAATTGTAAGAGGAAGAGACCTGGCACAAGCCAGCCGTGAAACTTATCCGCGTTATATTAATTATGCTTTATACGCTTTAGCAGAAGTTGCAATTGCCGCATGCGACCTTGCTGAAATTTTAGGAATGGCAATTGGTTTGCAATTGCTGACAGGCCTGCCGCTTATCTGGGGAGTGCTTATCACGGTGCTTGACACATTTCTTTTTTTATATCTGCAACGACTTGGTATCCGTAAAATGGAAGCTTTTATCATTGCACTTATTGCTGTCATTGGTATTTCATTCCTGGTTGAGATAATTTTAGTCAAACCACAATTAAGTGAAGTAGCAACGGGATTTATTCCTACTATACCGAGCGATACTGCACTATATATTGCTATTGGAATTATCGGGGCCACAGTAATGCCCCATAACTTATACCTCCACTCCGCATTAGTGCAAACCAGGAAAATAAAACGGGATGATCCAGGGATCAAAAAGGCATTGAAACTAAACTTAATTGATAGCACTATTGCATTGAATCTTGCATTCTTTGTTAATGCTGCTATACTTGTGTTGGCCGCAACAGCTTTTTTTAAAACTGGCAGAACAGATGTGGCAGAAATAAAAGTGGCACATGAATTATTGCCGTCTTTCCTGGGAACCAAATTTGCGCCGATACTTTTTGCCATTGCACTTATAGCGTCCGGGCAAAGCTCAACAATTACAGGTACGCTGGCCGGGCAAATAGTAATGGAAGGTTATTTGCAATTGCGCATTGCTCCATGGGTAAGAAGATTAATGACACGGCTCATTGCGATTATTCCTGCTGTTATTGTTATTTTGGTGAACGGTGAAGATAATATTGACAGCCTGCTTGTGTTAAGCCAGGTGATCCTGAGCTTGCAACTTGGCTTTGCAATTATCCCGCTTATTCATTTTACCAGCGATAAAGATACAATGGGAAAATATGCAATAAAACCATTGGTGATAGTACTTGCATCAGCGATCGCTGCAATTCTTGTTTACTTAAATATCAGGATGGTAGTAGAACAAGCCGCTGACTATTTTGCAACATCGGATAGTATTTTCTGGAAAATAATAATCATTCTTTCAGGTCTGTTTTTTATTGGCCTGCTTCTTATTGCAACTATCTATCCTTTGCGGATAAAAAGAAAACAAAAGCTTAAAAAAATGATCTCTACGCTTATTCATGCAGAACCGGGAAGCATAGATGCTGCTCCAATTCCTTCTTATAATAAAATTGCAGTAGCAATAGATTTTAGTGTGAATGATCCAAAACTGATCGCACATGCTATTGGCCAGGCAAATAAAAACACAAGTTTCGTTTTGATACATGTTGTAGAAAGTGTTCCTGCATCTATATATGGAAAAGAAAGCGATGATCTTGAAACAAGAAAAGACCAGGAAGAATTAAATAATTATGTTTCTCAGTTAATAGCAAAAGGATTTGTTGCAGAAGGAAAGCTTGGTTTTAAAAACCGATCAAAAGAAATTGTCCGCATTGTAAAAGAATCAAAAGCTGATATGCTTGTGATCGGCGCCCATGGACATTCCGGGTTGAAAGATCTTATTTATGGAGAAACAACCGACGCTGTCAGACATAGTTTATCAATACCGGTTTTGGTAGTAAATCTTTAATGATGTGATGCCAGGGTTTAGAAAATATTTTATCGAAGGCATTGAGAAAAATTTCCCCGTTCGGTCAAATAAAATAATTTCTACAGTTGATGGTCATTACAATATCATTTCAGCAGACACAGCTTTTGCAGCAAGATCAGATAACCCGATCGATAAGCGACTTGATTTCTGTGCATATTTTTTGGCGCTGATAAAAACACTGGATGAACGAGGTGAAGCTTTTGAAACAATAAAAAAAATTTGTCTTGAGATCGTTATCGAATTTGTCAGGCCAAAGAACAGACTTCAGCAATTATTAAAAAAGATTCCGGCTAAACTTGTCAATACCTGGCTGGCCACTATATTTTTAAAAAAGTTTAGTAAGCGGGTAAGCAAAAACTCAAACCCGGATGGTTTTATCGCAAATATTATTACCGACAAACAAGAAACATTCGGTCTTGGTTATGGCGTTGACATACTGGAATGTGGTATTTGCAAACTTTTTAAGAAACACAATTATCAAAAATATTCATCCATTCTTTGCGAAGTGGATGCTATAACTTCTGATCTTGCCGGGCTTAAATTGATAAGAAATGGAACGATCGCTTTAGGCGCAAAGAAATGTGATTTCAGATGGGAAAAGAAAAATTAGTTGTGATGAAAGACTACTTTTTTTGAATACTCTCTTACCATGTGTTTAAACCGGCTGAATGTTTCAGGTTTGATATTTAGATAAGAAGCGAGATATTTTTGCGGCACTCGTTGCATTAGTTCGGGATGTCTTGAAACAAAACTCAGAAACCTCTCTCTTGGTGTTAGCTTTACCAATTGGCTTTGCCATTTATCTTTTAGCACCATCGTAACAGTAATAACAAGCCGGCCAAGCTGCTGCATTTTCAAAGAAGATGAATATATCCTTTCAAGGCATTCATAAGTTATTGAGGTTAGCTCGGTTGGTTCTATTGTTTCAATTGTATATTCAGAAGGTGTGCGGCTATGAAATGATTCCTGCGCATGAATGATATGTCCTTCGTAAGAGATTTGTGTATTTATTTCTTCGTTCTCTTTTTTATAATATTTTCTTGCCAGGCCGGTGTCTATATAATTCATAAACTCTTCTACCTGCCCGGCTTGAGTAATGATCGATTTTTTCTCAAATTTTCTTTTAATGACACAGGGAAGTATTAGCTCATCGTATTCGTCCTGGCTTAGTGGAATAAACTTATTGAGGAAGTCCAGGAATGATTTTTGGGGATTCATAAGCTGGCTAGTTATGTTCCAAGTTACAGAATTATTGATTCAAGTCAATCGAATGTGCGGTTTTTTTCAAAAAATGGGGATTATTTTTTTCTTTTGGTCATGATCGCCTTTAATCGGCTAAAGGTTTCGGGCTTGATGTGGAGGTAAGAAGCAAGGTATTTCTGAGACACCCGCTGCAGCATATGGGGATGGTGTTCGATATATTCAAAGAACCTTTCCCTGGTCGATTTTAGTAAACGGTTATAACGACTCTCATCTTTTTTAATAAACATGCCGGACAGTATTAATCTTCCCAACCTCTCCCCTTTTGGAAATTTATCAAGTGCTTCTTCCATTTTGTCATATGTCAAAGAAACAAGGATAGTCGGCTCCAGTGTTTCCAATACGACCAGTGAAGGAGTTCTGGTCAGGTAAGAAATTTCAGATTGCACCACATGCCCTTCAGTTGCCAGTTGAAGTATGCATTCACTTTTTTTTACCGGCAAATATTTTCTCACCAAACCTTTTACAACAAGATTGAGATAATTATCGATCTCACCCTCTTTTACAAGGATGGTGCGTTTATCAAATTTTCTTATCTCACAGTATTGTAAAAGATCTATCAGCTCTTCACGGGTTATTGGCATAAACCGTCCGAGATATTTTTGTGCATATTCGAAATAGATCGGATCTATCTCTGCAAAAGCTTTGTTCATTTCTCCTTGACCATTAAGTGTTTTAAACGACTAAATGTTTCGGGCTGAATTTCCAGGTAAGATGCAAGGTGTTTTTGCGGAACTCTCATGACAAGGTCAGGATTTTGCTTCATAAAATTTATAAACCTTTCTTTTGTAGAAAACCGGATATTATCAAGATTGCGATATTCTATTTGCAAAAAAAATGATGTAAGGATCTTTCTTCCGAATTTTTCCCATTTCTTATCAGATAAAAAAAGTCCTTCGAGGTCTTGTTTAGAAATAGCTAATGCCGTCACCGGTTCAATTGTTTCCAATATATACCTGCTTGGTTCGCCGGTAAGAAATGAGATCACAGAACCCATTATTCCATTTTCCCTGACTAAATGAGTGATCACTTCTTGTTTTCCACGGTAGAAATAGCGGCGGGTAATCCCTTTTATAACAAAATAAATAGTAGTGGTTATATCACCTATCTCGACGACTTTAGTCTTTTTATCAAAACTGACGGGATGAAATTTGGAAGCAAGTGTTTGAAATTCCTCATCGCTCAGTTCTATATGTTGATCGATAAACTTTCGAATCTGCTCAAACATATTAGCAAGGTATGATTTATCGCTGTTACTAGATTCACTGAAAAGTCAAAGGATTTTATGGAAATGGTGTTTGGCTTTGCACGATTGACCCATTTCCTGTAGGTTTGCGCCAAAAATAATGTTTCAATGCAGAATTCCTACTGTTTGCTGATTATTCTTTTAAAAAAATTTTAAAAATGGCAAGTAAAATCAAAGTTGCAAATCCGGTTGTAGAGCTTGACGGCGATGAAATGACTCGTATCATTTGGAAATTCATCAAAGAAAAACTTATACTTCCCTATCTCGATATTGATATCAAATATTATGACCTCGGTGTTGAATACCGTGATCAAACCAATGACCAGGTGACAGTTGATGCTGCAAATGCAATTAAACAATATGGTGTTGGAATAAAATGTGCTACGATCACTCCTGATGAAGAAAGAGTAAAAGAATTTAATCTTAAGCAAATGTGGAAGAGCCCGAACGGGACCATCCGTAACATTTTAGATGGAACTGTGTTTCGTGAGCCTATTGTTATTAAGAATATTCCAAGATTAGTTACTAACTGGACGGCGCCGATCATAGTTGGCCGTCATGCTTTTGGTGACCAATACCGTGCAACTGATACAGTAATTAAGGGTAAAGGAAAACTTACGATGACGTTCACACCTGAAGGTGGCGCTGAGCCGCAAATTTTTGAAGTGTTCAATTTCAAAGGAGATGGTGTGGCAATGACCATGTATAATACTGATGAAAGTATTATGGGTTTTGCAAGAAGTTGTTTTAATATGGCGCTGAATAAAAAATGGCCGCTGTACATGTCAACCAAGAATACGATCTTAAAAAAATATGATGGCCGTTTTAAAGATATTTTTGAAGACATCTATCAAAAAGAATTTAAACCACAGTTTGATGCAGCCGGTATTACTTACGAACATCGTTTGATCGATGATATGGTGGCAAGTGCGTTGAAATGGAATGGCAATTTTGTTTGGGCCTGTAAAAATTATGATGGTGATGTGCAAAGCGATACTGTTGCGCAGGGTTTTGGGTCTTTGGGTTTAATGACATCTGTACTTGTAACTCCTGATGGAAAAACTATGGAAGCAGAAGCTGCACATGGTACAGTTACCCGCCACTATCGTGAGCATCAGAAAGGCAGGCCAACTTCAACAAATCCTATCGCTTCAATTTTTGCATGGACAAGAGGACTTGCATTTCGTGGCAAGCTTGATGGGAATAAAGCATTAATAGATTTTTCAATTGCACTCGAAGGGGTTTGCATAGAAACAGTAGAGAGTGGAAAAATGACAAAGGATCTTGCTGTTTGTATTCATGGAAACAAAGTAAACCATGGCGAACATTATTTATACACCGAAGAGTTTTTGGATGCGATAGATAATAATCTCAAGAAAAAATTGTCATCCTGAGCACAAGTGAGAATTAGCAAATCTTATTCGAAACTTGCGGACGAAGTCCCGAAGGATGGATAAACAAGCTGAAATTAATTTTTGAGTCCCGGCCTTCATGATCTGTAAGGCCGGGATTTTTTTATACTTCTTATCAATAAAGAGATAGTTTGAATATTAATTCTTAATTTCCTGACAACACAAAATACTTTTTATGAGCTTCACCATAGCAATATCAAAGGAAAGAGTTCCATTTAAAAAAAATATCTGGTTGTTAACGTTTATTGCGGCGTTTGCTTTTGTATGGATCAATTCTTTTATTGGCACTACTGATACCGCTAACTGGTTTCTCGAAAACACATTGACTTTTATTTTTGTTCTCTTTCTCATTTTAACCTATAAAAAATACCAATTCAGCGATCTCAGTTATCTGCTTATTTGCATTTATTTATGCTTACATGTATACGGATCAAAATATACCTATGCTGAAAACCCGCTTGGATACTGGCTCCAGGATGTCTTTCATACGACAAGAAATCATTATGATCGGATCGTACATTTTAGCTTTGGCTTCTTACTTGCCTACCCAACAAGAGAAATGTTTTTAAAATGGTTAAAATATCCCAGGTGGGTAGCCTGGCTATTGCCTATTGAGATCACCCTCTCCATAAGTGCCTTTTACGAATTAATTGAATGGTCTGTAGCTGATCTGTTTTTTAAAGCACATGGAGATGCTTATTTAGGAACACAAGGTGATATATGGGATGCACAAAAAGATATTTTCTTAGCATTTTGCGGAGCTATAATAGCAACAACAATCGTTTCATCTGTAAAAAAGATCTTCAAGATCCAGGAAGAATAATATTGCCTTGTTGAATTATGAATTCAGACCATCACTTAAAACTTGACAATCCCGCCTGGCATTCATTAAATGAAACACACCGATCATTTGCAATTGGTGAAAGTGAAATAAAATTTTATCGTCCTGACATCTGCCCTTTTGGTGGAATAAACTCAAACCACGCTGATCTTATCTCTTTTCTTAAAATACATAGTCAGTTAGATTCATTTTTTGTTATTGGCGACAAACCGCAAGAATCTTCTGATCTGATCATAGAAAAAGAGCTTGTTTGTCTTCAAATGATTTGCTCCGCTCCGATAAAGATGGAACTCACAGAAAATATTATTCTTTTAAAAGAAACTCATAAAAACCGACTGGTTGAACTTGTGAACCTGGTACAACCAGGGTATTTTAAAGAAGGCACATTATCAATGGGAGATTATTACGGAATATTTGAAGAAGCTAAACTTGTTGCAGTTACCGGTGAAAGAATGAAGATGTATGATTATACAGAGATCAGTGCTGTTGTCACTCATCCCGATTTTACAGGAAAAGGTTTTGCAAAACAATTAGTAGCACATACAGTAAATAGAAATTTTCACCAGAACATAATTCCTTACCTCCATGTTGCAGAAACTAATATAAGTGCGATCAACCTTTATAAAAGATCAGGATTTATGACAAGAAGAAAAATTAGCTTTTGGAAGATGAAGAAATCATAGATTTGATCCGGCAGCTATTACAAGATATTCGTTGTCTCTGTCTGAAACCAAAACTTTTTTATGAGAAAATCATTTTTCGCCAGTGCATTAACTGCTGGTTTAATTGCAGGCGCATTGGACATTACTGCTGCATGTATACATGCATCAATCAAAAACGGTACTGCTCCAATGCAAGTCTTAAAAGGAGTTGCAAGCGGTGCTTTCGATCCAAAAACTTTTCCCAACCCAACACTATTGGCTGTTTGCGGATTGCTGATCCATTTTTTTATTGCCATATCATTTACATTCTTCTTTTTCTTTTTGGCAAAACAAATTCCTGCATTGGTTAAATATCCGGTTCCGATGGGTATTCTATATGGAGTATTAGTATGGGGTACTATGCGATTTATCATTCTTCCTTATGTATCCCGTTTAAACCCAAAACCGATCGTTGGCAAAGAAGCTATCACTAATGCTATTATTGCTGCTTCAATTATTGTTGTGTGTATTGGGTTACCGGTTGTATTATTGGCAAGAAAATATTTGAGGACAAACACTTAACTTAAATTTTTTTACAAGCCTATACTGATATTACCCCTGTATTCCGGATCAATGAAATAAAGATATAATCATTATAAAATGATAAGCCTGGTAAGAACCAATTCAGATAATAAAGATTTCATATTGTTGGTAAAACAACTGGATGATTATTTAGCGGAGTTAGACGGGGAAGAACATGCATTTTATAATCAGCTCAATAAAATTGATAAGCTAAAACAAGTAATTGTTGCTTACGAAAATAATAAACCGGTTGGTTGTGGTGCTATCCGGGAATATTCTCCGGAAAAGATGGAAGTAAAAAGGATGTACACTTTGCCAAAACACAGAGGTAAGGGAATTGCTACAAAAATTCTCGCTGAATTAGAAACCTGGGCATTGGAGTTATCATATACTAAATGTGTGTTGGAAACAGGAAAAAGACAACCCGAAGCGATCGGGCTTTATAAGAAAAACGGATATAAGATCATTCCCAACTATGGCAAATATGTTGAAATGGACAATAGTGTATGCTTTGTGAAAGAATTAAAATGATCTTTATTTTTTTACAGCAAACTTATAAATATAAGCAGGCTTATTATGCCTCGATTCTGTGCTGATGTATAAATTTCCTTCGGGATCAAAACAGATTCCCTCCGGTTGAGGTAATATTTCTTTATCAATATAATCGAATGCCTTTAATTTTTTATCATAGCTGAATTGGGCTATTGCTTTTGTGTCTTTGGTAGATATAATATATATGTCGTGTGTAATTGGATGAACAGCGATAGCTGCCGGATAGAAGTCAACTTTTTCCCCGACAACTGCTTCAAAATCCTTTTTGTTTATTAACATGAAAGGATCAGGTTTCAAAGAATCGGCTTTACGGTCAAATTCATAAATTGCCCGGGTAGATTTTTTTTCATTTTCCAGTCCCGATTCTTCCTTGCAGGCAATAAGTAAATTACCAGATACAGGATCATAGGCTAAGCCTTCGGTATTGTTATCTTTCTTAAGCCAGGTTTTCGTTCTTTGAGCACTATCTTCCTTTTTGCTTTTTATAATTTTAAATATTGCGCCGTGACTCCATAGAGCATACGCAGTATCGTTAACCACAGCCAGGTCTTCAAAATCAAATTTGTCTTCTCCGGCTTGTCTGAATTGAATTTTATTTGCAATAATTCCAGTCGTATCACCAAGTTTAATTTCATACAGTATGGGACGCAAATCTTCAATCGCCAATAATTGGTCATTTTTTACCCAGGCAATACCAGATATTTGTGCGAGGCTGTCAGAAAGCGACCATTTCTTTAAAGGATGTCCCAGGTCATAATCTATTGATTGCAGTGAAACAGGTTTTACAGTTTCTTCATTTCTACTTTTAGGCTCATCACTACATGAATTATATAAAAAGAGTATAAATATGCCAACCGTCAATGATTTTAAGAAATAATTTCTATTCATTTGGTACACTTGATAGTTTCAAAGACTCTTACCCAATTTTTGTGCCATGCTAACTATTGCATCGGTTTGTCTTGCATTGAACCAATTCATCTCTTTATCTTTTTTAAACCATGTCATCTGCCGTTTGGCATATTGTTTTGTGTTCTTTTTTATTTCTTCAATAGCTTCATTCAAAGAAATCTTTCCATCGAGATATTCAAATATCTCTGAATAACCGACAGTTTTTAATGCGTTCTGATTTCTATATGGCATCAATTCTTTTACTTCTTCGACCAATCCCTGCTTAATCATTTTATCAACTCTTGAGTTAATATTCTGATGAAGTTCTTCTTTGGGTAGTTCCAACCCCATTTTAAGGATATTAAAATCACGTTTTGCTTTAATATTTTTTCTGAAATCAAGAATGGATCGTCCGGTTGATTCCATTACTTCCAATACACGCATCATCCGCTGTGGATTCTGAATTTCACCTTTAGCAAAGAATGCCGGATCTTTTTTCTTTACTTCGTCTTGCAACCATTGCAATCCTTTTTCTTTGTAAGCATTTACTATCCGGCTTCTTACATCAGGCTCCAGTTCCGGTATTTCATCCAGTCCTTCACAAAAAGCTTTTATATAAAGACCTGTGCCGCCAACCATAACAATAATATTATGCTTTTGAAAAAGCTCATTTAGTTTTCCTAATGCATAATGCTCAAAATACGCAGCATTGATATTCTCACTTATAGAATGAGAAGCAATAAAATGATGCGGCACTTCTTTTAATTCTTCATCAGAAGGTCTTGCAACACCAATCTTCAATTCTTTAAAACATTGGCGACTGTCGGCAGAAATTATTTCGGTGTGAAAATGTTTGGCAAGCGACAGAGCAACAGCAGTTTTACCAACAGCAGTAGGGCCGGCTATAATGATAACTGTCTTTCCGGTATTCATTAACTATTTTCATTATTGCTCATTTAACAATTAATAATTATTATTTAATAATTACTAATTAAACTTCGTCTACAGGACCTTCTTCTTCGCTTTCTTCTGCTGATCCTTCTTCACTTATTCCTAAGTCTTCTCCTTCTTCACTTTTTTCAATAAACCCTTCTGTTCCTTGTGTGAGATCATATTTTTCTTCCACATCAGCAAACTTTGCTCCCAGCAATCCTTTTGTACCATATTGACTTGGGGCAATACCTTCCGTACGAACCATAGCCGGGTAACTGAGCTTTGCATTTTCTTCTTTAGAAACATTAATTAATTCAACAAGAAAGCTCCAGTTCTTATTAAAATCATAATTATAAATAAATTTCTGCCCTGGGTTTTTTATTTCGTTCCCTACTGTTGTATCCTTCATGATCAGTGGCGTCGCCTTGTAATCTTTTTCATATACTTCCAGCGATATCTCCCTTCCCCTTTGCCAATGATCATTACTGCGGAAAAAAGTTGCCTTATGTTTATTGTCAAACTCATAAGCTCTCAATATCGCTTCATGTAGTTCAAAAAAAGATTGGGTATGCCGGATAGCCACATCACGATAGATACTATCATCATCTTCAAAATATATCCTGAACTTTAAAATTGCCATAATCAAAATTACAGTTTAGTCCCGATATATGATCGGGATCATATCTTTGATTTTAAATTTTTAACCGGCTTCAGATTTAATTCTTTTGCTTTTGTCAGCATGAACTTATACGCATCATCATAGTTATTTGGGATCACTCCGTCAAGTATCGCATCTTTTATTGAATCTTTAATAATACCAACAGGCTTTGATGGCTTTAATCCAAAAATATTCATGATCATTTCACCATCGATCGGTGGTTGCCAGTTGCGGATCGCATCTTTTTCTTCTACCTCCTGGCAACGCTTTCTTACCAGCTGAAAATTTTCCATATACTTCTTCACTTTCAATTTATTCTTCGAAGTAATATCAGCTTCACAAAGCACCATCAATGCATCAAAATCCCCGCCAGCATCAAATAGCAACCTGCGAATTGCAGAGTCAGTTATATTTTCTTTTGTTAAACTTATCGGTCGAAGATGCAATTCAACAAGCTTACGAACAAATTTCATCTTCTCATTCAGGGGCAGTTTTAGTTTGGTAAAAATTTTGGGTACCATTCTTCCGCCAACAACTTCATGACCATGAAACGTCCAGCCATGACCATCCTCAAATTTCTTTGTAACCGGCTTTGCAATATCATGCAATATCGCTGCCCATCGGAGCCATGTATCATTTGTGTTCTCAGAAATATTGTCAAGCACGGTCAGGGTATGATAAAAATTATCTTTATGACCTACACCATCTTTATATTCTGCACCGGAAAGATCCACCATTTGTGGAAAAATAATATGCAGCAAACCCGATTGATACAAAAGATCAAAACCAACTGAAGGTTTCGGGCTATCGATAATTTTTATAAGCTCATCTGTTATTCTTTCCTGGGAAACGATCGAAATACGATCCGCATCATCTTTAATAGCCTGGAAAGTTTTTTCTTCAATACTAAATCCGAGTTGTGATGCAAAACGGATGGCACGCATCATACGAAGCGGGTCATCACTAAAAGTTTGCAGCGGATCAAGCGGTGTACGAATGATCTTCTTTTTTAAATCATTTATTCCATTAAAAGGATCAATAAGTTTTCCATAATCATTCTCATTTAAACTTATCGCTAATGCATTAATGGTAAAATCCCGGCGATCCTGGTCATCTTTTAAAGTTCCGGATTTAACATCAGGTTTGCGGGAATGATAACGATAGCTTTCCTTCCGGGCACCAACAAATTCCAAATCAAAATCATCAACTTTAATGTGTGCAGTACCAAAGTTTTTGAAATAATTGAATTTGGGCTCAGGTTTAAATCTTTTAGCCACGGCTTTTGCTAATTCAATACCATCTCCAATACAAACAATATCTGCATCTTTTGTTTTACGACCAATTATTTTATCTCTGACAAAACCACCGATCAAATAAGTTTCCACCTCAAGTTCCCCGGCGGCATGAGCAATTTTTTTCAAAATAAACAATTCCTTTTCAGTGCATTTAATATCCATCCTTGCAAAGATGATTAAAAATTGATTGATTATTGATTACTTATTATCAATTATTAAAAAAGACAATTCATTTACAATGATCAACAATTAATAATAAATATTTACAACAGAAACATCAGTTTCTGAGAACCGTTATGTTTCCATTATTCCATTTTATAAGCGAAGATGGTTGAGCAGGGGTTTCATCATCCTGCTTATATTTAACAATATAGTCAACCCCTTTTTTTATTTCATCTGTGATCTCTTTAAATATTTTTGGTGCGGTCATGCCTGATATATTTGCTGATGTCGAGACGATCGGCTTTCTGAATCTTTTTATCAAATGACGGCAAAATTCTTCTTTGCAAATTCTAATAGCTATTGAGCCATCCTGGGCGATAAGGTTATCTGCAAACCCTAATGCCCCGTCATAAACTACGGTTGTTGGTTTTGTAGTTTCTTCAAGATGATCAAACAAAGACAGGTCAGGCGCTGCCACATGTTGCATAATATCTCTTTCATCTGCTACCAATACGATCATTGCCTTTTCATCATCACGTTTTTTTAGTTTATAGATCCTGGCTACTGCTTTTTCGTTTGTTGCGTCACACCCGATTCCCCAGATTGTATCGGTAGGATAAAGTATTAATCCACCGCTGCGCAATACTTCCAAACACGTCTCTATATCTTTTTCAAAATTCATTATTGAATTATGTACTAAGTAACACAACGGACACAATGAACACGAAGAAGCCAGATTCATTAGTAATACTTCGTGGCCTTCGTGTTTCCCTTCGTGTTCCATTATTTACAAAACAATTTACCCATTTAACAATTCAACCCTCAATTTTCAACTTTTCATAAACCTTCATTACATCCGCTGCACATTTTTGCTGAGTAAATTTTTGTGCATATTGCCAGCCTTTTTCTTTTAACCCGTCTGCAAATATTTTATCATTGTAAATTCTTTTCATCCCTTCAGCAATCTCTTCGGCATTATTTGGATTTACATAATAAGCTCCGTCACCACCTGCTTCAGGCAAACTCGAAACATTTGAAGTGATCACCGGCAGGCGGCTCCATAGAGATTCAAGAACAGGAATGCCAAACCCCTCAAAAAAAGATGGATAGATCATTGCAATTGCTATTTGATAGATCGCCGGGAAATCTTCTGCCCTCAAAAAAGAGGAAGCAACTTTTGCCAACGGGTTTTCTGATAAAAAAATAACCAGGTTATCTAATCCATTCTGTTTAATAAAATCTTTTACCTGTTGTTCATATTTTGTCCCGTCACCGATAACGACAAGCGGGATTTGAAGATCATTTCGCAAAAGGTAGATCGCTTTACAAATACCTAATAAGTTTTTTCGTTCAATGATAGACCCCACATATAAAAAATATTGATCCGGTAAGGAATATTTCTGCCTGATCTGCTGCTTTAACTTCTCATCAACCTTCTTTGCAAAGGCAGGATTACAACTTTGACAGCAAACGGTGATCTTTTCTTTCGGGGTTTTGTAAAACTCAATGATATCTCTTTTGGTTTGTTCGCTTATCGCAATTATTTTATCTGCATGCTCACAAGCATAGCGAAATTTTCTTTTGTATATCTCTACATCTATTCTTGAATATTGTTCAGGATAACGTTCAAAAATTATATCGTGAATCGTAACAACTGATGCAATTCCTGTTTTCTGAATGTCAAACGGAATTTCATTGCTGAGACCATGGTAAATATCAATCTCATTTTTTTCCAGGTCATTTTTTATCCAGGCAGTCCTCCATAATGATGATAAAGTTTTATGCAACAGATTTCCCGGCAACATTTCATGGATGTTGTTACCGTTCAGATGAAAAAGTTCAGAAGGCTTTGGATTAAAAAGGAAATATTCATGCTGTGGAAAATATTCTGCCAGCGAACGTATAAGAGTACGACTGTAATGACCTAAGCCGGTTCCGTTGTGATAAGCCCTTTTTGCATCAAAGCCGATATTCATAACATGATTTGAATTTACTAAAATGCAAAAGTGCATATTATTTTATGAATGGAGATTGAAATCAGGTATTGCCTATTCAAAAAAAGCATACTTTAAAGTCAAAATTATTTTCATGGAGACCACCACCTTGACCAACTCTAACTGGAGCTTATCACGAAAGATCAGTTTTCGTTTTTTTTGCAGCTTTTTTGTTTTGTACACTTTCCCTTTTCCACTGAATAGTGTTCCATTTGCTGCCGAGATAAATAAAATAAGTGAAAAGATATTGCATTGGTATTTCGCCGCTTTCGAATATGTAACTACTTTCTGGCATTGGCTTATTCCTGGAGTAGGGAAAAGCTTACTTAGCTTAAAAAAGCCTATCACGATATTTACCAATGGCAGCGGCGATACTACCTATGATTATGTTTTAGTACTGACGATGGTTTTACTTTCAATAATCAGCTGCATTGTCTGGAGCATTTTGGATAGAAACAGGAAAAGTTATAATACCGCTTACTATTGGCTTTGTGTTTTGTTACGTTATTTTTTAGCAGTCATAATGCTAAGCTACGGTTTCAGCAAAGTGTTTCATTTGCAAATGCCCTATCCCTATTTATCAAGACTTGTACAGCCTTATGGCGATTCATCTCCAATGGGATTAGTATGGACGTATATAGGACAATCAAAGGCATTCAGTGCGGTTTTGGGCTGGAGCGAAGTAATATGTGGAGTACTTTTATTTTTCAGAAAGACTACGCTGATCGGCGCCCTGTTTACATTAATAGTAATGGGGAATGTGATGGTTGTGAATTTTTGCTATGATGTCCCTGTTAAACTTTTCTCTTCAGTTCTTGAGTTGATGGCGCTGTATTTAGCCGCCCCTTATTTAAAAATATTGTACCAGGCACTTATTCAGCATAAGCCAACACATATAAATAATTATTATCAGCCTGTTTTTACTAAAAGGTGGCAAGTCATAGGTATAAAAGTTTTAAAGATCCTGATCATTGCTGATGCGTTGTTCTATGGAGTTAAAGGGAGTATTGACGGGGGAAAACAATACGGGGACAATGCTCCAAGACCCCCTTTATACGGCATCTATAATACGGAGATGGTCATCAGGAATAATGATACCATACCACCACTAACAACCGATACATGGAGATGGAAGCAGGTAATTATTCAGTCGAAAAATTATGCAAGAATAAAATTGATGAACGATTCGATGCTCAATTATAATTTCCAGGTAGACACCGCTTTAAAAAAAGCAACAGTTTATAATTTCCTGGATACTTTAACCAAAGCAAGATTCAACTACATAAAAGATGGTGATGATTTAATATTAAGAGGCAAAATGGGATTTGATTCATTATTTGTAAAACTTAAAAGATATGATGAAAAAAAATTCAGGTTAATGAATCGCGGATTTCACTGGATAAATGAATATCCGTATAACAGGTAATTTTATTATTAAACCGATTTTCTCAAATAAATAGTTTAGAATGAAAAGAAGAGATTTTATAACCAGCAGCACACTTGCTACTGCCGCTGCCAGTTCTTTGTTGATCGCTTCCTCCTGCAACCCAACAGATAAACAAACTAAAATAGAAGCCCCAATTACAGAAGACATCCCTGGCTTTGAATTGGATGAAGAAAGTATTTCATCATTACAGGAAAAAATGGGTGCCGGCAAATACGACTCGCAACAAATAACCAAATTATATCTTGAACGTATTGAAGCTATCGATAAAAAAGGTCCAATGCTTAATTCAGTGATCGAATTAAATCCTGATGTTCTTAGCATTGCCAAAGCGATGGATGATGAAAGAAAAGCAGGAAAAACAAGAGGGCCATTGCATGGCATTCC
>Ga0070698_100003342_pt1 | contig 17655 bp, 9 predicted proteins | sample KBSK1502metaG_FD_65477 | JGI IMG/M metagenome (GOLD analysis project Ga0070698, IMG submission 65477) | Corn, switchgrass and miscanthus rhizosphere microbial communities from Kellogg Biological Station, Michigan, USA - KBS K1-50-2 metaG | ecosystem: Host-associated > Plants > Roots >...
TTGGTGAAACGCACGCTGATCGTCGCGCCGGCGAACCTCTGCTTTCAGTGGCAGCGCGAGCTGAAGGAGAAGTTTCGCGAGTCGTTCGAGGTGATCCGCAGTGATGTGCTGCGCGCAAACTACGGTCAGAACCCGTGGCAAGAGAAAAACCAAGTCATCACGTCGATCTCCTGGGTCTCGCGCATCGAGGACGCCAAGGAGAGCCTGCTCCGTAGCCGCTGGGACCTCGTGATCGTCGACGAGGCGCACAAGATGGCGGCCTACAGCGCAGACAAAAAGACGCTCGCCTACAAGCTCGGTGAGGCGCTGTCGACGATGACCGACCACTATCTCCTGATGACTGCGACGCCACACAAGGGCGACCCGGAGAACTTCTGCCTCTTCCTCGAATTGCTCGACCGCGACATCTACGGCAGCGTGAAGAGCCTCGAGGAGGCGATGCGCCGGCACCACGCGCCCTTCTACCTTCGGCGCACGAAGGAGGCGCTGGTCTCGTTCCCCGATCCCGAGACCGGCGAGGTGAAGAAGCTCTTCACGAAGCGCGAGGTCCGCACCGCCTCCTTTGAGCTCGATGGGGACGAGTACGACTTCTATGACGCGCTTACCCGGTACGTCGAGGACCAATCCATTAAGGCGTCCGAGGACGAGAGTGCTCGCGGTCGCGCGCTGAGCTTCACGATGGCGATGCTCCAGCGCCGCTTCGCATCCAGCGTCTACGCCGTGCGCCGCAGCCTCGAGCGCATGCGCGACAAGCGTCAGAAGATCCTCGCGGACCCGGAGAAGTACCGGAAGGACCAGATCGAGGAGCGGCTTCCCGACGACTTCGACGACCTGCCCGAAGACGAGCAGATGGAGATCGAGGCGGCGCTCGAAGGGGTGGTCGCCTCTGTCGATCCAATCGCACTCCGCGAGGAGATTCAGCGGCTCGGCAAGCTCATCGAACAAGGCCGCGCGCTCGAAGGACGCGAGATCGAATCAAAGCTGGTGAAGTTGAGGAAGGTCCTTTCCGACAACAACATCTTCAACGACCCGACAATGAAGCTGCTCATTTTCACCGAGCACAAGGACACGCTCGACTACCTCGCCGGCGACGGCAAGGACGGGCGGCCCCAGGGTAAGTTGCGACAGTGGAGCCTCAAAACCACACAGATCCACGGCGGCATGAAGATCGGCGACCGAGACACGCCGGGTAGCCGCATCCACGCCGAGCGCGAATTCCGGGACGATGCCCAGGTGCTCGTTGCCACTGAGGCTGCCGGCGAGGGCATCAACCTCCAGTTCTGCTGGTTCATGGTCAACTACGACATTCCCTGGAACCCGGTGCGGCTCGAGCAGCGCATGGGCCGCATCCACCGCTACGGCCAGGAGCACGACTGCCTTATCTTCAACTTCGTGGCGGTGAATACGCGCGAGGGCCGCGTGCTGGCGAAACTCCTCGAGCGGCTACTGGAGATCCGCGGAGAGTTGGGAACCGATCAGGTCTTTGACGTCGTTGGCGAGGTTTTCCCCGCGAATCTACTGGACAAGCTCTTTCGTGAGATGTACGCGCGCCGGATGGACTTGAGCGACATTGAGGCGCGGATCGTGCGCGATGTCGACCCCGAACGCTTCCGGAGGATAACGTCTTCAACGCTGGAGGGACTGGCGAAGCACGAGTTGAACCTCGGTGCGCTGCTCGGGAAGTCGGCTGAGGCACGCGAGCGCCGTTTGGTTCCCGAGGTGATCGAGGATTTCTTCGTGTCCGCCGGGCCCATCGCCGGCGTCTACCCGAAGACGGTTCAGAAGGACGGGCACGTTTATCGCGTCGGAAAGGTGCCGCGCACGCTTCAGCCCGTCGGCGAACGCCTCGAGCCGCGCTTCGGCCGACTCGGCCGTGAGTACCAGAAGGTCGTCTTCGACAAGGCACTCCTCCCCACCGACCCGACGCTAGAGTGGGTGACGCCCGGACACCCGCTGTTCGAGGCGGTGCGCGAAGATGTCACCGAGAGGGTCCGGGATGACCTCAAACGCGGCGCCGTTTTCTACGACCTTCAGGCCAAGGAGCCCGCGCGGTTAGACGCTTTCGGCGCGTCGGTGAAGGATGGCCGCGGCAACACCGTAAGCCGGCGTCTCTTTGTCGTGCAGGCCGACGAAGCCGCTGGGCTCATGGTCCGCCAGCCAACATATCTGGCCGAGCTGGCTTTGGCTCCCGTCGGCACAGCGGTTCCGGGCGACAGCCACATGCTCGACCGTGCGCGCGTGGAGCAGGCCCTCGTCGAAAAGGCGCTCAATCCATTCCTGGCGGAGGTTGCCGCCCAGCGTACGCGCGAGGTGGAGACCATCGCGCAACACCTCGAGATCTCGCTCGGCGAGCTGATCCATCGCGCCAACATGTCGCTCGCCGAACTGGCAAACCGCCGCATTGAGGGGTCGAACATTCCCGGCCTCGAAGGCAACATCGCCCAGGCGGAGGCTCACCTCGACGAATTGAACAACCGCCTCGAGGGGCGGCGCGGGGAGTTGGCCATGGAGCGCCATCTCGCCATCGGCGACATCGAGCACCTCGGCTGCGCCTGGGTACTGCCCCATCCCGAGCGAACCTCTCCTGGCATTGCACCCATGGTCCGCGATGAGGAGATCGAGCTGATTGCTGTCCAAGAGGTGGTTCGCCACGAGACCGAGCGTGGTTGGGTGGTTGAGAGCGTCGAGAAGGACAACCGCGGCTTTGACCTCATCTCGCGGAAACCGCATCCGCACGATGATAAGACGTTCACCGACGTGCGGTTCATCGAGGTGAAGGGACGTGTAGCCATCGGCGAGATCGCCGTCAGTGACAACGAGTACAAGACGGCGGATCGCCTGAAGAACGACTACTGGCTATACGTCGTGTTCAACTGCGGAACAAAACCGGAGTTACACCTGATCCGGGACCCGTCGCGTCTCGGCTGGCGGCCAGTGGTCCAGGTCGCGCACTATCATGTCGGGGCTGACGCAATCCTCAAAGGGGTGACACCATGAGCTCCGGCGAGACTTACCCGAAGCGTCTCATCGAGGTAGACCTGCCAATCAAGCGAATTTCCGCACACGCGCGACGCGAGAAATCGATCCGGCACGGGCACATCTCGACGCTGCACATCTGGTGGGCCCGACGGCCGCTGGCAGCATGCCGGGCGGTGATTTGCGCGGCTTTGTGGCCGGACCCTGCTGACGCGATCTGTCCAAAGAAGTTCAAGGACGAAGCGAAAGGGCGCATGTTGGATTGGGCAAACAACCACGCCGACAAGGGAAGCGCCGAGAGCTTTGCGCGCTTGGTGTCGATTCAGAAAGCTCCCCAAAAGCTCGACGACGCTATCGAGTTACGCAGGGCGCTGTTGGACTTCATCGCCGACTTTGCCAATTGGGACAACTCAACCGTCCCCGAATACCTCGAGACCAGCCGCGCGCTCAGCCAGGCTGCTCACGAGGCGCTTGGCGGCGCGCCAGGCACGCGACCGCTAGTGGTGGACCCGTTTGCCGGCGGTGGATCGATTCCTCTGGAAGCGTTGCGAGTAGGTGCAGATGCATTTTCGAGTGACCTCAATCCGCTTCCGGTTCTATTGAATAAAGTGATCCTCGAATTTATCCCGAAGCATGGACAGCGCCTTGCCGATCAAGTGCGACAATGGGGCGAATCGATAGGCCGAGAGGCCAAAGAGGAACTGTCTGCGTTCTATCCAAAGGGACCAAACGGAGCGACCCCAATCGCTTACTTGTGGGCACGGACGATTCAGTGTGAGGGCCCCGGATGCGGAGCAGTGGTTCCGCTAATGCGTTCGCTGTGGCTCGCTAAGAAAGGGCGTAGCTCAGTTGCCCTCCGGATCGTGCCGAATCAGAAGAATAGCTCCGTCAGTTTTGAGATCGTGCAAGATGCCAAGTCGAAAGATGTCGAACCTGGAACCATTCGACGTGGCTCGGTCACCTGTCCGTGTTGTGGCTTTAGCACGCCGGTGGAATCTGTCCGGACGCAGCTGAAGTCTCGGCGCGGAGGAACGAAAGACGCGCGACTGATTGCGGTTCGGTTTGATGAACCCAAGAACGGCGAGCGTTCTTGGAGGCTCGCGAATACTACCGACGAGAGCGCTGCTAGCGCTGCAGCAGACCTGCTGGAGCAGCATAAGCGACGAAACAAGCAAGGCCTTTCGCTTGTGCCAGACGAGCTCCTGCCGCCCGAAGGCACGCTCGGGTTCCGCGTCCAGAAGTATGGCATGCTCGCCTGGGGTGACTTGTTCTCTCCACGGCAGGCGTTGGCACTCACCGTTCTAGGCAGGCTTGTCAGGGAAGCAAACATCAACTGCGAGCCCGAGCTTGCGCTCGCTACGCGGACGTGTCTGGCACTGGCAGTAAATAGACTTGCTGACTTTAACGCCTCACTGTGCGTTCTCAATAGCGTAGGAGGACGTGGCGTTGTTCATGTGTTCGGTCGGCAAGCGCTGCCGATGGTGTGGGACTTCATGGAAACGAACCCATTCAACACCGAGGCCGCGAACTGGCAAACGTGTTTCGAAGTTGTCGACGAAGTGATAGCTCTTGAGAAGTGGCAGTTGAACGGCGGACACGTTGAGAAGGCAGACGCGACCAAGCACCCGCTGCCAGATGATTCGGTTGCCGCGTTCATCACGGACCCACCATACTACGATGCTGTTCCCTATGCTGATCTGTCAGACTTCTTCTATGTCTGGCTTCGACGAAACTTGCCAACAGAGTATCCAGATCTGCTAGGGGAGTCTGTCACATCAAAAGACGGGGAGTGCATTGTCGATGTGGTCCGGGGCAAAGACCGTCACTATTTCGAGGTGAAGATTGCTCAGGCGATGGTTGAAGGCCGAAGGCTGCTTCAGGCAAGCGGCGTCGCTATGGTCGTGTTTGCTCACAAATCCACTGCTGGCTGGGAAGCTCTGCTTCAGGCGATGATAGACGCGGGCTGGGTCATGACGGCCTCATGGCCAATTGACACCGAACGCCCAGGGAGACTACGCGCACAGAATTCCGCCGCGCTTGCATCATCAGTCCATCTCGTGTGTCGACCGCGTGAGAATCGTGATGGTTCGGTGCTCACTCATGAGGTCGGCGGCTGGCGCGACGTCCTCGAAGAGTTGCCCCGTCGCATCCACGAATGGATGCCACGCCTGGCTGAAGAAGGCGTAGTGGGCGCGGACGCCATCTTCGCCTGTCTCGGCCCGGCCCTTGAAATCTTCTCCCGCTATTCGCGCGTGGAGAAGGCCAGCGGCGAGGCGGTCACTCTCAAGGAATATTTAGAGCAGGTGTGGGCCGCAGTCGCCCGAGAAGCACTCTCCACAGTTCTCCAAGATAACGATTCCGGATCTCTCGAACCCGACGCGCGGCTCAGCGTGATCTGGTTGTGGACGCTCGGCGGCGGAGAAACTGTGAGCTTGGATGATGAAACTGAATCGGACGATGAGGAGGACGACGACAGCGGCGCGAAGACAACGTCTGGATATGTGCTCGAATTCGACGCCGCGCGCAAGATCGCTCAGGGGCTTGGCGCAAACCTCGATGCACTCGAACACGTGGTCGCCGTCAACGGCGACAAGGCGAGGCTGCTGGCGGTCGCCGAGCGCACTCAGTATTTGTTTGGGAAGCCGGAGAATCTTCCGACTGCGAAGCCAGCGCCGAGAAAAAAACAACTCGCGTTGTTCGAGGAGATAGAAAAAGTGGCCGCCGAGCAGGGCTGGGGTGACGTAGGTGCGCCGAAGGGCGGCACGACGTCGCTGGATCGTGTGCACCAGGCGATGCTGCTCTTTGCGTCTGGCCGAGGCGAGGCGCTGAAGCGGTTTCTCGTCGAGGAAGGCGTCGGGAAGCGGGCGGCGTTCTGGAGGCTATCCCAGGCGCTGTCCGCTCTGTATCCGACGGGATCGGAGGAACGGCGGTGGGTCGAGGGTGTTCTCGCGCGCAAGAAGGGTCTCGGGTTCTGACCCATGGTCTCCGCCGACAGCTGGTTCGGTGTGTTCATGGAGACCGTTCAGACGCACGAGACGTCCGCGGCGCTCCGCGAGGCGGCTGTGAACGGAGATCTCAAGCGGTGGACTGAAGCACTGACGGGGGTGGTGGTGGGGACTTTCCCGAAGATGGGCTGGAGGGGAGCGGCGCGCGGACACCGATCCGACCTGCTGCCTGTACCGCGCTCGGAGTACATGGAACTTGATGTCGTGGCTTTCGAGGCCGCCGGCGATCGACGCTGGCGATTTCCCGTGGGCGTCTTCGAGCTGGAGAACAGCTTCGTCGACGACCTGATTGCCTACTCGCTGTGGAAGGTCCTGTGCGTGCGCGCCAGTCTGCGCGTGGTGTTTTGCTACCGCCGCGACGCAAGCGAGGGGTCGGAGTTGGTGCGGCACCTAGCCGATCAAGTCATCGACACTATGGAGATCCCAGTGCGTTCCGGGCTTGGCGGCGAAACGCTCGTGATCGTAGGTTCGCGCAGCGAAATTGCGACCTTCCCTTACAGCTTTTTCAAAGGCTGGAGGCTCGACGCGAACACGGCGCGCTTCCGTCGCAACTGATCGGAGACCAAGCATGGCCCTCAAACCCTGGTACAAGGTCATCACTCCCCGAGAAGATCTCCGCGACGGGCGACCGCTAGACGCTTCTGAGTTCGCCGTCCATCTCGACCACGTCCGGGACGGGCGGGCCCCCGACGACTATAAGAATCCGGAGCGGTTCTTTGACCGTACGTTCCTAACCGCAAGTCTGCAAGAGCTCGGCGGCGGCGTGGTTCGGCGGCTCTCAGGCATCAAGGTCGAGACTTCTGCAGTGTACAATCTCACGACGCAGTTCGGCGGTGGCAAGACGCATGCGCTGACTCTCCTCTACCATCTCGCCACCGCCGGCCCTGGGGCCTCGAAGTGGAAGGGAGTACAGGCTCTTCTCGACAAGGCGGAAGTTAAGACGGTACCCGCTGCGGCCATTGCCGTCTTCGTCGGAACAGAGTTCGACTCGCTCACGGGACGGGGCGGCAAGGACGGGACACCGTTGCGCCGCACGCCGTGGGGTGACATCGCCTTCCAGCTAGGCGGTGCGGAGGGGTTTGCTGTCGTTGCAAAGCACGACGAGGAAGGTACCGCGCCGTCGACAGAGGTGATCCGGAAGTTTCTGCCCAAGGACAAGCCGGCGCTCATCCTCATGGACGAGCTGCTCAACTACCTGAACCGGGAACGGAACCGGGAAACCGGTCTGGGCGGACAGCTCTACTCGTTTGTCCAGAACGTGTCGGAGGAAGTGCGAGCGCAGGACCGCGTGGTGCTTGCGGTGTCGCTGCCCTCTGTCGTCGACGAGATGACGCCCGAGGACGAGGCCGACTTCCAGCGGTTCGAGAAGCTTCTCGACCGACTCGGCAAGGCAATGATTATGTCAGCCGAATCGGAGACGTCCGAGATCATCCGCCGGCGCCTCTTCGAGTGGGGTGGCCTGCCGGAAGATGCGAAGAAGACCGCCGCGGAGTACGCCGACTGGGTCCAGACGCATCGGTCCCAGATTCCGAACTGGTTCCCGGTCGACCACGCGAAGGACGCGTTCGCCGCCACCTATCCGTTCCACCCGGCGCTGCTCTCCGTGTTTGAGCGGAAGTGGCAGGCGCTGCCCCGATTCCAGCAGACACGCGGCATTCTGCGGCTGCTCGCCCTCTGGGTCGCGTACGCCTATCAAGCAGGCTTCAAGGGCGCGCACAAGGACCCACTCATTGGTATGGGAACGGCACCGCTCGACGACCCGCTCTTCCGATCGGCGATCTTTGAGCAACTCGGCGGCGCCAAGCTCGAGGGCGCAGTCACGACGGACATCTGCGGAAAGAAGGACTCTCACGCCCTCCGCTTAGACAAAGAGGCGGTCGAGACGATCCGCAAGGCGCGCCTCCATCAGAAAGTCGCAATTACCATCTTCTTCGAGTCGAACGGCGGGCAAGCGAAGGCTGAGGCGACGTTACCGGAGATTCGCCTCGCGGTCGCTGAGCCGGACCTCGACATCGGCAACGTCGAGACGGCACTCGAGGCACTATCAACGACTTGCTACTACCTTTCGGCAGAGAAGAATCGCTATCGCTTCAGCCTGTCGCCGAACCTGAACAAGCTCCTTGCCGACCGACGCGCGAGTGTCCAGCCGCCGCGCGTGCTAGAGCGGATCCGTGCCGAGGTCCAGAAGGTGTTCGCCGAGGGGAAGGGAGTCATCGACCGGGTGTTCTTCCCGGACAAGAGCGGTCAGATTCCCGACGTGGCGCGCATGACGCTCGTCGTGCTCCCGCCGGATCAGGCTATCGCTGACAAGGCGACGCGGTCCTTCATCGACGCCGCGACTAAGGAGCACGGATCGTCGGCCCGTACATGTAAGAGCGGGCTTATCTGGGCGGTTGCGGAAGGAGCGGAGTCCCTACGCCAGGACGCGCGGAATGCGCTTGCCTGGGAAGACATCGCCGATGAAGACACGGACATCCGGCTAGACGACGGTCAGAAGCGGCAGCTCACCGAGAGCCTGAGGAAGGCGCAACGAGACATCAAAGAAACGGTCTGGCGCACGTACAAGAACGTCGTGCTACTCGGCAAGGACGGCGAATGGAGAACTGTCGATCTCGGGCTAGTCCACTCTAGTGCCGCGCCTTCGATCGGCCAGCTCATCCTTGAGCGTTTGGGCCAGGCGGGCGACGTCGAAGACAAGGCAGTGAGCCCGAATTTCCTCGTTCGCAACTGGCCGCCCGCATTCAAGGAGTGGAGCACCAAGTCGGTGCGCGACGCATTCTTTGCATCACCACAGTTCCCGCGCCTGCTCAACCCCGACTCGATTAAGGACACCATCGCGCGTGGCGTCGAGAACGGGATGCTCGGCTACGTCGGCAAGAAGGTGGATGGCAGCTATGCCCCGTTCCATTGGAACACCTCGCTGCCCTCGCAGGACGTTGAGATCTCGGATGACGTCTTCGTCGTGCAACGCGAACTGGCGGAAGCGTACGCGGCTGGAAAGGTTGCATCGCCACCCTTGATTGTCACGGGAACGGCGGTCATTGGGACGACGGCGCCTTTTGAGAGCGGTGGGGTAAACCAATCGGGCATCTCTCAAGGAGTTGATAGTAAGGCGCTCGCTCCGGCAAGCATTCCTCGGCTCGCGTGGAGTGGAGACGTCCCACACCAAAAGTGGATGAACTTCTACACGAAGGTGCTTTCGAAGTTCTCTGCAGAGGCGGGTCTGAAGCTCACGCTTCGAGTAGAGGTCGCCCCCGCGGGAGGGATCTCGCCGCAGAAGGTGGATGAGACCAAGGTGGCGTTGCGTGAGCTGGGGTTGAAGGATTCGCTCGAGGGTGAGTGAGGGCCCAGGGAAGGGCCCACGGAACGGTCCATGCTTTGCCCGCGGTGGCTGCGAGGGCATAAGCGAGGTTACTGGTCATTGGTCTTCTCTTGGATGTCACTTGTCGCGCTCGCCGGACGGGAAGAAGATACCGCCTCGAAGAGGCGATTCACCGGTACAGCGCCTGGCCGGACTTTGCGACCGGCCCGAGGTAAGCACCCGTCCTCGCCGGCCTGTGCCGCGCCGCTCGCCGCTGAGGCGCACCGGAGACTGACCCGGCTATCACGCTGGCTGATGTTCTCGCAGGCAGACTCTGACGCGCCTACCCTCCGTGGTGAAGTTCAACTTCTCTTCACGTGCCAACCAGCCGATGCCCGCGAAGAACAACTGATCAGACAGCTTCGTTCCCTGTTTCAGCTTGCTGAGTGTTAGCTCGCCATGCTCATTCAGATATCGCCAGATGGTGCCCGCGCACTATCGATCTCTGCCTGCATCTCCTCCCTCGCTTCGAACCTCGGTTAGATTGCCGAGCGGTTCATGACAGTTCTCTCAACTCTGGCCCGGCCTGCTCGAGCCAGAACGTCATGTCCATCTCGCGGTACATCGTCGTCGCGGTCGTGAGGTGTTCTCGGGCCTGCTCGCGTTGGGCGGTACGCCGGTAGAGCTTGCCGAGGCCGAGGTGGCAGTGGGCGACGAGAGGGCGCATGCCGAGTTCTTCGCCTGTGGCCTTCGCGCGCTCATAGTAGCGGTGAGCGCGTTCAGAGTCGTTCGCCGCATCGGTCCCGACCGCCGCTCCGAGAAGGTGAAGCGCCAGGGCCTCATGACCTCGTTCGCCTGACCGGGCAGCGAGATCAAGGGCTTTTTCGCCCACCTCCTTCGCACGATCAATGTCTCCTGCGAGGAGCAGTCCCTCAGCCCATCGAACGTAGAACTGCGAGAGATACACCTTCATCCCGATCCTCTCGTGAATCGTGACACTCTGTTCGAGGTATCGCAGTCCATCGGCAACACGGCCCGACGCCGCCAACGTCCGTCCGAGCTGGGAACACGCGCTCGAGAGCCACGCAAAAATGGGGGTCGTCTCGCACAAGCGAAACGCCCGTTCACTCCAGGGCAGCGCTTCAGCGACATGGCCCTGGTCGGTCAGCGCACCTGCCCGCATCAGGTAGGTAGGCGCTTGATCGTGGGGACTATCGGAGGCATCCGCCATGGCGATCGCTGAATCACTGAGCCTGCGCGCCCGTTCGAAGTGGCCGAGAGCAGTAAGAGACAACACCAACCAACTGGAACTGGTGACGTAGTACGAACCAGTGGTAGAAGGCGAACGTCTCGCAATCTCTGCGTCGGCTCCCTCGACGACCCTGGTCAACAGCTCAGCCGCCGTCGCGTAGTCTCCGAGGGCCTGCTTGCCCACGGAGAGGTGGACCAACGAGGCGACGCGCAATCGAGCGTCATCGGTCGTTTCTGCAATCTCCAGCGCTCGCTCAGCGTAGTCGAAGACCTCTGCGTGTCGACCGTTGAGCCACGAGTGTCTGGCGAACGATACCCAGATCCGGGCGAGCCGAGGGTGATCGTCGATCTGCCGTGCGAGCGGCTCTGCTTCCTCGCAGAGCTGGATCATGCGATGAATGTGGCCGAGCGCCAAGGCCGGGCGCTGAAGATCAAGCCGTACATCAATCGCCCGCCGAAGGTTTCCGGGACTGCCGGGCACGTGGGCCAGCAATGCTAGCGCCTGCTCATAGCGATTGAGGCTCTCCTGCGGGGCGCCTCGAGCGTACGCATTCATGCCGGCGTCGCGTAGATAGTCAATGGCCTTTTCCCAGACCTCCCCGCGCACGGCGTGATAAGCCAGGACGTCGACGTGTTCCGCCACGCGGCTGCCGTGGCGGCTCTCGATGGCCTCGACAATGCGCGCATGGAGCCTGCTCCGCCGTTCCTGGAGCAGACCGGCATAGGCCACTTCCTGCGTGAGGGCATGCTTGAAGGTATATTCGAGGTCAGGGAACAGACGGGACTCGTACAGGAACTCCGCGGCTTGGAGGTGGGCGAGGCGAGTCAGCAGCTCTTGCTCTGGCAGCCCGACAATCGACTGCAGAATCGGGACGGCGACATCCTTGCCGATCACAGCCGCCGACTGCAATAGGGCCTTGTCGTCCGGAGTGAGCCGATCGATGCGCGCGGCGAGGACCGCCTGCACGGTCGCCGGGACGGGGATCGCCGACAGGGGCGTCGTCATTCGATACGGTCGGGAAACTCCGGCTAACACTTGGGTCTCGAGCAGCGTCCGGACACTTTCCTCCAGGAAGAACGGGTTGCCGTCCGTGCGTTCGATCAGCAGATCCTTGAGGGGGGCGAGCGATGCATCGTCGCCGAGCAATGACTCGAGCAGTTCGTTGGCGATATCCGGCGGGAGTGAGTCGATGCTGATCGGCTGGTAGTACGTCTTACTGCCCCACCCGTGCTGGTACTCGGAACGGTAGTTCACCAGCAGGAGGAGGCGCGCCGTGGGGAGACTCTCAGCGAGCATGTCAAGAAACGCCTGTGTCTCGGCATCAATCCAGTGCAGGTCTTCGAAGATCACGAGCAGCGGCTGCAACTGGGCCTCACGCAGGAGCAGGCGTTTGAGCGCGTCGAACGTCCGCTGGCGACGGAGCTGGGGGTCGAGAATCTCCCAGTGGGGATTCTCAGTCGGGACGGCAAGGACACTCAGCAGGGCAGGCAGGGCGGGTCCGAGCGTGGGATCGAGGGCATGAAGGGCGGCCCGGAGCGTCGCCCGGATGGTCTGCGCCTCGTCTCGCTCGCCGATCTGGAAATACCCCTTCACTAGCTCCATCAAGGGCAGATAGGACGTGGCCCTTCCGTAGGACACAGATCGGCCCTGCAGCACGCGCCACCCGGCCGGCAGATGCCCGTGCGTCAACTCCCAGACTAGGCGCGACTTTCCAGCGCCAGCTTCCCCGACCACCGCAAGAAGTTGACCACGGCTGGCGGCCGCGCGACTCATCGCCTCGCGAAGTTGATCCAGATGATCCCGGCGACCCACGAACGGGGTGAGGCCGCGTGCCGCTGAGGCGCTAAGCCGCGTGTGAAGGGCTCCGGCTCCAGTCAGGCAGTAGACCGGTACGGGGATCGTCAAGCCCTTCACAACCGTCGGCCCGAGCGCCTCGACCTGCACAGCACCCTCAGCGAGCCGGGCGGTGTTCTCGGCGATGAGGATCGAGCCCGGCATGGCCATCTGCTCCATCCGTGCCGCGAGGTGGGTGGTCTGCCCCACGGCGGTATAGTCCATGTGAAGATCGCTCCCGATGGAGCGCACGACGACTTCCCCGGAGTTCAGGCCGACCCGGATGTGGAGCGTTATCCCGTGGGGTTGTTGGAGCTCCTTCGCGTATTGCGTGACTGCCTCTTGCATCCGCAGGGCCGCGTAACAGGCGCGGACTGCATGGTCCTCGTGCGCGAGCGGCGCACCGAAGAGCGCCATGATGCCGTCGCCCATGACCTGGTTCACCGTGCCCTCGTAGCGGTGCACGGCCTCCATCATTCGCTCGAGCACGGGGTCGAGGAGCTTCCGCGCCTCCTCGGGATCGCGGTCGGCGAGCAGCTCCATCGAGCCCTTGAGGTTAGCGAACAGTACGGTGACCTGCTTCCGCTCCCCTTCTAGGGCGGCCTTCGAGGTGAGAATCTTCTCGGCGAGGTGCTTGGGGGTATAGGTCTCAGGAGAACCGAAGCGGGCTTGATTCCCGGTCACGACCGGGTGCGCGCATTCAGGACAGAATTTGGCCGTCCGCGCGAGCGCGTTGCCACAGTTCGAGCAGGTTCTGGCGAGCGGGGTGGCGCACTCCTCACAGAACTTGGCCTGTGGGGGGTTCTGGTGCTGGCACCGGGGACACTGCATGCCGGGACCTCCCAGCAAGCTGGGCCGGGAACAGTCGGACAGGTGGCGAGAGCTTAGTTAGCTGGCTGGGCCGGGTCAAGGAATGCTCAAACCGGCTCCGGGTGTACCAGCGCGGTGCTGTGGGTCGCAGTCATACTTAAGAGATCTGCCGGACTGGAGGACGCTTCAGTGTGGGGCAGTGGAGTTGGCGAGCGGACTGTCACCAAATTGTCACCATCGGGGGCCGATTCAGGCCCTTTTGAGCCCTCTCCAGCGGAGTCGTAGAAGGAAAGGTGTCCGTTAAGTTCGCTGCTTACCGGACACCCTCAACACGGTCGGCCGGACTGAAAATCCTGGTGTCGGCGGTTCAATCCCGTCCCAGCGGGCCTGTACGTCGATGAGTATCAGGACTGCACCCTTAGCCAGCATCGGCTGATTTTGAGACTCGCTGACATCCTGCCGTGCCGAGTTCTGGGCGATCCCCTACAAGGCATCTTCGGTTTTGGCCAAGAGCCTCTAGTAAATTGGGCGGCGGATGTGGAGGCAAGTTTCGAACGCCTGCCGGAACTCATTCATCCATGGCGCTGGGTCGATGTCCATCCGGCTCTCGGGCGCCGCCTGGTGGAGATCCGGACCGCGCTCCTGGCCGGCGACGAAATCGACCTGCGCGTGCCGCCTGTCGTGTGGCGAGCCGTCTCGCCAGAGGAGGAACAGCGGGCGTGTCTTGATGCCGCGCGGCAGCCTGGCTCCGTGCTTGCTATCCACAAGTGGGCCCGTGCTTGCCACGCGCTCTCTTCAAGACTGAAGGGTCGCTACACATCCATGGAGCAGATGGAATCGCCAGATCTACTGAAATGGGCAAGCGCGATCGAGCAGGCGGAAGGACCGGCGCGTGCTCTCCAGGTGATCGAGTTCGCCACCCAGTGCATGACGGTAGTCGGCACAGAGCTCAGCGCTGTTCGCAACAGGTTGGATTGCGGGCAACTCCCGGACATCAAGCGGGTGAAGAAGCATCGTCGGGTCGTGGAAGTCTTGATCGCTGTCGCGCGGTCCCTTGGCCTAAATGCTGTGCTACCCGCACTCGAAGCCATTGAGCAGATACCGCAGCGCGTCCTATATCGCCGTGAGCTATGGCGGGAGATGGAGCGCGCGCTCCAGTTTCACGCACGAACGCCCGGCTCCTTGCCCGATGCGGCATGGAAGGTGCGCAACCGCACGCGCCACGCTGGGCGCGCGGTCGAGCACCGAACGATATCGAGGACGCTCCTGGTCAAGGGCCTAGAATTCGACCACGCGATCATCTTGAACGCCGCGGACCACGACGCCAAGAACCTGTACGTTGCGATGACGCGAGCGTCGCGGTCTCTCACCGTACTGTCGAGCACGCCGATAGTTCGGCGTCCCGCGCCTTTTGGATAGGCGAGTCGCTCAAACAGCGATTGAGGTCACCCCTTCGCCGTACGGGCTTGCCCTGCTGAATAGGGAAGGTAGCCCCGATCTTCCTGAGCATACTCCTGCCGACGCAGGCTGGCCGGAAGCTGGGGCGCTCGAGTGAGACGTTCTGGTCCTAGTGCGGCGCGGATCGGGTGGGGAGTGCAAGCAGCGTGGTCCTTGCCGCCCGCCGGTCCTCCTGGACGGGCCCAACACCCCCTAGGCTGAACGTCATCCCTGCGAGATCATGCCCCACTCTGGCGTACCGCCTCTTGCAGACGCAGTGCGCTGTCGATCACGAAGGCAAAGCAGAACCGGCAGTCATCGAGTGTTGCTGGTCTCTCTGTGTGCCGCCCTGCCAGCCCCCAGCCTCGCGGGTCCTCATGGCCGTGGCTTGCAATGAACGGTGTTAGCTCCGAAAATCTCACGTATCGCTCGTAGTCGATGCCCAGCCCGAGTAGCCTGAGGGTTATCTCAATTGAGTTGATCCGATTGTGAACGTTATCGGCGAAGCTGGCAAGGCGATCCGTAATGGGTTTCGGTAGGCTTGGCCCGCCCCGGTTCGCCAAGTCTAGATTCAGACGTAGAGATGAGAACGTGCTCGGCTCGTATGGTGACACGAGGGACCCACCGGGCTCTCTCGTCGCCCCGCAGTCGATCATAAGGATCGCAAAGGCGAATGCGATCCTGCCTAAGGCATCGTCGTACTGACCGCCGGCCATCAGACTCTCCGACTCTTGCAGGTAAGCTTGGGTCCGCTCAAAGGCCGAAAGCGCAGAGGCGAGCGATATGTCTTGGAATGACAGATCGAACACGATGCTCGTATTTTCGATCAAAAAGTCGCGGACATGAATCCTCGCATCCTCCACGACCGTCGCGTCCGGCGGTATCGCGTGGTGCTTAAAGTTGACTCACGCCCGATTGAGGGTTTCCATCGTGCTTTGCTGCGTCATTCGGACAGGTGGGTCGGCCGTCGCGAGCTCAGCCCAATACTCATGGAAGTGATACAGTCGTCTCTGCGTGTACACGTCGTGATGTTGGAGCGCAAGCACAAGGAACATTTCGACCGCATCGTGGAAGGCCAAGATGGCCGCTCCCCGGCGGAGACCAGCATGACGAGATAGCTGGATAGCAAGCTCGTATAGGTAGCGAACGGTAGCCAGTCCCCTACCGAGGCTCTGCGGTGAGAGCGTCATCGCAAGTTCAGGACAAGCCTAACTCGAGGAATCACGGAGGCCCGTCAACCGTCCTTGACGCGGCTGGCTTTGCACATCTACTTCTTCCTACAGAATAGTTTCTTATCGTCCTTTGCGGCTACCTGAACGATCTCTTCACACTTCATCGTTTTCCAACGGTGTGGACCGACCGACAAAACAAACGCCTGTCGTATGACTCCTTTCCTATCACCGTCGATAAAGATATCGGCCCCCGTCTGCAGCCCGTCTATCTCAAGAATCCCAGTATCCGGGCTCGTCGCCAGCGGTGGCAGTGACGCCCTCTCGAGCAACAACCCGGTCAACACGCAGTCCTTCCTGAATGGCCCAAACTCCTGCACACTCGCTACATCAAGATATGCCTTGGTCACGCCCTTGATCGCCGCTACCTCCTCTTTCTTGGTCAGGCCATACTTCTGAGTTTTTAGTGCGATGGCGCTTGTGGCCTCTCCCACCCGCGCCTGCACAACCTTCTCTCCGTCTGGAGTAACGCGACAATTTCTAGTGCTCGTCCATTCAGTCTGAGCATCGCGAGTGGCCCCCATGAAGTGTTCCAGAGTCTGGCTACCGTCTACACGTCGCTCACCGAGGCTGCCAAAGGCGATCGCCGCTAGGGCACAAACTAAGCGCATCCTCTTCGGCACCCCAAACCTCCCCATCTAGGATCTCTGAGTCGTTAACCAGGACCATGCAAAAAGGAAAAGAGAGCCGACGAAAGCCCAAAATTGAAGTACGCGCAGTGCATACAGCAAGGGCGTATCCAGGTTGAAAAAGTTTGAGGCCAGCATCCACACGAGTTTGTCATAGGATAGGTATCCGGCGTAGATCGAGAACGCTGCCATGACGAGACTCCCGATGAGGATCGGCCGACTCTGCCGTGGTGATCCGGGTCCCTGTTGCAGATTCAGGTTCAGTCCTATGCCAGCGATCACTAGAGTCGCGAGTCCGAGCAACTGCTTGTTAATCTCGATGTAAATGTCGATCTGCTTTTCTTGCGTCTTCTTCAGGTCAGACTGAAGAATAGCTTCAGCAAACGGTAGCCTTACAATCACGTAGTCGACGGCGAGAAATAGACCCAGGAGTACAAATAGGCTCGCAATAGCTTTGGTCGCACTCATTCTCGATAGTCCCCCTCCACGGTCGAGATTGAGGCAACCGCGACCGAACCACGGGATGTGAAGTTGCTGTCCAGATCGTCTGCCTTTCAACCTGCCGTCAAAATGTTGCTGCTTATCGCGTGTCCTCACCTAGACGGAACTAGCCGGGCCGCACGCTAGAGGGCCCTGAATCACTTGTCAAGCTATTCATGCCCTTACTGCGCGGTTGTGGCAGGATCTCGCGGAACGCCTAGCGCCCGATAACCCGCTAATTCCTAGTCAGCCGGAGTCTAGAACGCCCCATCCAGGCTCGTTCTCCAAGCCTTGACCTACTGATTCCGGATCGGGTCCCCAGTGTGTTCTCCCGACGCAAAGGGTGGACACAGGACTCAATATCCTGAACGCGCCCTTCGTTCCGTAAAGGCATTGGGAGACGGTCGAGCGTCTTCCTGGGGAGGGGTGCTGGCACTCATTGGTCGCCAAGCGCTCTCTCGGCGTCCGCCACCGTGATCATCAGGGTCATCGGATCGACCGCAGAGGGCACGAAACCGTGCCGCTCGTAGAAGCGCTTGGCGTCCTCAGAGATCGCATGGACGAGGATCGCCCTGATGCCGCCGATCTTCGCCGCTTGGAGGGTCCGCAGGACCGCATCCCGGAGCAGCCCTGGGCGATACCGCGGCCCTGGTAGGCCCGGTCGACCGCTAGGCGGCCGAGGACCATGACGGGCATCGGGTCT
>Ga0070698_100003343_pt1 | contig 17655 bp, 13 predicted proteins | sample KBSK1502metaG_FD_65477 | JGI IMG/M metagenome (GOLD analysis project Ga0070698, IMG submission 65477) | Corn, switchgrass and miscanthus rhizosphere microbial communities from Kellogg Biological Station, Michigan, USA - KBS K1-50-2 metaG | ecosystem: Host-associated > Plants > Roots >...
AGGCTTCGTCGCGAATCCCTATGCCTACATGGCCCGCTCCTCACTCTTTGTTCTTTCATCAAGATGGGAGGGATTACCCACAGTCTTGATAGAAGCGCTTTGTTGTGGCACGCCAGTCGTTTCCACAGATTGTCCAAGTGGCCCGCGCGAGATCCTAAAGGATGGACAATACGGTCAATTGGTGCCTGTCAGTGATGTAGATGCGCTTGCTCGCGCGATTGAAACTACTCTTGATAGCAAGGCATCCGGTCCTCCACCTGAAAGCTGGCAACCTTATGATCTGGATAATGTGGTCAGCCAATATGTCAAATTGCTTGTCGGGAACTAGTTAAATGTATCAGGATATAGCCTTCAATATGTTTTCGAAATTTCCAGAAGGATCATGGATCTGGATTGTTAATCTTTGCACAAAGCTAAAAGGCAGAAGAGGTATGATATAGAATGTCCCAATCAAATCGTCGTTTAAGTATTTTGCATATCATACTGGCATTGAAGCCAACCAATGGTCAGTATAACGAGCATTGTCTGCCGTTGATGGATGAGCGCGATATTACCATCTGCACATATTTTAGATCTGATATTACGCCACCATCTCAAATAACCCTGTTTGACGGCGATAATACATTGATAGGCTTCTTTCGTATATTGCAAGCGGCCCTTACGAAGAGACCGTACGATATTATCCATGTTCATACACCGCATGCTGGCGTCTTATTGTTATTGACTCTGCTTCTGACTGGTCTCTATAAAAAGCTGATTCCGTCAACTGTACACACAGTGCAGAATTCCTATGAAAACTTTAAACTTCGAAATCAACTATTGTTTATTCCAAGTTTCGCCTTTTTTCGATATATGGTCTTTTGTAGCAATGCCAGTTATGAGAGTTTTCCTGCGTTTTTCAAATGGCTGGCCGGCAACCGAATGCGTGTTGTGCAAAATGCCGTAGATCTTGAGCGCATCAATCGTTTAATAGAAAATAAACCTGTCGCTCAAAATGATGATTTCACCATCGCGACAGTAGGCCTGATCGAGATCAAAAACCCACTCACCGTCCTCGATGCTTTTTATCAAGCTGATGCTCATGCGGACAGATTAGTGTTTCTCGGCGAAGGGACTATGCGACCCCACCTCACTCAAAGAATTGCATCCTTGGGTCTCCAAAAACAGGTGGAGTTGACGGGCATGGTCCCCCGGGATCAAGTGTTTCAGTATTTTTCACTCGCAGATCTGTTCGTTTCCGCTTCCAGAGGGGAAGGGCTTCCTGTAGCAGTCATGGAAGCAATGGCATGCCGTCGCCCCGTCGTACTTTCGGATATTGCTCCTCATCGAGAGATTGTGAAGGATGTAGATTTTATCCCTCTGATCAATCCTGATGATGTAGCTGGGTTTGCCAGTGCCATAAAAAGGTATCGAGAAATGCCTGTATTTGAGAGAGTCGCATTGGGTGAAAAATGTCGAAAGCTTATTGAGGAGCAGTTCAGCCTGCCGGTGATGCATGCCGGATATGCGACAATTTATTCCGAAATAACGGGCAATCACATCCTGCCATCCCAGACTCAAAGAAGCGATTTGAACCAGAAGTACATTGCTTAGGAAAACGAGGTATACGATTATGACCAAACCTAATTTTATGATGATCGGGGTAGCCAAGGCAGGAACAACCTCCTTCTTTCGTTATCTTGACGAACATCCCCAGATTTTCATGTGTGAAATAAAAGCAACCAATTATTTTGGATATGAAGATGCGCGTGACTGGAAATGGGCAGATGAAGGCGATGCTCCGTTGCTCCAGAACTTTCCGGTAAGAACCCTTGAAGCATATGAAGCGGTGTTTGATAAAGCCACCAATGAAACTGCAATAGGAGAAGTATCGCCACAATACTTTCGTTGCCCTACTGCTGCGCGACGTATCCATGAATATGTTCCAAATGCAAAGTTGGTTTTGAGTCTGCGGAACCCGGCAGATCGTGCCTTTTCAGGTTTTATGATGCGTACGCGCAGAGGTGAGCCTGTAAAAGGCTTTTACGATGAATTAACACTGAATTCCAGCCATGTGAAGGAAGGGTTCTACTATAAGCGGCTGAAAAGATTTTTGGATCTCTTTCCAAAAGAGCAAATTAAGATTTATATTTTCGAAGAATTTAAGAAAAATGCAGCAGGGACTGTCGCAGATCTCTATGATTTCCTTGGTGTAGATACCAGTTTTACGCCGGATACATCTGTAAAATATAACCCCGGCGCAGTTCCAAAGATCAGGTTGTTCAATAAGCTATTTTATAATCCACGGCTGATCGATATGACCAAATCGGTATTTCCGGAGAGCATGCAAGGAATGTTTAAACAAATTCGCGAACTCAACCTCACAGCCTCTCCGAAAATGCCCCCTGATCTTCGAGCTGAATTACTGAACATTTACCGTCAAGATATTCTCAAACTGGAAGATCTCTTGGGTCGTGATTTGTCGATCTGGCGTAATACAAACTGATCTGTTACGGCTATCAGTTAAAACAATAAATTGCTTGGAGTGAATCTTTGCCAACTCTTAAAACAAGATTCTTCCAAGGAGGAAATTTAAATGACATTACCGACATTTTTAGGCATAGGTGTACAGCGAGGTGGTTCCACATGGCTGCATACTTTGCTGGCCAGCCATCCCGATGTATATATGCCGACCCGTCGTAAGGAAATTCGGTTTTTTGACCGATATTATGAGAATGGCCTTGGCTGGTATGAGAGTTTTTTTTGTCCACCAGAAGAGGCTAACAAATATGAAGCGATCGGCGAAATTTCACCGGAATATTATGAGTGTGAAGAATGTCCTGAGCGAATTTACAATACGTTCCCTGAAATCAAGATGATAATGATGTTGAGACACCCAATTAGCCGGGCGTACTCCCAATATGGGTTTAATGTCCAAAGAAGAAATTTTAAAGGTTCGTTTGAGAATTTTCTAGCTACCCGCCCAAGAGCATTGGAAAAGGGGTTCTATAGTCGATATCTCAAACATTATCTCCGCTACTTTGATAGAAGGCAATTCCTGCCCTTACTATTTGAGGATGTTTTTGTCGATTTACCCAAAACTAAAAACATGATCGCAGGTTTTCTTGAAATTGGCCCTGATAAATTTCCATCATCTGACAGTAACGGAAAAGTTAACGCCAGTACGGTGCCCAATCACCAGTCCCTTTATGGTTTTGTCGTGAAGACCGGGCGTAAGCTTCGTAAAAGAAATTTGGAGCCTGTGGTTGATTTCGTAATGCGGCTTGGTATCCAGCGATTCCTGTCAAAAGGGGATCCTCTCCAGCCGCTGGATAGAGAATTGAAGAAACAGCTGAGCCAGGCCTATTATGAAGAATTCGATGAATTGGAAAAATGTTTGCAAATTGATTTGAGCAGTTGGAGAAATGAGAAGCCACACAAGGAAAGAACTCCTTAAATGATTGTCGAGTTCATCGGAAGTACTGGCGCAGGGAAAACATCGCTAATATCGAAAATTCATCACAAGCTTGCTCAAACGAAGGTGGTGACAACTCCATTCGATTTAATTGCTGCACCTCTCGGCCTCAGCAGCGTAACTCACCCCACAATTCAGAACTTAATTCAGGAACTCGTAGGGTTTCCATTTTTTGTCGGTTCACTGAATCGGCATGCGAAATTTCTTTCTCATACAATTGAAACTTTTTCACGCAATACAAGATTTTCAATTCACAGGATAAATAATCTTAGGAGCCTCGAGCGTAAGATTGGCATGTATGAGATAACACAACGCTATGATAAGGGTCAAATTGTTTTGGTGGACGAAGGACCGATTCTTGCAGCGCACATGTTTGTCTTTACCGCCTCTATTGTTACTTCAGCGGAAATAGCCGCTTTTGCTAACCTGCTTCCGCTGCCAGATCTAATTATCTACATTAAAGCGCCTGTGGATGTTCTAGTGAGACGCGCTTTGCAGCGACCCGACCCGCCAAGAGAAATGGGCAAAAAAGATCCGATCATGACTGAGAAATATGTAAAAGATGCTGCTACAGTCTTCGATCAGCTTATGGAGTCCGAAAGAATTAAGAGTCGTTTGCTGGTGGTGGATAACCCGGATCTCACTACTGAAGAACATGACAGGCTTGCAGCTCGCGTTACTACAGCAGTTCTAAACTATGAACATTCTGCCAGCAAAATGCATAAGATATAATCTGAAACCGACATGTTAACTAAAATCCGCGAACTCACTGAAAATCTTAATACTCTTGACCTGAGATATTGTCATTGGAAAAGTAATTTAGCGCTTACCCAGGCCCTATCCGGCAAAACTGATGTTGATCTGTTGGTTGATCGAGTGCATGCTGATTCCTTCAGGACCCTCATGGGGCAGCTATACTTTCGGCCGGCAATTGCCAGTGGAGTTGCCTCATTCCCATCGGTTGAACACTATTTTGCGCTGGATGAAGAAAGTGGAGATCTGGTTCATGTTCATGCTTATTTCCGCGTCATCACAGGAGAAAGCCTGGTTAAGAATTATCGCCTGCCAATTGAGGCAATGTTATTGGATAATACGCGCCAGGTGGAATCGATCCGCGTGCCTGCTAAAAGTGCAGAACTGGTTGTCTTCATAATTCGAATGATGTTGAAGCATACTTCGCTCGTTGAGCTTCTAATGCTTGCAAGAGATTGGAAGCAGGTGAAGCGTGAGATACTCTGGTTATTGGAGGGCGGCGAGATTGAGGAATCAATTAAATTAGTGAATCACTGGCTTCCTCCTGTGGATACGACGCTGTTTTCTGATTGTATTCAAGCGATAAACGCCCCTTCTCCCCTCTTTCGCCGCATCCTACTTGGCCTTCGATTGCGCTCCTCGCTTCGAATTTATGCGCGGCATTCCCTCCTGAGGTCTGGGCTGAGCGGCGTTGGCAAATTTTTGACCATGGCCTTCCGCCGCGTTGTCCGATCGCAAAGAGGCGTTTCGCCGCAATCGGGAGGGGCGGTTATAGCGATTGTGGGTCCTGAAGCGACTGGAAAATCCACTTTGGTGACCGAGATCAGAAAATGGTTGGATGAACATTACGCCGTATATCAGATCCATGCGGGTAAGCCGAAATCCACCCTTTTGACCTTCATTCCAAATTTATTGGTGCCAGCCCTGCGTTCTGCCCTTCCTACTTATCGGGCAAGTCGTCTGGAAACTCAAAATGCCGCTCATCTGCAAGAGAAAAAATCACAGAAGGTTTATCCCCTTATCTCAGCGTTTCGTGCGGCGCTTCTCGCTTACGATCGGCGGGCATTACTTGTACGGGCATTTGCCCGAGCCTCCAATGGAAATATAGTATTATGTGATCGATATCCATCCCTGTCTCCCGGATCACCGGATGGTCCCCAATTGTCACAATTTCCTATTTCTAGGGAGGAATACCCAATTCAATTTCGACTAAGCCGACTCGAGCAAAAAATCTATGAGGAAATACCACCTCCAGACCTTGTTGTGCTTCTTACTGTTCCTGTGGAAGTGGCCATTCTTAGAAACAAAAACCGCGGCAAAGAGGAGCCTGAAGATTTTGTGCGCCTCCGTCATGCTCAGAGTTCAAATCTGGAATTCGAAAAGGCACATGTTTACAGGATCAATACCAACCAGGATCTTGACAAAACAATTCTTGATGTTAAGAAAGCTATTTGGAAAGCATTATAGTAGAGAACTTTTTCAGGGATTTTATGAGTAAACTAGATAAATCATCAAAGCAAAATAAAAAAATAAAAGTGTTAATTGTGATCACCCGTTTGACAATCGGAGGTGACACAAATGTTGTACTAGACATTGCAGATTATTTGAATAATCACCCGCTGTATGAAGTTCGGTTGGCGGCTGGCCCGGTCTTTGAGCCTGAAGTAGACCTGACCTATCTGGCACACGAACGCTCCATCCCTACAACCATAATACCAAGTTTGATCAATCATATAAGTCCCTGGATTAATCTCAAAGCTCTATTGGAACTTCTTGCCGTTATAAAAAGCGGAAAATTTGACGTAGTACATACCCATTCTTCAGTAGCTGGAGTGGTCGGGCGATTTGCAGCTTTCATAGCCCGAGTTCCTGTGATTGTTCATCATGTTCACGGTTGGGGCATACAGGAAAATATGTCAACCACGGTAAAAACGTTGTACTTAATCCTGGAGCGAATAACTGCTCTATTTACTGATCGATTAATAGCTGTTTCTGTTCCAACCATTCAAAAGGGTCTGGCATACCGTATATGTAATGAAGAAAAGTTTGCTCTGATCTATAACGGGATTAATTTGAAGAAATTTCGACAGCAAGTTGATCGGCAAAAAGTTTTTTCTGATTTGGGTCTGGATCCCGAAGCTAAAATTGTTGGCATGATCGCTCGTTTGGACCAGCAGAAAAACCCCCTGGATTTTATTCGGGCTGCTGCCATAGTTATAAAAAAATATCCAAAGGTGCAGTTTTTAATTGCCGGTGACGGATCATTACGCGCTGAGTGTGAAAGCTTGATTGATGAGCTGAATCTTAGAGGTAGTTTCTTCCTTCTAGGTTATAGGGATGATGTGGATAAGATCATGCCTATATTGACTTTTACTGTACTGAGTTCTCTCTGGGAAGGATTGCCAGTGGTGTTTCAGGAGGCAATGAGCGCCGGGAAACCAATTATTGCGAACGATGTAGATGGCGCTCGCGATGTGATCATCCAGGGTGAGACAGGTTATTTGGTGACCCCACATCAACCTCAGGAAATGGCTGAACGCATTTTATACTTGCTTGATAACGATGTAATTTGCCATGAAATGGGGCTCACAGCACAAAAACAATCAGAGCGCTTTTCCGGCGATCAGATGGTCCAGAATATCGCCTCTCTTTATAGGGAACTCTCAACGAATTAGGACAGCGAGTCAGCAAGTATATTTGAAGATATAAGGCCGTAGCTCCTTCCTTTTTCAATATCAAAAAATGCCATTTCAAGGCGGGTACATATCGTGTGCCCGTCTTGAAATAAGTCCTTTAAGCGCATCTGCATTCTATGAACGAAGAAACACCTGAGCGTTTTTCGCTGAGTTCCTTTGGCAGGCACTTAAGCAGAGAACATTGCCTTTCTCATTCGATGATCCCGGGGATAACTTGAATAGATACATGAATCCAGCCTGTAACCTTTTAACTTCTTTGATGTCATGTACTAACAAATCTGCAAAACAGAGATAGGTTTGTAATGTTTCTCGCTATAAGTGAGATAAATGGCGAGCCATTTTGCAGAGTTTTTTCCAAATTCAACAATTTGGAGCAGATTTATTCTCGAAGGTGACGAACTATTGGTTTTCGGCGAGCATCACTTTCATTTATCTCATTGTCTTATCTAAAAACTGTAATTATTAATGAAGGCCCCTTTTACTAGTGCAATATCATTCATTTGATAGATCATCTTCTGTTGTTATCGAGGAAATATGAGTTCACAAGCTTATTCGAAAGAATCAGAATTCCGGCGAAATTTACAATCCTTTGATTTCAATTCGGTCTACTCAAAGGTACGGAAACTGGTAAAGCGGGCCTTCGATATTACCATGGCCTTAATTGGGCTTATTATCCTGGCACCGGTCTTTGTTTATGTGGCCATATTGATCAAACGCGACTCGCCTGGCCCCATTTTTTTCTGGGGTTCACGAATGGGAAAGGGTGGCAAGCCTTTTAAGATGCTAAAGTTTCGTACCATGTACGAACGCATTGAAAGTTATCAGGGCCCTCCTGTAACTGCAAATGGTGATGCACGCATTACTCCGCTCGGACAATGGCTAAGGGATACAAAGATCAATGAATTGCCTCAACTTTGGAATGTCTTAATTGGAGAAATGAGCCTGGTAGGGCCGCGCCCCGAAGACGTGGGGATTTCCAAGTCTTGGCCGCAAGATGCCTTTGACGAAATTCTTTCGGTGAGCCCGGGGGTTACCAGCCCGGCAAGTATTCTCTACCATGATGAGGAAAAGTTACTTTCCAATGTCAATGTCATGGGTGATTATCTCAAAGGTATTCTGCCAAATAAATTACGACTCGATCGGCTCTATGTTCGACATTGTTCGTTCTTCTCGGACCTGGATGCCATATTCTGGACGATAGCGATTATCATCCCTCGTGTTTCCAATACAAAAATCCCTGAAGGATATTTGTTCGCTGGACCTATTTCCCGCCTTATTCATCGTTACGTTAATTGGTTCCTAATAGACGTATTGATTGCAAGTTTTGTCGCATACGTGGCAAGTTTCACCTGGAAAATCAACGAACCACTGGCCTTGACAACGGAGGCCATGGCTGTTCCGTTCATTCTTGCCATTCTGTTTACAGGACTTAATTCTCTCATTGGTCTCAACAGGGTTTTTTGGTCTCAGGCAACCATTGATGATGCTCTTGGCCTGCTCGTTTCAAGTGGTATTGCAACAACCTTGATCTGGGTATTAAATTACATGCGGTATTTCTATGAATGGTTGCCATTCTCGCCACTTCCTACGAACATGATCATTTTTGTTGGTATTGTGGCGGGTTTTGGTTTTATTTCAGCGCGCTATCGTTTACGTTTACTGTCTACTCTTGCCACGCGTTGGTTGAATTGGCGACAAGAAGCGTCTAGAGTTGGCGAACGGGTATTAATTGTTGGGTTGGGCGATGGCAACAGGATCGCTCATTATCTGCTCAAGCAACGAACATTCCGGACTGCCTTTTCCGTTGTGGGAGTAGTTGACAATAACAATCCTTCACAGCATGGGATGCGTGTGAGCGGCTCTTGGATGCTGGGTGGGATCAGTGATATCCCTGACCTGATAAAGCGGCATGATATTGGATTGATCCTATCCACAATCCCATCTCAGAGTCCGGAGAATGAACATATTCTTGAATTCTGCCAGCTATCTCAAATAAAGTTAATTTTTCTTGACGACTTAATGTCAATGGTGAATCGCCAAGTGACAAGGCCTTTAGGGAAAATTGACGCTCAATCATTGTTTGATGGTCGTCTGGAATTTAAAGCCATGCACGATATTCTTACAGGACTTCCAAATCGTTCTTTATTGCAAGATCGTCTGAAACATTCTATTGCTCACGCGAAGCGATATAAAACACAGCCTGCTCTGGTTTTTGTCGAATTTGAGGAGATCGTGAAGATAAACGAGACGTTTGGCGAGAAGATTAGTGGCAAAGCTCTAAATGACGTGGTTAGCCGACTTTCCAGTTGTAAAAGAGAAAGTGATACTCTAGCGCGTTTTGGATTTGATAAGTTTGCATTACTTTTGGAGAATGTCCCAGGCGAGCAGGAAATGGAAATAATTACGCAACGGGTCATTAGTGCTATGTTGGAGCCTCTGGATGTAAGTGGTAATAAGCTTCTATTGATGCCCAAAATTGGTGTGTGCATGTGCCAGCAGACGTGCGGTGCGTTCGATATACCAAATACGGTTGAAATTGCAAGATGCTACGGTTGTGCCATGTCGAAGGGTATAAACAGGGAAAGTGAAATATTGAAAATTGATGCGTAAGAAATTGGCGTAGAACGTTGCTTTTGCCAACTATACTGTTGAAATGAAAATTGAAATTATATAAAAAGAGGTTCTAATGAAAATACTTGTAACAGGTGGTGCTGGATATATTGGTTCAACGCTGGTGCCCATTTTGCTTTCTGCTGGTCACTCTGTTCGTGTTCTGGATAACCTGTCTCATGGCGGGAAGTCGCTGCTTGGAGTATGGCCAGATTTAAATTTCGAGTTCTATGTGGGAGATGTTCGCAACGAGCAGAATGCTCGTGCAGCCTTGAAAGATATCGAAGCTGTTATCCATTTGGCCGCTATTGTTGGTGATCCGGCATGTGCCCGGCAGCCGGAGCTTGCTCGTTCCATTAATTTGGATGCAACCATTAGTCTCTTCAATCTTGCAAAAGAAATAGGCGTGAAGCGATTTGTTTTTGCATCCACATGCAGTAATTACGGAAAAATGAAAGATGGCAATGAATATGTGGATGAAACTTCTGAATTAAATCCAGTCTCTCTATATGCGGAAACCAAAGTGGCCGTTGAGAACTATCTATTGGATCCGAGCCATTCTGGAGATTTGAGTCCCACTGTCTTACGGTTTGCCACGGCCTATGGAGTTTCACCGAGAATGCGGTTCGATCTGACGGTCAACGAATTTACCATGGAGATACTGACAAAGCGTAAACTGGTCATCTTTGGAGAGCAATTTTGGCGCCCCTATGTTCATATCCGTGATATATCGAGGGCAATTCTTTGCATCCTTGAATCTCCAACTGATAAGGTTCGTAACGAAGTGTTCAATGTTGGCTCAACCAATCAGAATTTTCAGAAGCAACAATTGGCTGAAATGATGAAATCCCATGCCGCTGATGCAGCCATTGAATATGTACGCAAGGATGAAGACCCAAGAGATTATCGCGTATCGTTCGAAAAGATCAAGCAAACGATCGGGTTCAAAACCGAGCATACTGTCGAAAATGGAATTGCAGAAGTTGTACAACTGGTACAAAGTGGCATAATCCGCGATTTTACAAATGCGGAATATAGAAATATTCCCTAAGGATTTTCTGTTACCATCCATCGATATTCCAGGTTAGTGATACGCTTGATAATAGCAAATTAGTTCAAAGGAAATGTAGGAATTCAGAAATAATATGAAAGCAGTTATTCTCGCTGGTGGCAAAGGTACTCGCCTTGCTCCCTACACCAAGGTCCTCCCGAAACCTCTCATGCCGATTGGCGATATGCCGATTCTGGAGGTCATTTTGCGTCAGATAAAACTGGCGGGTATCAATGATATCGTTTTGACTGTGGGCCACCTCTCGGAATTATTGCGCGCGTTCTTCCAGGACGGAGCGCGGTTGGGACTAGGTATATCCTATAATTATGAGGATTCGCCGCTCGGAACCGCAGGGCCTATTGCCTTTGTGCCAAACTTGAACGAAACTTTTCTCGTTATGAATGGCGATGTGCTTTCCACACTCTCACTTCGAGAATTAATCCAGTTTCACAAGTCACAAAATGCGATTGCAACCATTGCGACACATCATCGCAGAGTGAATGTTGATCTGGGTGTCATCCAATGGGATGGAGACGATCGCGTCACCGGATATATTGAAAAACCAACTTACGATTATTCTGTGAGCATGGGAATTTATGTGTTCGAACCTAAAGTGTTGACTTATATTCCCAAAGGGGAGTACTATGATTTTCCTGACCTTGTGAAAAAGCTCATTGGAGTTGGAGAAAAGGTCGTTGGATATCGCTTTGATGGTTACTGGCAAGACCTGGGACGTCCTGATGATTATGAGAGTGCAGCACAGGACTTTGATAAGATGCGCTCTCAATTTCTACCGAATGAGGTATAAAACATGAATTGGCGTATTCCGCTTTCCGATATTGATTTTGATGAAGCCGAATCTTTGGCCGTGCAGGGTGTGTTGAAGAGCCGCTGGCTGACGATGGGAAAAGTCACCCAGGAATTTGAAGTGGCCTTTGCGGCCCACGTTCAGGCAAAGCACGCCATTGCAGTTACCAATGCTACTGCCGCCTTGCATCTCGCCTGTTTGGCACTTGGGTTGGGCCCGGGTGATGAAGTGATCGTGCCATCATTAACCTTTGTGGCTACAGCAAATGCGGTCCGATACGTGGGGGCGACACCGGTCTTTGCAGATGTTGTCAGCCAAGATGATCTAAATATTTCTCCAAAGGCTATTGAATCCCTCGTCACTTCCCGCACCCGTGCAATCATTGTGGTGCACTATGCCGGGTATCCATGTGATATGGAAGCGATCCTTTCGATTGCCAGGCAGCATAATTTGTTCGTAATTGAAGACGCGGCTCACGCCGTCGGCTCTGAATTGGACGGACGTCCACTTGGAACATGGGGAGATGTTGGCTGCTTCAGCTTCTTCTCCAACAAGAACATGACAACTGGCGAAGGTGGCATGATGACTACTGATAACGATGATCTGGCTCACAAGCTTAATCGTTTGCGCTCACATGGAATGACTTCCTTAACCTGGGATCGTCATAAGGGACATGCGTATAGCTACGACGTCGTTGACTTGGGCTATAATTATCGGATAGACGAGATTAGGGCCGCAATCGGTCTTGTTCAACTATCCAAGGTGGAACTAAACAACGAGCGGCGTAGATCGTTGACACAGGTCTATCGTGATGCCTTGCAGGAACTGGCTCCACAGGTAGCAGTTCCCTTCCAGAATCACGTTGGTAAAACATCCGCCCATATCATGCCTATTTTGCTTCCTAGCGAAACAAGGCGTAAAGAGTTTATAGATAGTATGAAAGAGAATGGAATCCAAACTAGTATTCATTATCCACCTATCCATACATTTACTGCTTATAAGGATGCAATGGTTTGGGATTTGCCAGTGACGGAAGATGTAGCCAAACGTGAAATTACCCTGCCACTTTATCCAGCAATGAGTAATGATGATGTGGTTGTTGTGGTCTCTGCCATTCAGGCGAGCCTAAATCTTAGTTAAGTCGTTGAGAACAGATTGATGATTCGATCTTGTTACCCGCGATTCGAAAGTGGTGCTAAATGAATGATTTTATCGAATTACGTCGTGTATCGGCCATTATCTTGAGAAGGTGGTGGTGGCTGGCCCTCCTCACGGTCCTGGGCGCTCTGGCAGGTTATGTGATTAGCCGTCAACAGACGCCGGTGTATCAGGCGACAACTACCGTCCTGGTGGGTGATAGCATTAAGTCCACCAATGTAGATAGGGTGGATATTCAGGTCAGCGAAGCGTTAGTCCAAACCTATGTTGAAGTGGCGCACAGACAGCCTGTCTTACAAGGCGTGGTCAGTGCGCTTAATTTGAACGGGTCTTGGCAGGCGTTGGATAAACAAATACAGGTTACTCAGATCGAAAGTACTCAATTAATTGAAATTGTCGTGGAAGGCAACTCGCCTGAAATGGCACGCATGATCGCGGATGAGATCGTTAATCAGTTGATCCTATTGAGTCCTACGAATTCTGAAGGCAGGGATAATGAATCTATTAATACTTTTAACCGTGAGCAGATAACAAGCTTGCAGGAACGGATCGTGACCGGGCAAAATCGGCTCCAGGAAATTGAAACTGCAATGAGTAAATCGATTTCAGAGATTGAATTGGCAGATCTTCAAAGAGAGAAAGCAACTTTGAATGGGCTAATTGTTGAATGGGAAAGAAATTATACAGATCTGTTGCTTCTAACCGAACCCAAACGGAACCCAACTCAATTATCTGTGATTGAATCGGCTCATTCCAACAACAATCAAATTCGGCCCCGCGTTCAATTAAATACGCTCCTGGGTGGTGTCTTGGGTATGATAATCGGTCTGGGTCTGATATTCCTGCTGGATTTCCTGGATGATACCTATAAATCATTAAATGACTTTTCTCAATCTGAGGAAGTGAACATCCTTGGCAGCATTCGGAAGATCAAGGGTCGGAAGCTCTCAGATAAGATCGTTGCTCGTATGCATCCACATTCTCCTATAACAGAGTCATATCGCATCATACGGAGTAGGATAAGATTTAAGCCAACTGACAAGCCAACAAGGTCGATTATGGTGACCAGTTCGATGCCTGAGGAAGGCAAGAGTGTGACTGCTGCCAACCTTGCTGTTGTGTTCGCTCAAGCAAACTATAGGACGGTAATTGTGGACGCAGATTTGCGCCACCCTGCACTTCATGAGGTCTTTGAGGTGAACAATGAAGTCGGTCTAGGTGATATGCTAGGCTCCCCAGACATTAGGATCGAGGATTGCATACAAGACACATCTGTTAATAATTTGAAGATCCTCACCAGTGGTATGCCACTTCTCGATCCATCTGAACGACTGGGATCCGAGCGAATGAAGCAAATTCTGGATGAACTTAAGAGCGTAGCCGAAGTTATCATTGTTGACAGCCCACCCGTATTAGTCTATGCGGATGCGATCGTATTATCGGGTCGGGTGGATGGGGTCATTATGGTGATCCAAGCCGGAAAATCCACACGGGCCGCCATCACTCAAACTCTTTTTGACCTGCAAAATGCGAACGCCAATTTACTAGGAAGTATTTTCAATCAGTCTCCGAAAAGCGACACCTTCTCTGTGAACAAGGCCTATATGCAGGAACGACCTCAATTGCCCTCACCCGTGGCTGTGGTAAAGAAGACGAAAGCTGATATGAGTCCATTCCAGGACTTGCGCGATTCAGCAGTGCCTCTGAATGAAAAACTTGAATTACCCGGATTAGTTCGCGAAGAAGCCACGATTGATAAAGCGCCATCCGTAAGTATGGATGATGTGGTTGAGATTGAACCCAAAGATCAAGTCGCTGAATTGAACAGCCTAGATGCTGCTATGGATGCGACCTCAGCTGTAAGCATGGATGAAGCGTTCGAGCAAGAACATAAAGATGAAGTCGCTGAACTGCAAAGTCTCGAAAATGATGTTGAAGTTAATAAGAACACTGAAGCACCTGAACCCGCTCACGAAGAAACCGATACTGTTTTAGGCAATATGACCATACACGAACATCAAGATGAAGTTGCTGAAGTACGCAGCTTGGAAAATGATATTGAAGCCGGGGGAAAAGTATCTAGTTTTCAGGAAAGTACTGGAAGTCCAGACAAGAAGAGCCGCAAACGTCGAGCTCGAAAAAGCAAGAGCAACGGATCCAAAAGCGAAGAAGCCGTTGTCGACCAAATTAATATTCCGATCAGCGACGAAACGAACGTCCGAATGGATATGGATCAGATCAGTGAGCCGATAGATCATGAGACTGTTCTGGTTGATAAAAATAAGGATGAATAGATCAGTTCATCTTTTCCAGTCAAGATAAGGATTGCGTGTCAGCCGGAAGAAATAATTTTGATCCCGATTAAAGATCGTAGAGCAGATTGAAAGGAAATTATTATGGCAAAGATTCTAGTAACAGGTGGGGCGGGGTTCATCGGTTCACATGTGGTTGATCTGTTTGTTGCTCAAGGATATAAGGTTGTCATCGTGGATGATCTATCCACTGGGCGTGCTTCGAATCTGAATCCAGGAGCAAAGTTTTATCAAGTGGATATTCGCAGCCCCCAGTTGAGGGAAGTTTTTGAAGCTGAAAAACCTGACTATGTGAGCCATCATGCGGCTCAGATGGATGTGCGTCGTTCAGTTGCTCAGCCGCTATTTGATGCTGACATTAACATTCTTGGTTCGATCAATGTGATAGAAACAGCGAAGGATTTTAATGTAAAACGGTTCATCTATATTTCCACGGGCGGAGCCGTATATGGTGAGCCTGAAAGTCTTCCATGCGATGAATCCCATCCCATTAACCCGATCTGTCAGTATGGTGCCAGCAAGCATACCGTTGAGCATTATTTGTATATGTACCATGTAAATTATGACCTGAAGTATACGGTACTGCGCTATCCCAATGTGTTTGGACCTCGCCAGGACCCTCATGGGGAGGCGGGTGTTGTGGCAATTTTCACGGGAAAAATGCTGGCCGGTGAATCAGTGACGATTAATGGTGACGGCGATCAGACACGGGATTTTGTGTATGTTGGCGATTGTGCTAAAGCCAATCACCTGGCGCTAACTGTGGATCATCAACCTGGCATATATAATCTTGGCTGGGGGCGCCCTACTTCGATCAATGAAATCTGCTCGGTGCTGGTAAACATCACAGGCTATAATTTGCCAGTTGAACATGGGGCTGCCAAAGTGGGTGAAACGCGCCATATTTATTTGGATGCTTCCAAAATAAAAAAGGATCTGGGTTGGGAGCCGACGATTAGCCTTGAGCAAGGGCTTGAGAAGACGGTCGATTATTTTAAGATCTCAGAGCGAGTAGCCTGATTCTCATCTAATTGAAAACCTGCTCTTCAGCAGGAGCATGGAATAGCATAAATTATTGTTTGAGATTACCAGACAACTGTAATTGATTTTTGCCTGCAGTCACGATCATTTACAGCTTCTCCATGATCCTGCCAGAAACGTAAAAAGCTCTCAGCCAATTTAATTCCACTGCCTAAAATACCTCATCAACGATGAGGTAAATATAAAGACCCGAAAACGCTTGTTGATTTTCGGGCTTTGCGGATTTATGATATTATGTTGTAATCTGATACTTCAGGAAGATGGAAACATGATTTTCAATAAGGATTTTTGATCTACAGCAGATGGAAATATGATTGACTCAAAAGTATTACTCATAGATGATGATGCTGACCTGCTTCAGTTGGCTACTGTCATCTTTAAAAAAGAAGGAGCTCAAGTAATCACTGCCCGTGATGGTATGGAAGGGGTTAGTAAACTATTTACTCATCACCCAGATCTGATTATTTTGGACGTGATGATGCCTGGCATGAACGGTTTCGAGGTTTGTCAAAGGATCCGGCAGGTCTCAGATACCCCTCTTATTATGCTTACGGCCTTAAATCATGAGCAGGAAATGCTTCGGGGGTTGGAAGCTGGCGCAGATGATTTCCTTTCAAAACCCTTCAATGCAGATATCCTGTTGGCCCGGGCGAAAACAGTTTTACGCCGCAGTGAACATTTGAAGTCGCTCTCTGATCAATTTAACTATAACAACGGCCACTTAAGTATCGATGTTGCAAGGCGTGACGTTCTCATGAACAGTAAAAGGATCAAGCTGACTCCTGTGGAGTTCCGTTTGCTGACATACCTTGCGCGTAACGCAGGCAAAGTATTAACCTTTGAACAGATCCTTACCAATGTATGGGGGAATGAATATCGTGGAAGCATGGACTATGTTCATGTATACATTTCACATCTCCGAAGAAAACTTGGCGAGACCACCAAAACTCCGCGCTACATCCTCACCCTGCATGGCATTGGATATGTATTTGAGAAGTAGCAGGATAAATGTAGTAGGATAGAAAAAAGTGATCTACCAGCATTTGAAATGAACTACTATAAGATCAATTCGGGATAAGACCACGCGTCAGGATCTTTGGATACGACGAGTCTACTGAAAACTTCAGGTTTTAATGCCAAGGAGCGAAACTCCAAAGATCCTTTCTAGGCGACCTGGCATCTTAGCGTTAAGGGTTTTCTTCAGCCAAACAATTGTGGACTCTTTCCGTATGCTACGGATTCTTTCTGTTGCCAATCCTCTTGTCCATCTACTCAATCGTCTGACCCCAATTGACATTAGGCTGTGTATACAAAATCGACAAAGGCATGTCATTCTCTCTAAGGGCATTGGGACGATGTGAGAAGCGGAGCAACGAAGAATTTCTACTCCTCCTTAAGATCAGCACAATTAGCACAAAACGAGACTCTCACCTGCACTGGCGTGCGGCGCAAGTGTCGCTCAAAGATACTTGAATATATTTTGCATACAGATCTTATTTAATATATAGACTTTCTAAATTAAGGCATTCAGCATCATAATTTAGGAAACTGAAATAGTTTTATCTATTGTTGTATAAAGGATTGGCTGGACTATCTAATTATTCATTGTCGAGTCCATATCTTCAAGGCAAAAAGCAAGTTGCGCCAGTGTATGTTACGCTGGCGCAACCTTTCATTTCTTTATCACGAACCCAACTTACTAATTGGCCATCACCACCGTATTGGACGGCGAATTCCTTCTGCCAAATACAAGATACAGCGCTGGCACAATG
>Ga0070698_100003346_pt1 | contig 17650 bp, 17 predicted proteins | sample KBSK1502metaG_FD_65477 | JGI IMG/M metagenome (GOLD analysis project Ga0070698, IMG submission 65477) | Corn, switchgrass and miscanthus rhizosphere microbial communities from Kellogg Biological Station, Michigan, USA - KBS K1-50-2 metaG | ecosystem: Host-associated > Plants > Roots >...
AATCCGATGCGGAAAAAAATTTCCGTCTTGGTTTTGTTTTGGAAGAGAATCATTATATCGCTGAAGCCTACAATCATTACTTAAAAGCAACCCAGCTTGACCCAACAAATTCTCTATACCGGTTTACCTTTATGTCATTCAAAAAAGATTTTGAAATAAAATAAATCTCTGAATTCTTTAAAGCGTCTTACTAAGACGCTTTTTTATTTAAGGACATCGATCCCTAATTTTGAATTTCACTAAAAGCTCCGCCGTCGGCGGATTTGGGGTATGAAGATCCACTTCTGGAGCATTGGGAAAAATAATGAACCCTACATAAAAGAAGGTGTGGAAGATTTTACAAAACGCATCTCAAAGTACTATCCGGTCGAATGGACGATCATTCCTTTACCTAAAAATGCAGGAATGATGAGTGAAATGGACCTGAAGAAAAAAGAAGGAGAAATTGTTTTGGAATGGTTGAATAAGGATGATTACCTTATTGCATTGGATGAAAAAGGAAAACAATTTACTTCGGAATCACTTGCCGGCTTCATTATGAAAAGAAGCAATGAAAGTGTAAAGAATCTTATATTTCTTATCGGCGGCGCTTTTGGATTAGATGAAGCAGTTTTAAAAAGAGCTAATTATAAGTGGGGTCTTTCATCTCTTACATTTCCGCACCAGCTTGTAAGGTTAATACTGGCTGAACAAGTATACCGGGCCTGCACTATTTTAAGAAATGAAAAATATCACCATAAATAAATTTTGGATTTCGGATTTACGTCCCGATATTTATCGGGATTAGATTTACTATGGAGCTTTCTATTACTTTAATAATAATTATTATCACCGGCATAGTTTCTTTTATTGCATTTAGTAATCACAATTTATTGGAGCAGTTTATTTTTTATCCGCCGGCTGTTCGTCGTGGTCAATTCTATCGTTTTTTCAGTTGCGGATTGATCCATGCAGATTGGGGTCATCTTATTTTTAATATGCTTGCATTGTATATGTTTGGAGGAATAGTGGAATTAAGGTTTGCCGAAGTGTTTGGTGCACCAGGTAAACTAATTTATCTCGCAATGTATGTACTTGCCCTGGCTGTTTCTGTTATTCCAACTTATATAAATAACAAAGACAATTATCATTATCGCAGTCTTGGTGCTTCCGGCGCTGTATCTGCCGTAATATTTGCCGGAATACTTTTTCATCCTCTTGTAGGCGTAGGTCTTTTTTTCATCCCCGTTTATCTTGCAGGGTTTCTCTTTGGTATTATTTATCTGGTTGTTTCTGGCTGGCTGGATAAAAAAGGCGGTGGAAATATTAATCACTCAGCACATATCTTCGGAGCCTTATTTGGCATAGGGTTTACTATCATTGCCTGTCGGATATTTTCTGATTACCCGGTGCTGCAGGAGTTTATTGATCAAATAAAGAATATGAGTGCAGGTGACATCATTCAAACACGTGGCTCATAATGGATGCTTAATACAGATTTGGTCCTTTCCGTTACTTTAAATCTTTCGTCAATTCTTTTACCAACAACCCAGATGATCTTTTTATCCATTTCAATCACCCAGGCTTTTTCTTTTTCGGTCTTTGATAATTTTTGATCGATAAAAAAACGGGAAAGTTTTTTCTTTTTTTTCATTCCCAATGGATAAAAGTAATCGCCTGTTTTCCATTTACGCAGAATAAGCGGATAGCTGATCTCTTTTGCATCAAGGCAAGCAACGTTGTTCGAGGTTTGAGGTTTGAATCCGATAGCTATCGGATTTGAGGTTTCAATAACTTCAATACTGATCTTACCTTCCCGGAATGTCATATCCTTATCTCCCTTTTCAATAATAATTATTCCCGATTCTGCAGATTGAATGGGGCTGATAATAAACCAATGACGATGCCTGATAATCCTGTAGTTGAAAGTTGGCGAATCAATATATTTTCCCGATCCGCTTTCGGATAGTTTGATCACTTCATCAATTTGTTTTTCATGAAAACCAAAATCAACAATGATCTCATAGATCAATGCACGGTTATTATAGGCCATCAATTGTTTAATCGGAATATGCCATTCAGCTCCTTTTTCCTTTACCAATTTCTTTTTAATATCTCCTGCTGCAATCTTATAAAGCTTTTCGATTTCTTTAAACCGGTTGATGTTATCATTCAGGTTTTCATTTACCTGCGGATACACTTTACTAATTGCAGGAATGATCTCGTTCCGAAAAAGATTACGGGTATATTTTGAAGAAAGGTTGGAAGAATCCTCTACAAACTCAAGCTTATTATCTTTTGCAAACTGAACTAATTCATTTTTTGTAAAGATCAATAATGGTCTTTTAATATTTCCATAAGAAACAGGAATACCCGTCAATCCATGTAAACCTGTGCCGCGACAAAAATTCATTAAAACAGTTTCTGCGTTATCATCAGCATGATGTGCAGTGAGAAGGTGAATGGTCAATGGTGAATGGTGAGAACCTTCTTGACTCTGAACTCTGAACTCTGAATTATCAACTAATTCCCCGAACCATTCATACCTCAAACTCCTCGCTGCTTCCTGGATCGACATTTTATTTTCCGCAGCAAATTTTTCAGTATCAAACTTCTTAACCTTAACCTCAACCTCATACTTCTCTGCTAAAGAACTTACAAATCTTTCATCTCTCTCACTCTCCTCTCCTCTTAATTGAAAATTACAGTGAACAAATTCAAAATGATATCCTCCTTGTTTGCACAGTTCACAAAGCACAACAGAATCTACTCCACCGCTTACTGCAAGCAGCAGTTTGTCTTTTGATGAGAAAAGATTTTCTTCTTTAATGAACTGCTGATATCGTTGAAATAAATCCAAATTTGTCAATAAAGTTCAGAACGTTGAAGAGTGCGACGCAACAGAAATTCAATAGTAGTAATTCAGTTGGTTACATGATCATAATTATCGTAGTCGAGAAATTTATACTCTGAATATAAAATTCTCAATCTAAGTTTCCCCTTTAGGGGAACAAGGGGTCTATTTCTTCAAAAGCACTTCTCAACTCACTCAATGAATGATTATCTCCAGCTTTTTTTGCCTCCTCCATCCCTTTTTCATATACTTTAATTGCTTCATCTGTTTCACCAATTCTTTCAAGCAACTTGGCAAAATGATAATAAGTACCAATATAAGCTGGTTCGTTTTTCACAATCGATTCAAATAATTTTCTTGCATCATCATCATTCCCCAATTTTATATACTCTAATGCCAATGCATGACAAAGGAAACTGTCTCCTGGATTTTCTGTCAGCATTTCCTTTAATTTATAAATTCTATCCATCTGAATAAATTATTAATTAATAATTATTAATTATTAATTCTCCCACCCTATCTTTGCTTTGGTTGCATAAACAACCTTTTTATCTTTCAACAACTTGAGCAATGAAAATTTTAGTTTGTATCAGCAAAACGCCTGATACTACGGCAAAAATAGCCTTCACTGATAACAACACGAAATTCGATACTAATGGTGTACAGTGGATCATTAATCCATACGATGAGTGGTATTCGCTTGTTCGTGCTATTGAATTAAAAGAAGCAGATCCATCCACAGTTATTCATCTTATTACTGTTGGTACTGCCGATGCAGATCCTATCATTCGAAAAGCATTGGCGCTTGGTGGTGATGAAGCCATTCGTGTAAATGCAGACAGTCATGATAGCTATTATATCGCCTCACAAATTGCTGAAGTGGCAAAGCAAGGTGGATATGATCTGATCTTCACAGGTAAGGAAACAATTGATTATAATGGATCATCGATCGGAGGAATGGTAGCTGAACTATTAGACCTTCCTTATATTTCTCTTGCTACCAAATTTGAATTGGGAGGAAGCAAGGCAACAGTAACAAGAGAAATAGAAGGTGGTGAAGAAGTATGTGAAGTAAATCTTCCTGCAGTTGTTAGCTGCCAGAAAGGTGTGGCGGAACAACGTATTCCTAATATGCGTGGCATTATGGCTGCAAGGACAAAACCATTAAAACCCATTGAGCCAACTTCGGTTGATGCGTTGACCGGTATTGCAAGTTTTGAATTGCCACCAGCAAAAGCCGGAGTAAAACTTATTTCGCCGGATAATGTTGAGGAGTTGGTTAGATTGTTGAAAGAAGAAGCGAAAGTGATTTAGCCCCCTGTCCCCCTAAAGGGGCGACTTAGGTGGTAGAAACTGATTAAGTAGATAAAGCTCTTTATAAGTTTTTTGTTGATTGTGTTATCAACGGCAGTTCATTATTGTGCTTCCGTTGCGTCGCACTCTTCAACTTTATAAATTCTATTCAACAACATTTATAAAAAAATTTCTTTCCTGTTGGGGTGCTTAATTCTAAGTTTCCCCTTCAGGGGGACAGGGGGTTTAATATGTCTGTTTTAATTTTTGTTGATACTGCCGAAGGTCACGTTAAAAAAGCATCCTTGGAAGCAATGACCTATGGCGCTAAAGTAGCGGAACAGCTTGGAACAAGTGCTGAAGGAATAGTTCTCGGATCAACTAAGGATGATCTTGCTTCGCTTGGAAAATATGGTGTAAAGAAAATTCACCATGTAAATAATCCGTTACTTGATCATCTGGATGCGCAGGCTTATACAAAAGCCATTGCAGAAGTTGCAGAAAAAACCGGAGCTAAAGTAATTGTGTTTTCAAATAATGTAGATGGAAAAGCGATTGCTCCCCGACTGTCTGCAAGAATGAAAGCAGGTCTTGTATCGGGTGCAGTTGCATTACCAGATACAAGTAAAGGTTTTATCGTTAAGAAAAATGTTTTCTCAGGAAAAGCCTTTGCAAATATTGCATTGAACACCGATGTTAAGATCCTTGCCCTTAATCCAAATGCTTATAAAACTATAGCAGGCGAAGGAATTGCTGAAGTTGTTACAGCAGATGTTGCAGTTGATGCGCCTAAGGTAAAAGTTACAGCAGTAAATAAAGTAAGCGGCGAAGTTCCATTAACAGAAGCTGAAATAGTAGTAAGTGCAGGACGTGGCCTGAAGGGCCCTGAGAACTGGGGCATCGTTGAAGATCTTGCTCATGCATTGCATGCAGCTACTGCCTGCAGTCGCCCGGTAGCAGATGCACATTGGCGGCCGCATAATGAACATGTAGGGCAAACAGGAACAGCCATTGCTCCCACATTATACATTGCTATAGGTATTTCAGGAGCAATACAACATCTCGCTGGTGTAAACAGAAGTAAGGTTATAGTTGTTATTAATAAAGACCCCGAAGCACCATTCTTTAAAGCCGCAGATTATGGAATTGTTGGTGATGCTTTTGAAGTTGTGCCAAAGATGACTGAAGCAGTAAAGAAAATTAAACAATGAAACCCCAATCCGCCTTTGGCGGAGCATTTATAATCACACTATTAATAAAGTCTTTCATTAATTTGGAAGACTTTATTCTTTATTTTTGCCGCAATCTAATCCCCCCTTTAGGGGGTTAGGGGGTTAATGAAGAAGATAGAATTGGAAATAGTTGCACTGTCGCACAGTATTACTCAGACTCATTCTTATGCTGTTGTATTGGGCGAAGTAAATGGTCTTCGCCGTCTTCCCATTGTTATTGGCGGTTTTGAGGCACAGGCCATTGCAGTGGCACTGGAAAAAATGCAACCCAGCCGTCCGTTGACGCATGATCTTATGAAAAATTTTATGACGGCATTTAATATCGACCTGCATGAGATCATTATCTGCGATCTGCAGGAAGGCATATTTTACTCCAAATTAGTTTGCTCTTCAGAAAATGATACAGTCGAGATCGATTCCCGCACTTCAGATGCACTAGCATTGGCGGTTCGGTTTGGCTGTCCTATTTATACTTATGAAAATATCCTTGATAGTGCAGGTATATTGATGGAAGAAACAACCGGCAAAAAGAAAAAATCAAAGGAAGCAAAAGAAGTGACCATGGAAGAAACGGGTGGTAGCAGCGGTAACGAAGACCTGAAAACAATGACCCTTGAAGAATTGAATACCTTGTTGAATGATGTTCTGGAAAGTGAAGATTATATCAGGGCTATTGCCATCAGAGATGAGATAAATAATCGCAAAAAGAAATAGAACCACGATTTTCTTGATTTAAAATGATTGAGAGGAAATAAGGATACTTATTTCCTTTTTTGTTGCTTACTTTGTTTAGATAGTTTCTGATTTTCCTCATAATCGCTTACAAAATCCAGGTTGATCCTGGTTCTGATTCTATGGTTTTATTTCCTAATTGCAAGATCAACCTTGGCTTAAATATAGTTGGCAAACGAAGTGATGGCTATCATGATCTTGAAACCGTTTTCTATCCAATTCAAATTAAAGATGCAGTTGAAACAATAGAAAAGGAAAAATTCGAATTTTCAATCACCGGATTGGCAATTGATGGCCAGCGAGAAAACAATCTTTGCATCAAAGCATACCATTTACTAAAAAAAGATTTTCCTCAACTACCATCAGTACAAATACATTTGCATAAGACCATACCAGTTGGCTCAGGACTTGGTGGAGGAAGTGCTGATGGTGCATTTACTTTAAAATTGCTCAATAAAAAATTTGACTTATCGCTTTCAGAAAAACAATTAATTGACTACGCATTACAACTTGGCAGTGATTGTCCATTCTTTATTTTGAACAAACCCTGTTTTGCTACTGGCAGGGGTGAAACCCTTACACAAGCTGATATTGATCTTTCAAAATTTAAAGTTGTGATCGTTCACCCAGGAATTCATATCAGTACAGCCTGGGCTTTTTCAAATATCAAACCTGCGGTCCCGGCAAAATCGTTAAAAGAAATAATTCAACAACCAATATCAACATGGAAAGAAGAATTAAAAAATGATTTTGAAGAGCCTGTTTTCAAAAAATATTCTGAAATAAAAAATATAAAAGATGAGTTGTATGATGCCGGAGCTGTTTATTCATCTATGAGCGGTAGCGGCTCTGCTGTGTACGGAATTTTTGAAAAAGATAAAAAAATATCTCTCTCATTCCCCGAAAACTATTTTGTAAAAGAATTAATCAGCTAATTTCAAAAGATCATTCAGATCAAGGGCTTCAGTTAGCATTTGTAAATTTCCGTTTTCATCTTTTGGCCATTGATCCTTTGGTTTATCCCAATATAACTCAACTCCATTCCTATCCGGGTCATTTAAATAAATAGCTTCTGAAACTCCATGATCCGAAGCTCCGGTCAATGGATATTTTGCTTCGATCAATCTTTTCAAAGCAACAGCCAGATCTTTTCTTGTCGGGTATAAAATAGCTGTGTGATAAAGCCCGGCAGTATTTATTGGTGCGGGACCTGCACCTTTGCTATGCCATGTATTCAGACCAATATGATGATGATAGCCACCGGCAGAAATAAAAACTGCACTGTCATCATAATATTGTTGTATTTCAAAGCCAAGCAGATCACGATAAAATTTTAAGGACCTTTCAATGTCCGCTACTTTAAGATGTATATGACCGATCCTTGTACCTGATGGAATTGTATAGCTCATTTTTCAAGATTATTGATGCAAGTTATCGCAGTATTTCCAGCTAAAAATTATCATTAGTTAATTATTGGTCGCCTGATTTACCCAGGAATTTTGATTATCTTGCATCCGAATTTTAAAGCTATCAAACAGAAATCATTCATATCATTCTTTCTCAATCAAAACCTCGATCTTCTCAATCACCGAGGATAAGAAACCCCTGCCCCTAAAGGGGGATAAAATATTTATCTCTTTCTATAATCATTTTACTTTTTTATTTTATGAATACGCTTATTAATATGACTAAAAAGACACAATACTACATGGACCTTGAAGATATACATGGAGCACACAATTATCACCCTATTCCGGTTGTACTCGAACGTGGTGAAGGCGTTTTTGTTTGGGATGTTGATGGCAAACGTTACTATGATTTTCTCAGCGGTTATTCTGCAATGAACCAGGGCCATTGTCATCCGAAAATTGTTCAATCATTTATCGAACAATCTCAAAAACTTACTTTAACGAGCCGTGCTTTTTATAATAATGTGCTTGGCGAGTATGAAAAATTCATCACTGAATTTTTTGGTTACGATAAAGTGCTTCCAATGAATACAGGTGTGGAAGCTGTGGAAACTGCGATCAAACTTTGCCGCAAATGGGCCTACGAAATAAAAGGAATAAAAGAAGGCAATGCAAAGATCATTGTATGCGAAGGGAATTTTCATGGACGTACTTCAACGGTGATCTCTTTCAGCAATGATCCGCTGGCAAAGAAAAACTTTGGGCCCTATATGCCGGGTTTTATTTCTATTCATTTTAATAATATTGATGCGTTGGATGAAGCAATAAAAGATAATGATGTCGCAGGATTTCTTGTTGAACCAATTCAAGGCGAAGCGGGTGTTATTGTTCCTGACGATGGATATTTGTCAAAAGCAAAACAGCTATGTGAAGAAGCAAATGTTCTTTTTATTGCGGATGAAGTTCAAACAGGATTGGCAAGAACCGGTAAGATGCTTGCCTGTGATCATGAAAATGTAAGGCCCGATATTTTAATCCTTGGTAAAGCATTAAGCGGCGGCATGATGCCGGTTAGTGCCGTGCTTGCCGATGATGAAATAATGATGACAATAAAGCCCGGTGAACATGGAAGCACTTATGGAGGCAATCCAATTGCAAGTAAGATCGCCATCATTTCATTACAAGTATTAAAAGATGAAACAATGGCAGAGAATGCTGAAACAATGGGAAATCTTTTAAGAGCAGAGTTGAAAAAGATCAACTCGCTGCATATTGCTGATGTGAGAGGGAAAGGTTTATTGAATGCAATCGTTATTGATCACAGAAACAAAGATGCTGCATGGGAGCTTTGTCTTGCATTAAAAGAAAATGGATTACTTGCAAAACCAACTCATGGTGATAAGATCAGGTTTGCACCGCCACTTACTATCACTAAAGATCAAATAATGGAATGTGTTGAGATGATCAGGAAAAGTCTTTCTGTTCTTGATTAAAACTTATCTTCATCTATCATATCCAAAACTATCAATTGAATGGATTCGCATCTTCATCATGATCATGACCATAAAGAAGAACATTTAAAAAGCAGTGATCTTTTAAGAGATGTTGTAATTGGAATGAGTGATGGATTGACTGTTCCTTTTGCATTAGCTGCCGGATTAAGCGGTGCAGTTGATTCCACAAACATTATTGTTATCGCTGGTATTGCAGAAATAGCTGCCGGTTCTATTGCTATGGGACTTGGCGGATATCTCGCAGGGAAAACAGAACAGGATCATTATAGCAGTGAGTTAAAAAGAGAATATTATGAAGTAGATAATCTTCGACATCGTGAGATCGTGGAAACAAAAGAATTTTTTAAAAATATTGGGTTAAGCGAGGATCTTCAAAATAAAGCAACTGAAGAAATAGCAAAGGATAAAAAGCAATGGGTGGAATTTATGATGAAATATGAATTGGGTTTGGAAAAACCTGACCCACGAAGAGCCACAAAATCTGCATTGAATATTGGGCTCTCATACGTTGTTGGAGGGTTGGTTCCTTTGAGCCCTTATTTTTTTGTTGATTCGCCAACAGAAGGATTAAGGATCTCAGTTGCTGTAACTCTGCTCTGTCTTTTTGTTTTTGGATGGTTTAAAAGTAAAATGACTGGAGTACAACCGTGGTGGGGAGCCTTAAAAGTAATGCTGATCGGTGCAGTTGCGGCCGCCGCTGCATTCGGAGTAGCTAAATTATTTGAAGGGTGATATTTATCGACAGGACGAATATTGCAAAGCATGTCCAATCCACCAGGTGTCTTGTCATACCAAGACGATGAATTGCAAACTCATTCTTTTTTAGAAAAATTAAGTCGAGGTATCTCATACTCTGACATCTTAGTCTTTAACTCAGCCTTTGCCTTCTTCTTTCAACTGAATATCGGGAAAAAGTGCAGCAAGCAACATAAGAACTGATGCCGCCAATACCAGCCATAATCCAGTTTGTTTTACAGGACATTCTCCTTCCCTGCACATGGAAATAATAAAATAGTTTCTTACTGCCCATGCGATATTTAAAGCAACTATCACAAGATTGAATCTTTTTGCCCAAAGCCTGGGAATAAAATGAAAAATGATAAAGAAGAAACCTAAAACAAAATGAGCATAACCCGGTTTACCAAAATTTGTACCTGTGGAATCTACGCCGCTGACAATAATATTTTTTGAAGTGATAATAACCCAGGGGATAAAACAGGAAACGACTAATAATATTACAGCAAACAAGCCGATCCATTTCATGTAGCGCATAAATAAAGAAATTGCCTGCGAAAATACAATCAAATAGTATTTGATAATTTTTTACCTTTTCATAAAATATTTAAATGCGTCTTTTATTCTTTCTATTCCTATCGGCATTCAGTTATTTTAATATTCATGCCGAAGAACATCCAACACTACCGATCGGCGCTAAAGCTCCTGCTTTTTCTTTAAAAGGAACTGATGGAAAAACTTACTCGTTGGCATCTTTCAGCAAATACAAAATTCTTGTTATCATATTTACCTGTAACCACTGCCCTACTGCACAGGCTTATGAAGAACGCATCATTCAATTAGCGAAAGATTATGGCACAAAAAGTGTTGGCATTGTTGCCGTTTCTCCCAATGATCCTAAATCGATCCGTCTTGATGAGCTTGGATATACTGACATGAGTGATACTTATGCTGAAATGAAATTGAGAGCAAAACAAAGGAAATTTAATTTCCCTTATCTCTACGATGGCGATAAACAAGCAATGGCAAAAGCTTATGGACCGGCTACTACCCCCCATGTCTTTATTTTTGATAAAGAAAGGATACTTCGTTTCCAGGGAAGAATTGATGATGTAGAAAAGCCAACTGAAACACCCAATACTCATGATACACGAAATGCAATTGAAGAATTATTACAGAATAAAGAAGTAACTGTAAATACGACAAAGGTTTTTGGATGCTCAATAAAATGGGCGGAGAAAGGCAACTGGATAGAGAAAGCAAAAAAAGATTGGGCAGCAGAACCAGTGACTCTTGAAATGACCGATGAAGCAGCAATAAAAGATCTTTTAAAAAATAATTCTGATAAACTCCGATTGATAAATGTTTGGGCAACCTGGTGCGGACCTTGTATGATCGAGTTCCCTGAGTTTGTTGACATCAACCGGATGTATCGTGGTCGTGATTTTGAATTCATCAGTATTTGTCTTGATGATACTTCGAAACAGGCAAAAGCTTTAAAGTTTTTACAATCAAAACAGGCATCGAATAAAAACTATTTATTTAATATAAAAAATAAATGGGCATTGCTCGAAGCGGTAGACCCTAAGTGGCAGGGAGCATTGCCATATACATTGATCGTTGAACCCGGAGGAAAAATTGTATATGGTAAACAATATCTTATTGATCCTGCACAGATAAAAAAACTTATAGTAGAACATCCATTGATCGGCAGGTACTACTGAAAAAATATATTTTTTAGATATCGATGCCACGGTTTAAAACCGTGGCATCGATTTAATAGAAAAGACACAAAGTTTGTTGCCATGAAAACGGAACGAAGAAAGGAGCGTCGCAACAGACGATGCCATGAAAAACCAATGCTGGATAAAAAAAATCATCTTATTTATTTGTGGAGATTGCTTCTCAAGTAAAAAACTAACCCCGGTTCTTTGACCGGGGTTTAATGTGTTCGGTAGATGATTATGGTTCAGCCCGAATGTTCGCTGGTGGCGAATTATACCTGCCGTGTCGGATACGGGATTTCCCAGCAGGATTAACGGGATAAATAGGATCGGACCAGAGGTTCGCACAACTAATGTAAATAAAAGATGTTTTAAAAACACTATAACTTATGTACTATTTTTCAAGAATCGGAGAACCACTATCCCTTATCGGGCACCAGTATCTTTATTGTTTTTGTACTTCCAACGAAAATAATAGTAAAGAGGGATGCCGGCAGCGGTTACCACGATGCCAAATACAGAATTCATTAATCTTGTTTTGCCTTCGATATAGTTTTGAATATCATCGACCAATGTAATGACAAGATAAAAGGCATTAAATAAAATTACCAGTATAGGTATCCATGGATATCCCCAGACACGGTAAGGTCTTTCTTTGTCAGGCATCTTTTTACGGAGTATAAAAATGCCGATCATCATCAGCAGGTTAAATGTCCATACAATGAATATGTACATATCGGCCAGTATAAAAAATGATCCGCTGAGTACCATCAGGATCATCACGCCAAGATGAACCAGCAATGCATTCCCCGGAGTTTGAAATTCAGGATGCACCTTTCCGGCCATTTTAAAGAACTGTCCATCCCTCGCCATGGCAAATGTCATTCGCGGCGGGGTAAAAACATTTGAGGCGGTTGTACCCAATACAGAAAAGCTGATAAGAAATGCAATGAGCCCTCCGCCAATAACACCGAAAGCAATGGTTGCCGCATCAGAAGCCACAAGTGACGAAGCAGCCATTTTATCGACAGGTAATACATAGATCATAGCCGCATTGATGATAAGATAAATAACAATGCAGGTCGATAAACCTATAAACAAACTCCTTGGAATGTTTCTGCCCGGATCTTTGATCTCACCGGTTAAATAGAGCATATTATTACAACCGTCAAATGCCTGCAGGGCCCCGTTACATGCAGCAACAAAAGCAGTGACAAGAGCAAAGCCTGCAGGCGTTATAATTTCAGATGATTGAATAAAATTTGAGAAAGATCCCTTGCCCGATACAAACAAGCCTCCTACCAATAAAATGATCGCTGCAACTTTTGCTGCTGAAAATATATTCATCAATAAGCCGCTGGTTTTAGTACTGCGATAACTGATAAAAGTTAAAATGCAAAGAAGAATAATGGTAAGCGTCTTTACTCCAAAATTCTGCAGAGGCAAGAGATCGCCAACTAATGGTATATGTAAAACAATAGATTGTTCTACTTCAGGTGAGAAACGCGGCAGTGTAAAAAAATATTCCAAATATTGCGAGGTAATAAAAGCAATGCCAGCCGAACCGGCACAATTTATAACCGCAAATGCAGCCCAGCCATACATGTAGGCCCAGAAATTACCATACATATGTCGCATGAATGCATAAGTGCCTCCGGTTTCCGGAAGCATTGCAGCTATTTCAGCCAATACCATTGCAGTTAGCATGGTAAAAAGACCTGCAATGATCCAAACTGCAAAAATTAAAATAGGGGATCCAAGTAGGGCAGCCATTTCAGCCGGACGCATAAAAATACCTGAGCCGATTATGGTGGTGATGACCAGGGCTGTTGCTGTAGACAATCCAATGGTTCGTTGAAAATCCTGGTGTTGTGGCATGATTATTTTTTATCGATAAACTCAGCCAGCAGTTGGTGGAAATGGTGAGTTCCTTTTTCTCTCGTTACCGAATACCGGCCCTGTTTATAAAATCTCGAATGAATTCCTTTTTGCACCTGTTGAACAATCTCTTCGTCTTCTCTTTCTACTTTATCAAGATCGCCACCTGCTCCTGCATCCCTAAGTTTCTCTTTCCATATATAAGTAAGAAAAGAAACTTTTGTCTTGTTCACAGCCAAAGGCTGAACAAGATTAACTGATAATCCCCATGGATAAAAATTAAACATCATATTTGGGAATACCCAGAAATAATAAGCAGCAACCTTCTTTCCATATTCCGGCGATGATTCAGGAAGATCGAAATAACTTTCGCCTGTTTTGCTGATCCCGATCTGTACACTTGAAAATGGAAAGAACAACTCAGTTGTATAATCGCTGAAATCTATTGCTGCATTCAATCCTGAATGGACAAAGGGTATATGAAAACCTTCGAGATAGTTTTCACAATACAGAGCCCAATTGGCATTAATAAAATATTCTTTAGAAAGATCAGGGCGAAAATTAAATTCATCAAACGGAAGAAACGACACTCTCTTCATCATGTCCTTAAAGAAAACTTCGGGCTTATACTTTTTATTTAAAGTAGTGAACAAAAGTTTGCCCCATTGAAACAATGGTAAATGATGAAGATTGTCATCTTCAGTAGGGAAATTTTCTACTTCTTTGAATTCCGGCATTGATTTGAACCTGCCATCAAGATGGAATAAGCGGCCATGGTATTTGCAACGAAGATTTGAAGCCTTGCATGGTTCATATATCAATAAATTTCCCCGGTGAGTACAAACATTGGAAAGACAATGAACTTTTTCCTGCTCATCTTTTGTCAATAGAAGTGGTTCGTTCAGGTAGCCATTAAGCAAAGTTAAAGGATGACAACTGCCTTTTTCTTTTACAAGGTCCGTATCTCCAATAAACTGCCATGACGAAGCGAATATTTTCTCTTTGAACACTTCATAAGCTTCTGCAGATGTGTATATATCTGTAGAAATCGTTTTTGCTTTTGCAATATTTTTTTTTACCGAAAATTTTGACATGGCCGAAAATAAAGAAAAGATGTCGCAAAATATCTTTCGTGTTACTGAAGATTTTTTATCTTCCATGAAAATATAATAATGAAAAATATTTTTCTTCTCATTTGTATTTTTTTATGTCTTAGTATCTATTCGCAGAAACCAGTTTCGTTGTTTAATGGAAAAGATCTTACCGGCTGGGCAATTCATGGAACTGAAAAATGGTATGTTGAAAATGGAGAGATGATCTGCGAAAGCGGACCTGACAAACAATACGGTTATCTATCTACAAATAAGAGTTATAAAAACTTTGAGTTGACACTTGAATTCAAACAGGAAGCAAATGGTAACAGCGGGGTATTTTTTCGTTCATCAATTGAAGGTGTAAAGATCAGTGGTTGGCAATGCGAAGTAGCGCCATTGAATCATCATACAGGTGGTATTTATGAATCGTATGGTCGTGGCTGGTTGATACAGCCTGATTCAACAAAAGAAAAATATTTGAAGACAGGAAAATGGAATAAGCTGAAACTAAGAGTTGTTGGTGATGAAGTAACAACCTGGCTAAACGGAAAACAAATGATCTATTTGATAGACCAAAAGATCGGTTCAGGCAATGGTTTTATTGCACTGCAGATACATGATGGTGGTGGAATAAAAGTGAGATGGAGAAATTTTATGATCAAAGAGTTCAATTGAGGAAATGGTAAATAGCTAAACTGTTTAACTGTTATTGTATACAGCCATTTAACCATTAAACAATTTGGCATTTCATCTATACATCTCTTCCTTCAGCGCCTTCACTCTCTCATCAACCAAATACTCATCAAATTCCATCAGGCGATCAATGATACCATTTGGTGTTAGTTCAATTACACGATTAGCAACCGTTTCCATAAATGTATGGTCATGACTGGTGAGTAATACTATCCCTTTGAAATCTGTGCATTGTTCATTGAAGCTTTGAATACTTTCAAGGTCGAGGTGGTTAGTTGGTTGATCTAATAAAATAACATTTGGATTTTGCAACATCATTCGGCTGATCATGCAGCGGACTTTTTCTCCACCGCTTAATACATTTGTTTTCTTTAAAACATCATCACCGCTGAAAAGCATTTTGCCTAAAAATCCGCGAAGGAACGGCTCGTCAACATCTTTCACATGATCCGGAACATATTGGCGAAGCCAGTCCATCAGGTTCATTTGTTTTTCAAAGTATTCGCTATTCTCTTGTGGCAAATAAGCATGAGTCACAGTTGATCCCCATGAATAAGAGCCACTATTAGCTATTGTTTGGCCTGTAATGATATCGAAGAAATTGGTAATGGCTAAAGGATCACGACTTAACAAGGCGATCTTATCACCTTTATTTACAGTAAACGTTACATTTTTAAAAAGTACACGGTCATCAACTGACTTTGATAATTTATCAACTTGCAATATCTGGTTACCTACTTCACGCAATTGTTGGAATATAATGCCGGGATATTTTCTATAGCTTGGCTCTATTTCCTCGATAGTCAATTTCTCCAATGCTTTTTTTCTTGAAGTAGCTTGTTTACTTTTAGAAGCATTTGCAGAGAATCGTGCAATGAAATCTAACAAAGCCTGGCGCTTCTCCTCTGTTTTTTTATTCTTGTCACCGATCTGGCGAGCCATTAACTGTGATGACTCATACCAGAAAGTATAGTTACCGGTAAATATTTTTATTTTCTGACGATCAACATCGGCAACATGTGTACATACCGCATCCAGAAAGTGACGGTCATGGCTTACAATGAGAACGATGTTTTCATAATCAGCCAAAAAGTTCTCTAACCAACTGATCGTTTCAATATCCAAACCATTCGTAGGCTCATCTAATAATAAAATATCAGGGTTACCAAAAAGAGATTGAGCAAGCAGCACTCTCACTTTTAAATTAGAAGGAATATCCTTCATCAATGATTGATGATATTCTTCATTTACTCCCAACTCACTTAATAAAGTTGCAGCATCACTATCGGCAGTATAGCCACCCATTTCGCCAAACTCTCCTTCCAACTCGGCAGCTTTCATTCCATCTTCTTCAGTAAAATCAGCTAAGGCATAAATGCTTTCCCTTTCCTTCATTACTGACCAGAGTTTTGTATGGCCCATCATTACTGTATTCAAAACAGTTTGCTCATCGAATTCAAACTGGTTTTGTTTTAATACCGCTAGTCTTTCTCCGGGGGTTATTTCAACCGTTCCTTTGTTGGGTTCTATTTCACCGCTTAATATTTTTAAGAATGTACTTTTACCAGCCCCGTTTGCCCCGATTACTCCATAACAATTTCCCTTGGTGAAATTGAGATTCACCTCTTCAAACAAAACTCTTTTACCGTAGGCTAATTTGAGGTCTTTTACACTGATCATATTGCTTCAAAAATTGAAGCCGCAAAGGTAATGCAATACCAGCTGTTTTGAGTGATGATAATCGATTAATTACTGACAACTCATCCATTTAACACACTATCTCTATTCGTACCAATGTCAAACAATTTAATAAGTGCTAATCCTGCAATAAAACCACCAATATGTGCGGCATAAGCAACACCGCCACCTCCCTGATCTCCGCCAAGTACTCCCATTTGACTTATTATTTGAAATACAATCCATATTCCTAATGCAACAAATGCAGGCACTTCACCAATTCCCCGGCCCATAATTACACGAACTCTTCGTTTAGGGAAAAGTAACATATATCCGCCTAAGACACCTGAAATAGCTCCGGATGCTCCAAGGCTGGGTATTTCTGATGAGGCGCCTGAAACAAAAACATGACTTAATGAGGCAATGATTCCACAAACGAGATAAAAGATGAGATAACGTAAATGGCCGATACGATTTTCAATATTATCTCCAAATACCCATAAGAACAACATGTTCCCTAAAAGATGAGCCCAGCCACCATGCATGAACATAGAAGTAATAAGAGTAAAATAAACAGGTACAGGCGTCGGCTCCAAAACGCCTCCTGTTAAATCTTTTCCGGTAAGTATCTCCGCCGGCACTGTAGAAAATGCATAAGTGAATTTTTCATTGCCTCCCATTCCTTGTAAAAAAACAAATACAAGAACGTTAATTGCAATCAGAACATAATTGACAAGAGGGGCAAAACGCCTGTCGGAATTATCATCACCAATTGGAAGCATAGCAGGTTTTATAAAATTGTATACAAAGATTGGGCCTTTAAAAAAAAGGACCAC
>Ga0070698_100003347_pt1 | contig 17650 bp, 14 predicted proteins | sample KBSK1502metaG_FD_65477 | JGI IMG/M metagenome (GOLD analysis project Ga0070698, IMG submission 65477) | Corn, switchgrass and miscanthus rhizosphere microbial communities from Kellogg Biological Station, Michigan, USA - KBS K1-50-2 metaG | ecosystem: Host-associated > Plants > Roots >...
GCCCAGAACCGCTTCGCCCACGGGCCCGGCGCCAGCACGAGCTGCTCACCGACCTGGATCGAGCCCTCCTCGGTCACGACCGCTGTCACAGAATCGTCCGCCGCGAACTCGAGCTCGCGCACCTCAACCCCCGAGCAGATCGTGATCCCTTCGGACTCGCACTTCGCCACGAGGCCCATCACCGACTCCATGTTGAAAGCGAAGCCTCCCTGGTGCTCGTGCAGGCAGACCGTGACGCCCTGCGCACGCCAGTCGGGAAAGAGCGACTTCATGTGCTGGTCGACCTCTTTGCCGCCGACGATCAGCTCGGAGCGATAGCCGATCTGCTGTTGACGCTCGTAGGTCGCGATCAGGTCGTCCTGCTGCACCGACGCGCCAAGGGCGATGTAGCCGACCGGGTTGTAGTGATAGGCGGCAGGGTCCGATTCCCACACTTCCACGCACGCCTGCATCAACTCGCTCATCGCCGGCTGGAAGTAGTTGTTGCGGACGACGCCGCATGCGATCCCCGAGGCACCCGCACCGGGCGAGCTCTTGTCGAGAACGACGATGTCGGCGCCAGACCCGCTGCCGCGCGCTTTCAGCTCCCTGGCGAGGTGGTACGCGGTCGAGAGGCCGTGGATTCCGGCGCCGACGACAACGTAGCGCGAGGTTGTCGGTGAGCTCATCAATTGCCCCCTAGGCAACGGTATATCCAAGCCGCCAACACGGACTCTAGCACTCAGTGGTCTGGCGGCTCCCAGCCTTCGAGCGTCGGCGGTTGCCACTGTGCCCCGACGGTCGCCGAGCCGTCGACCCAGGGTCCGAGCTCCGGCTGCGGAAACTTCGCGTGCTTGCTCTTGAGCTGGATCCCGTATGAGTTCCCCGACTGCAGGTGCTTGATCAGCACCTTTCGCGCTATCTCGTTCTCCCGCCCGGCGGGGATCGTGAAGTAGATCTTCAGGAACGAATTCGAGTACCGGTCGAACACCGCCGGGACACCGTCCTCCTGGAGGAGTTCGACGTCCTCGAGCCAGTTGAGGTCCGGTCCTGGCGTCGCGGCGAGCAGGTCGACGTCCTCGACCAGCGCGAGATCCTCCTGGTACGGAAAGCGATGCCCGGCGAGGTACTCGGCATCCAGCGCCATTTTTTTCTCGGGCTCGTGGACGTTCAATCCGGCACCGTCTCTTCCACTTGAGACGGCAGGTAGTCGACCGGGTACTCGAGATGCTTCTCGAGCAGCCGCTTCATCTCGGCCAGCGCTCGTTCCTCGCTGACGCCGGGGATCCACTCGGTGCCGGCCAGCGGAACTTTCGCCATCGCCGCCGCCTCCACGGTCAACGCGCAGAGGTCCTCGGGCTCGAGCGAGTGAACGTTTGTCTTCCCGCAGGCCCGGGCGAGCATCTGCACCTCGAGCGTGAGCGTGTGCAGGAAGTTGTAGACACGCTCGGCGGCGTCCTCGACCACGAGCCGCTTGCGAAGCTCCGGATCCTGCGTCGTGATCCCGACCGGACAGCGGCCTGTGTGACAGTGGTAGCACTGCCCCGCCGGCACGCCGATCGTCCCCTCGTAGTCCGTCACCCCGGGGATCTCCTTGTTGCAGTTGAGGGCCATCAGGGCGGAGTGACCGATCGCCACCGCCTTGGCTCCGAGCGCCAGGCACTTCGCGACGTCGCCGCCGTTGCGGATGCCGCCCGCGACGACCAGGTCGATCTCGTCCTCCAGCCCGACGTTCTCCAATGCGCGGCGGGCCTCGGGGATCGCCGCCAGCAGTGGGATCCCGGTCTCCTCGGTGGCGATGTGTGGACCGGCCCCGGTGCCGCCCTCGGCCCCGTCGAGGTAGATGATGTCCGGTCCGCACTTGGCCGCCATGCGCACGTCGTCGTAGACCCGCGCCGCGCCGAGCTTGAGCTGGATCGGGATCTGGTAGTTCGTCGCCTCGCGCACCTCCTGGACCTTCAGCGAGAGATCGTCAGGCCCGAGCCAGTCGGGATGGCGTGCCGGCGAGCGCTGGTCGATTCCTGCGGGCAGCGAACGCATCTCCGCCACCTGCTCTGTCACCTTCTGGCCCATCAGGTGGCCGCCGAGACCGACCTTGCAGCCCTGGCCGATGAAGAACTCGCACGCGTCCGCGAGCATCAGGTGGTGCGGGTTGAACCCGTACCGGCTCTGGATGCACTGGTAGTACCACTTCGTGGAAAGGTCGCGCTCCGGCGGGATCATCCCGCCCTCGCCGGAGCACGTCGCGGTGCCGGCCATCGAGGCGCCTTTGGCGAGTGCCATCTTCGCCTCGAGCGAGAGCGCGCCGAAGCTCATGCCCGTGATGTAGATCGGGATGTCGAGCTCGATCGGCTTCTTCGCGAAGCGGGCGCCGAGGAGCGTCTTCGTCACACACTTCTCCCGATAGCCCTCGATCACGAAGCGCGTGAGCGTTCCCGGCAGGAACATCAGGTCGTCCCAGCCCGGCATCTCCTTGAAGATCGAGAACCCGCGCATCCGGTAGCGACCGAGCTCTGCCTTCATGTGGATGTCGTTGATGACCTCCGGTGTGAAGATCTTCGACTGTCCGAGGACGTTGCGCCTGCTCGGCGCGGTCTCGTCGGCCATCAGAGGACCAGCTTTCGTTCGGAGGGCTCGAGATTGTCGTAGTTGTAGAGCCTCTTGCCGCAGACGAACTTCTGGAATGCGGGGGGGCTTCCAAGGCCGTAGATGCGGAACTTGCGCTCGATCAGCTCCGTGTCGGAATCGTTCCACTCGCCCGGGACGCAGTCGATCCCGAGCGACTTGACCCTGCCCGCCACGTAGATCGTCCCGTCGTACATCGAGTCGCCAAGGCCGGGGCCGACGTCACCGCAGAAGATTTGGCGGCCCCGCTGCATCATGAAGCCTGTCATCGAGCCGGCGCGCCCGAGCACGATGATCGTGCCGCCCTTCTGGTCGATCCCGGTGCGGGCTCCCACCTGGCCCTTGACGATCAGGTCGCCGCCGCGGATCGCCGCCCCGGTCAGGGAGCCGGCGTTGGAGTCGATCGTGACGACGCCCGACATCATGTTCTCGCAAGCGGACCAGCCGACCCGCCCCTTGATGTGGATCTCGGGGCCGTCGATGAGGCCGCAGCCGAAGTAGCCGAGACTGCCGTCGAATGTGATCCGGCAGCGGGTGAGGATGCCGACGCCCAGCGAGTGCTTCGCGCCGGGATTGAGGACGGTGACGTCCCTCACGCCTTCCTGGTAGAGCAGCCAGCGCAGCTCGAGATTGATCTGGCGCGTCGTCAGGGTCTTCGCGTCCAAGACGGCTCGGTCGCCGTCGATCTCCGAGACGCGCGGGACCGTGTCGTCGGGCTCGACGAGCCCGCGTGCGTCGTAGGTGATCATGCGCTCGCCCGCTAGCACGTCCACACCATCACCTCGCCCTCGTAGGGATCCCAGGTCTCGATCTCGTGGTCGACGATTGCGCGGATGGCGATCTCTTCCGAGGCGAGGGCGACGATGTCGTCCGCCTCGTAGAGGACGAGAGGCTTCGCGGCCATCTCGTCCTTGGCCACTCCGAGAGCATCGCCGGTGACGCAAATGTAGGTGAAGACGCCGTCCAGCTCCTCGAGGCTCTCGCGCATCGCGTCCTCGAGCGAGTGGCCCTCGCTCATCTTCTCGGCGAGGTAGACGGCGATCACCTCGGAGTCGCACTCGGATTGGAAGCGGTGGCCACTCCGCTCGAGCCGGTGCTTCCACTGGAAGTAGTTCGTCAGCTGGCCGTTGTGGACGACCGCCACGTCGCCGAACGGGTACGCCCAGTAGGGATGCGCGCCGGAGATGTCCACGTCGGACTCCGTCGCCATCCTGACGTGACCGATCGCATGCGTGCCGATGAAGCCGTCGAGGCGATACTGCTTCGCGACCTGCTCGGCGTCGCCCAGGTCCTTGACGATCTCGAGCGAGTGCCCGAGGGAGAGCACCTCTGCGTGTGGGACGTCCTCGACGACGTCGGTGATCGCCTTCAGCTCGCCGTCGTACTCGAACGTGACCCGGTAGGCGTATCCGGTCTCCTTCTCGATCTCGTGGATCTTCGCCCCGAGCATACGGAGCCGCGCCTCGACGTCCGCCTTGTGGTGTTCGAGCCGCTGTGCGAACTCGAAGTCGCGCGGGTCATTCGCGTCCGCGAGCTTGTACCGCATGACGACGAGCTCCGATGCCGGACCGTAGAGCGCGTAGCCGGTGGAGTCGGGGCCGCGGTGCTTCATCGACTGCAGCATCGCCGTCATGTCGTGGCCGACGGTGTGCTGGCCGTCGCCGTTTCGGTAGATGATGCCCGCGATCCCGCACACTACGGCAGCACGTCCAGGTACTTCTCTCGCTCCCAGTCGGTGACGGCGGCCAGGTACTGCTCCCACTCGTCACGCTTGTAGTGCATATAGACATCGTAGAGACGCCCGGGAAAGGCACTGCGCACGACGTCGTCCTCGGCGAGCGCCTGGAGCGCCTCGCCGAGGTGCTCCGGCACACGAGGGATCTCGCCGCCCTCCGCCAGCACGTCGTACACGTTGCGCTGCTGCGGCGGTCCCGGGTCGAGCTTCCGCTTGACGCCGTCGAGCCCGGCCTTCAGGAGCGCCGCCTGAGTCAGGTACGGGTTGCAGGCGGAGTCGACTGCACGGAACTCGAAGCGGCCCCCGCTGGCCACGCGGACGAGAGTCGTCCGGTTCTGCCAGCCGTAGTCCTTGTAGATTGGCGCCCAGAATCCGAAGTCCCAGAAACGCTTGTACGAGTTGACGGTGGAGGCGGTGATCCCGCAGAGGCCGCGGTAGTGGTCGAGGATGCCGCCCATGAATTGGAGCCCGATCTCCGACAGCTTCGCGGGGCCGTCGGGGTCGTAGAAGACGTTGCTGGCGTCTTCGTCGACGAGCGTGAAGTGGTGGTGCGCGCCGTTGGCCGACACGCCCGTAAAGGGCTTCGGCATGAAGCTCGCGATCACGCCGTGCTTGCGGGCCACGGCCGCGCAGATCTGGCGGTAGGTCGAGAGATTGTCGGCAGTACGCAGAGCGCGGTCGAAGAGGAAGTTGAGCTCGAGCTGGCCGGGTGAGTCCTCGTGGTCGCCGTAGGTGGGGCTGAGGCCCATCCGCTCGCCGTAGTCGACCACGTCCAGGATGATCTCCCGGAGCTCCTCGAACTGGTTGATGTGGTAGCACCACGGTTTCGTCAGGCCCGCCGCGTCGTTCGGGCTCTCGGTCTTCCGCATCCACATCATCTCGGGCTCGATGCCGCACAGGAATGTGTAGCCGAGCTCTTGCTCGACCTCGTTCGCGATGCGCTTCAGGTTCTGCCGCGGGTCGGCCTCGAGCAATTCGCCCGTCTCGGTGTCGTAACAGTCGCAGAAGACCCGCGCGACGCGCTCGTCCCACGGGAGCTGGGCGAACGTCTCGAGATCGGCGACAGCCGCCAGCTCGGACTCCTCGGGACCGAAGCCGATGTACCGATCCTGCCGATCGACGAACAGGTCCGCGGTCGCCCCGTACACGAGCTGGTAGCCCTCCTCGGCGACCTTCTCCCACTGCGTCGCCACGACGCCCTTGCCGTTGACGTGACCGGAGACGGAGACCTGTTGGAAGAAGATGTATTTGATTCCGCGCCCGTCGATCAGCTTGCGGATCTGCCTGATCTTCTCCTGCCGTCCGGGATCGTGGCGGGCCTGGTCGAGGGACGGGAAGGGATCCGGGATCGGCCCTTTTCCGAGGACTTGCTGCACCTGAGTGGGGCCTGATTCGACGACTGCCATGGGCAACTCCTTCTTCGCGCGAGGGCTCGCTTCGAGGCTCTTAGCTCATCGATGGAAACGGACTCTGACACCAGGGACAGCAACCTCCGCGACTCGTCCGCGTGGCGCATAGAGAGCGGTGTCTAGAGTGCAAGATGGCGATGTCAAGCCTATATCGCCTGACCGGCAATAGCGTCCCAAAGTCGATCGCCACGAGACCGAGAGAGTAGGAGTTTTCACGTGTCCATTCCCGAAGAGCTCGTTGCCACCTCTACGCCCGATCTGCGCCGGCGATTGACCGACCCCGAGGTGACGATCGTCGACGTCCGGCCTCTGTCGGCTTACAACGGCTGGCGGACAAACGGGGCGGCCCGAGGGGGTCACATCCCGGGAGCCGTCTCCCTCCCGAGCGGTTGGCTGAGCAGCGTCGACGATGCCGGGCTGGAACGGCTGCTCGAATCGAAGGACATCGTCCCCAGCCGTCAAGTCGTCCTCTACGGCGATCGCCCCGAGGACGTCTCGGCTGTCCAGGCCAGGCTGGCGGAGCTGGGCTACGCAGACGTTCGGAGATACAAGCATGGTTGGGCCGAGTGGTCAGCCGATCAGGCCCTGCCCGTCGAGCGTCTGGCCAAGTACGAGAAGCTCGTCCATCCCGACTGGCTGCGCCAGCTGCTCGACGGAGGGCGGCCGGAGGCGGCGCCGGTCGGCAAGTTCCTGCTCTTCCACGTCAACTTCGGAGTTCCGGAGGAGTACGAGGAGAGTCACATCCCCGGGGCGCTCTATCTCGACACGAACCTGTTCGAGAGCTCGGAGGACTGGAACCGCCGTTCGCCGGAGGAGCTCGAGGCGGCGCTGCGCGCCCTCGGGGTCACCCACGACACCACGGTCATCCTCTATGGCCGCGACACCGAGGGAAACGCCAACGAGAAGTGGCCCGGACGCCGCGCCGGGCAGATCGCCGCCGGCCGCGCGGCGATGATCCTGCGTTACTCCGGTGTCGACGACGTCCGCCTGCTCGACGGCGGCTACGACGGGTGGGTCCAGTCGGGAAACCCGCTCGAGACGGTTGTGCGGGAGCCGACGCCGGTGGCGTCGTTCGGTGTCCAGGTCCCGCTGCGCCCGGAGGTCATCGTCGACATCGACGAGGCCAAGCAAATCCTGCGCGATCGGGAACATGCGGCGCTCGTCAGCGTCCGGACCTGGAAGGAGCAGGTCGGCGAGGTCAGCGGCTACAACTACATCCGCCTGGCCGGCCGGATCGCCGGCGACGTCTGGGGCAACTGCGGCTCGGACGCCTACCACATGCAGCACTACCGCAACCTTGACAACACCATGCGGGCCTACCCGGAGATCGCGGCCCATTGGGACGGGGCCGGCATCAGCGCCGACAAGCACGTCGCCTTCTATTGCGGGACCGGCTGGCGAGCGAGCGAGACCTGGTTCTACGCCTACGTGATGGGCTGGCCGCGGATCTCCGTCTACGACGGCGGCTGGTTCGAGTGGAGCAAGGATCCGATCAACAACCCGATCGAGACGGGGGATCCCGACCAGTAGTTCGCTCCGCGCGGGGGTCAGCCGCTGCGTTCGTGGCGCGGCAGCCCGTCGTCGGGGAGGTCGTAGTAATCGGATGCCTGGGACGTGTACCAGTGCCCGACGACCCGAAGCCCCGTGGGCGGGTCGAGCGTGCCGGCGGCGATACTGATCGTGTCTTCCCCAGGCGGATCCCAGAACAGGCTCGAGCCGCACTCGCCGCAGAAGCCCCGGCGAGCCTCGGCGTCGCTGTTTGGACTCTTGATCCAGCGCAATCCGCGCTCCTCGGTCAGCACCAAGTCGTCCGTTCGTGTGGCGGCTGCGGCACAAAGATGCCCGTGCCATCTGCGGCACTCCTCGCAGTGACAGATCAGCACATCGCGTAGCGGTCCGCGCACCTCGTACCGAACAGCTCCGCACAGACACCGACCCCTTACCGGCGTAGCAGCTCGGTTCACGTTTGAGCAGCCTACAGGAGGGCTCGCCTGATCGCGGTTGCGTGATCCCGCGAGTGAACGGGTCAAAGAATGCTCGATCACGACGCGAAGCCGCCTTCCCCGCCTTTACCTGAAGAGGGTCGGCGGCTATTTCGCCTAGGTTCTCAATCCAGGGAGGTTGCCGCCGACCGCGCGAGAGAGCTTATAAGACCGGACCACGGGAACAAGACTGGACCGGTCGAGGGAGGACGCACGAGCATCCGTTGACAGGGGTGCCTCGTAGTGGGAGAGTGGACCTGGTTCTCAATCCATGGCGTCAGGGAGGGCGGTTTCTTGCGTCAGGGAAGGTCGACAACGGGTTCGCGGCTCGTGCGTAGCTCCACGCCGACGCCCCTTCGACCTGCTTTGACCAGTTTCGTAGCTCCGTCGCCGTTATCTGCACGGGATGTGGGCACGTGCTGACTCCGCTGTTGCCGCCAGAAGGGAGATGTGCGTGTCTGTGAGCTCAGAGAAGCGAGGTGAACCGGCCCAGCATGTGTACTTGCTCCCGCCGCCGCGCGTACTGCAACACGGAGAGCTACCTCCGGTAATCGAGCCGGCGCTGCGTGGTGTGCCCGTCTTCGACGGCCCGGCCCCGGATCATTTCGAGCCGTTCGAAAGCGAGGAAGTGCAGCCGGCCCTTTCGAGCGAGTCATTGGAGCGGATTCAGGAGGCGGTGCTCGCACACAGCTCGGTTCGAGAGCATCTCGACGGCGGGCGCTTCGAGTGGATCGGCGTCAGCATTCTGGACGAGAAGGCCGTGGAGGATGGCGTCGAGGCGCCCGTGCTGGCGATCATCTACTCCTACGACCGCAATCGTGCGATCGAGGTGCGGTTGGACGCCGAGGCAGAGAAGATCCACGACGTCTCCGTCGTCGCGTATCAGCCGCCGGCGACCGAGGAGGAGATCCACAGGGCGGTCGAACTCGCGAGATCTGATCCGCGCCTTGCCGAGAACGTGGGCGACAATCTCGTGGGATCGGCGATCCTCGTGACCTCGCCGACCAACAACCACAGAAGGTTCGACGTCCGCTTCGGGTGCCCGACGGAGCGGCTGCCTCGCCACATGGCGATGGTCGACCTCAGCCGCGAAGCAGTCATCACGGTCGGCTCGTGTTGTGGCCACGATCTCGGTCACGCCGTGCCGCATGAAGGGGTGGAGCCATGAGCGTTTCAGGCAATGTGCAGTGGCCGAGTCCGAACAATCCAATCTGGACGTTCAACTGGGCTCTCGCAGACTCTCCCGACGCCGAGGGGATCGTCATCTCGAGCGCCTACTTTCACGGTCGCGAGGTCTTCTACAAGGCGAGTCTGCCGTCTCTGCGCGTCCAGTACGACGGCAACTGTGGGCCGTACAAGGATCCACTGAACTACAACAACGCCCAGCCCAATCCGGTCAACAAGGTCAACGTGTATACGGTCGGCTTCTGGGGGTTCCTCTCGGTTGTCGTCGAGGCGTATCACACGATCGGAAACTACAAGCTGACCGAACGCTGGTACTTCTGGAACACCGGGACGATCGCGCCACGGTTGTTCAGCGCTGGTCTGCAGTGCAACTACAACCACCGCCATCACGTCTACTGGCGCTTCGACTTCGACGTCGACGGGGCGGGAAACGACCTGGCGCTCGAGTACAACACGACGACGCCAGACCTTGGCTGGGGCCCCGGCTGGCACACGAAGCAACACGAGATCGTTCGCCTGAAGAATCCTTCTACGCGCCGGTGCTGGGCGATCCTCAACAAGGGCGCTGGCTACCCGGGTTACATGATCATTCCCGGCCCCAACGACAGCACCGCCGATGCATTCTCGAGCGGTGACCTCTGGGTGCTGCGTTACCACGGCGCCGAGGACCAGCACGGACGACAGGGCAACTCCCTGGACGACGGTATGGCCCCGCTGCTCAACTGGGAGCCGACCGACGGACAGGATCTCGTGCTCTGGTACTGCGCACACCTCAACCACGAGGCGGCCGACGGCGCCGCGGAGGTTCACTCTGTTGGGCCCGATCTGATCCCGTTTCGATTCTGAGCGCGCCGCTTGGCCACGAAGGTTTATTTCTTCCGCGGTGACAAGTACATCCGGTACGGCAGCGGCCGCAACGGTGTCGAGCCGTGCTACCCGAAAGCTGTGGGGGGAAACTGGCCCGACATAGCCCAGGCCGGGTTCGGCGCGGGCTTCGACGCGGTCGTCAACTGGGGGAACGGGAAGGCCTATCTCTTCCTCGCTTCGAACTACCTGCGCTACGACATCGGCTCGAATACGGTCGACCCCGGCTACCCGCGCCCGATCACGCAAGGTTGGCAGGGGACGGACGGCCTCGGGATCGGCTGGGATTTCGGGCCACGGCTAGACGCCGTGATGAACTGGTGGAACGGCAAGGCGTATCTGTTCGTCGGCAATCGCTACCTCCGTTACGACGTCGGCGCCGGGCGGGTCGATCCCGGCTACCCCCTTCCTCTTGCAGGAAACTGGCCCGGCCTCGCCGAGGTCGGTTTCACCACTCGCGTCGGGGCCGCCGTCAACTGGGGGAACGGACGGGCCTACTTCTTCGACCTCTTCCATCCCGACCGCTATGTCGGGTACGACGTCGGTGCCGACCACGTCGCGCCCGGCTACCCACGTCCGATCGCCGGAAACTGGCCTGGTCTCGTGGGAGCAGGGTTTGCCGCGAATTACGGTGTCTACGCCGCAGCACGTTGGGGAAACGACCGCGACTACCTGTTCCATAAAGACGAGTATGTGCTCTACGACCGCAGTTCCGGGCAGGTCGATGTGGGCTATCCGCGGCCGATCGCGGGGTACTGGGCCGGCATGAGCGAGGCCGGTTTTTCGAACGGCATCGACGCGACCGTGAAGTGGTGGAACGGAAAGGTGTACCTCTTCCGCGGCGCGCAGTACGTGCGCTACGACATTCCGTCGTACCGGGTCGATCCCGGGTACCCGCGCCCGATTACGGGCTACTGGCCCGGCATGAGCGAAGCCGGCTTCTCAAACGGCATCGACGCGGCCGTCAAGTGGTGGAACGGAAAGGTGTACTTCTTCCGCGGCGCGCAATACGTGCGTTACGACATTGCCGCGGACCGGGTCGATCCTGGGTACCCGCGGCCGATTACGGGGTACTGGCCCGGCATGAGCGAGGCCGGGTTCTCGAACGACATCGATGCCGTGGTGAACTGGGGAAACGGCAAGGCGTATTTCTTCCGCGGCGACCAGTATGTGCGCTACGACATCTCGGCGCACCAGGTCGATCCCGGTTACCCGCGCCCAATCGCAGGCCACTGGCCTGGCATGAGCGAAGCCGGCTACTCGAACGGCATCGACGCGGCGGTCGAGCTCTAGACGTCGCGAGGCTGCGCTCGCCTCGAGCGTTTCCGTTGGCGGAGACGGGGTCCCTGCGCGGCGACGGCGCCCGTCCGCTGGCCGCGGTCCTCCGCTCGGATGGGGTGCCAGGTATTTCAGCCGGTCTGTGCCATGGACCTGGCAGCCCTTTGAACACGCGGCTGAAGCCGGCGATGGTCGAGGGCAAACGTGCGCCACCGCGACGAGCCGCGCAGCGTGTTCGATCTCGTCGCTAATCGGCGACGATTGATGCCAAGCGCTCGAGCGACTCGACGATGCCGAGTTGGTCCCCGACCTCAACCCGAAGGGCGAGCGCTTCGCGGGCGAGCACGTTGGCGAGCTCGAGCTCGCCTTGCTCTTCTGCGAGGGCAGCCTGCGATGCGAGTGTGCGAGCGGCCTGCCAAGAATCGCCGACGCCACGCGCGAGCGAGAGCGACTCCTCGAAACGTAGACGGGCGTCGGCGACATCCCCGCGCGCCGCTGCGAGGTCGCCGAGACCCTGGAATACCGCGGCGACGTAGGAATCGGGCACGGGTGGGGCCGCGCCACGAGCGATCCCCTCCGCTTCCTCGAGCTGCGTTTGTGCAGCGTCGTCCTCGCCTTCGCCGCGGGCGACGGCAGCCATGGCATCGAGCGCGCAAACCAGGAGCAGCGACACTTCGATCTTGCGAGCAACGTCGAGGCTCTCCTGCGCTTGCGCGCGAGCCGTTTCGTAATCGCCGGAGGCTGTCGCAACGGTGGCGAGCACCCAGAGGAAGTAGGAGACGAACCAGAGGTCGCCGATATCGCGGCAGACAGCGAGGCCTTCTTCGCCGAGCGTCCGCGCCGTCTTCAGGTCCCCGCGTCGTGCCGCCGTCAGCGAGAGGCCGAAGAGCGCCATGCGGATGCCTTGCCGATCTCCGGACCGCCGGGCGATTGCAAGGGCCTCGGAGCCGACACTCTCCGCCAGCGCGACCTTCCCGTGCAGGGGGTAGATCGAGCCGAGTGTCCCCAATGCGTCGGCGAGACACCAGAGGTCGTCGGCTTCGCGCGCAAGCTCGGCGCTCTCCTCGAAGAGACTCAGAGCCCGCCGCATGTCGTTTTGAAAGAAGGAGAGCAGGCCGAGAACGCTGAGCGACCGCGCAGCGCGCGAATTGTCACCGACACTGCGGGCGAGGTCGAGGCTCTGCTGGAGCAGCGTCTCGGCACGCTCTTCATCGCCGACGAGCGCATGGAGGAAGCCGGCTCCCCACAGCGCGCCTGCACGCGGCGCCGTACGGTCGCCTTTGCTCGCGTCGAGCATCCTCTCCAGCCAGTAAAGACCGTCGCGGAAAAAGCCGCGGATGAACCAGAAGAGGACGAGTGCACCCGCGAGGCGGAGGCCATCGGCAGCGCCCGGGATGGTGGCGTGCCACTCGAGCGCGGCGCGCTCGTTTTCGTAGTCTGCCGCCAGTCGTTCGAGCCAGATGTGCTGCGCAGCGCCCGTTAGCTCTGGCTCGGCCTCCTCCGCGAGCGCGAGATAGAACGCAGCGTGCCGTCGGCGGAGCTGCTCGGACTCTGCCGAGTCATCGAGCCGCTCGAGCGCGAACTCGCGAATCGTCTCCACCATCCTGAAGCGACCCCCCTCCGCTTGAGCGAGGCCCTTTTCCACGAGCGATTGGAGGGTGTCGAGATCCGCGGCGCAGACCTCTTCTGCCGCTTCGGGAGTCCAGCCGCCGGCGAACACGGCGAGCCGCGCGAAGAGCCGCATCTCGTCCTCTGCAAGCAGCTCGTGGCTCCATTCGATCGTGGCCCGCAGCGTCCGCTGACGTGCCGGAGCGTCACGGGGACCGCCCGTGAGTACGCGAAGACGCCGCTCGAGCCGTGAGAGCAGCTGCTCGATGGAGAGAATCCTCACGCGAGCTGCCGCCAGCTCGATCGCCAACGGCATCCGCTCGAGCCGTTCGCAGAGCTGCGTGAGCAGCTCGAAATCGCCGTCGAAGTCAGGCGCGACTGCCTCGGCCCGCTGGCGGAAGAGCTCGACCGCCGGCGCCTCGGCCAGCGGCAGGACCGGATATTCGATCTCCGCGCGCAGCCGCAGCGGCTCACGGCTCGTGGCCACGACCGTCAAGCGTGAACAGACGTCGACGAGGCGACCTATGTTCGGAGCTGCAGCGACGACCTGCTCGAGATTGTCCAGCACGAGCAGGAGCTCACGGTCCTTGAGGTGATCGGCGAGCTCCCCGGCGGCGCCCAGTGCGGCGGCGATCGCCGGCTCGACAAGCGTCGGGTCGCGCACCGATGAGAGGTCGACGAACCAGGCTCCATCCTCGAATGCCGGCAGCAGCTCGGCGGCCACTTCGAGTGCAAGGCGCGTCTTGCCGATTCCTCCGGACCCGCTCAGAGTGATGAGACGGTTGTTCTCGACTCGCAGCATCCGAAGGAGATCGGCCAGCTCGCGCTTCCGCCCTACGAGCGGTGTGGGTGGTGGCGGCAGGTTCGTCTGGTTCAGGCTCTTGAGGGACGGGAATTCTTCGTCGCCGACTTGATAGAGCCGGAGCTCGCCGACGTCCTTCAGCCGGTGCTTTCCCAGATCGTGCAGGGCGGCTGAGTCGACCAGCTCTCGCGTGGACTGTGAGAGAACGATCTGCCCCCCGTGGCCGGCGGCGGAGATCCGCGCTGCACGGTGGACGTCGATGCCGACGTAACCCTCTTCGGTCGCGGCCGGCTCGCCCGTGTGGATCCCGATCCGGACCCGGATCGGGCCGCCCGCGGCCAGGGCGGTCTGTGCCTCGACGGCGGCCGCAAGAGCTCCGGACGCATTCCCGAAGGCGACGAAGAACGCATCCCCCTGCGTGTCGACCTCGACACCGCCGTGGCTAGCAAACGCCCTCCGCAGGACGCGACGGTGCTCCACCAGCGCCTCGGCATACCCATCGCCGAGCTCTTGCAAAAGGCGGGTCGAGCCCTCGATGTCCGTGAACAAGAATGTGACCGTGCCGCGTGGAAGCTCAGCCATGGTTCGTCTGGACTATTGCGCGGATCGCGCGCAGCCGGAAGAGGCTCAGCAGTCTACGATCGTTAGCCCTTGACGACGGCGCCGACAGCGATGGCCGGAGCGCCGAGGGCACGGCGTCGACCCCGTCCCTCGTCGAGCTTCCTCCGCTTTCTGCTCCGCCGTGCGGTGGCGCTCGTGCTGCTCGCAGTGGGGATCACGCTCGTCGTCTTTGTGCTCACGCAGCTGGTGCCGAGCAACGCTGCGGCGACGAACCTCGGCGAGCAGGCGGCGGCCGACCCCGCTGCCGTCGCCGCCTTCAAGGCTCATTACGGTCTCGACAAGCCGCTGCCCGTCCGCTACTGGCTCTACCTGCAGCACCTTGCCCAGGGCGATCTCGGGCAGTCAGCGCTCACCCACGACGCGGTAACGCACGACCTCGGGCAGTTCATCCCCGCGACAGCAGAGCTCGCGCTCTATTCGATCGTGATCGCGGCCTTCTTCGGGATCGCCTTCGGTGTGGTTGCCGCCATGCGCCGGAATCGCCCCGTCGATCACGTTCTCCGCGTCGCCTCACTGGGCGGCATCTCGATGCCGACATTCTGGATCGCGCTCGTCGCCCTCTACCTGGGTTTCTTCAAGCTCGGCTGGTTCCCCGGTGCCGAACGGCTCGACCCCGGAGTGCTGCCACCACCGCACAGAACTGGGCTGTACTCGATCGACGCGCTCCTTGTCGGTCGGTGGGGGCTCCTGGTGCAGGCGCTCCACCACCTCGTGCTTCCGGCACTCGTGCTCGCCGCCTTCAACGTCAGCCTGCTCACCCGTTACACGCGCTCAGCCGTGCTCGAGGTCGTCGGCAACGACTACGTCCGCGCCGCGCGCGCGAAAGGCCTGCCGGAGCGGGTCGTGGTCACGCGCTACATCTTGCGCGCCGCACTTCCATCGGTCGTGACCGTGCTCGGGCTCGTCTTCGCGAACGTCCTCACGGGCGCGGTCCTCGTGGAGAAGATCTTCTCCTGGCCAGGCGTTGGCCAGTACGCGTACCAGGCGGCAGTCAATCTCGATGTCCCCGCGATTGCAGGCGTGAGCCTGTTCGTCGCGGTCGTCTACATCGTCGTGAATTTCACCGTGGACGTGCTCTACGGTGTGATCGATCCGAGGATCCGGGTCAGGTGAGCACCATCGCCTTTCGGACGGGCGCGCGGAGACGTGCCGGCAAGCTCCGACCCGCGTGGCGGCAGCCGCTCGCAGTCGCCGGCATTGTCATTGCCGCCGCCTGGCTCGTCGTGGCGATCTTCGCGCCCCTCATTGCTCCGTACGATCCGCTGGCGCAGACCTTCACGCCCTCGCAGGGCCCCACGGGGGCGCATCTCTTCGGAACAGACGAGCTGGGACGTGACGTCCTCAGCCGTGTCATCTTCGGTTCCCGGGTGTCCGTCCCGATCGCGCTGCTGCTCGTCACGCTCGCCGCGCTCATCGGAGGGCTCGTCGGCGCGCTCGCCGGCTATTTCCGCGGCATCGTGGACGGCGCGTCGATGCGAATTGTCGATCTGGTCTTCGCGTTCCCGCCGATCATCCTCGCGATGGTCGTCGCAGCTGTGCTGGGGCGTGGACTCCGCAACGCCGCGCTCGCGATCGTCGTCGTCGCGTGGCCTTCCTACGCCCGGGTCGTTCGCGGCCTCGTTCTGTCCGTCGGGGACTCGGAGTACGTCCAGTCCGCCCGCCTGCTGGGCTCCTCGGCACGCCGCACACTTTTCCGCGACGTGTTGCCGAACATCGCCGGGCCGGTCCTCGTGCTCGGGACGCTCGACCTCGCGAACGCGATCCTCCTGCTCTCCGGCCTCTCCTTTCTCGGACTCGGAGCTCAGCCGCCACAAGCCGAATGGGGCTCGATGGTGGCCGATGGTGCTCAGTACTTCCAGTGGTGGTGGATCGGCACCTTCCCCGGCCTGGCGATCTTCACCGCCGTGCTTGCTTTCAATTTCCTGGGTGACAGCCTGCGTGACCTCTTCGATCCGCAGACCGCCTGGGGTGGTGACGACCGCCGGTGAGCGCCCTGCTCGAGGTCGAAGGGCTGCGCGTGCGGCTGCCGACGCCGACGGGTTTCGCGACGATTGTTGACGGGGTCGATTACCGCGTCGAACCGGCTCAGGTCTTCGGCGTCGCCGGGGAGAGCGGCAGCGGCAAAACCGTGTCGATGCTCGCACTGCTCGGTTTGCTGCCGGCCGGCGCGGTGGTGGAAGGGCGCGCGGCATTCGGCGGACAGGACCTGCTCCGGCTGCGCAGCCGTGAGCTACGCGCGGTCTCCGGCCGTGACATCGGCATGGTCTTCCAGGACCCGATGACCTCTCTGCACCCGATGTTGTCCGTCGGGCGACAACTGACCGAGCACGTGCGTCGCCACCTCGGCCTCGGGCGGCACGCCGCCACGCAAAGGGCGGTCGAGCTGCTGGAGCACGTACGCATCCCAGACCCGAGCAGCGCCCTGCACGCCTATCCGCATCAGTTCTCCGGCGGGATGCGCCAGCGCATCGCCATCGCGATTGCGCTCGCCTGCGGCCCCCGGCTACTGATCGCGGACGAACCGACCACTGCTCTCGATGTGACGGTTCAAGCAGGGATCCTGCGCCTGCTCGACGCCCTGCGTCGCGAGAACGAGCTGTCCGTCGTGCTGATCACACACGACCTCGCCGTCATGTCTGCGATCGCCGACTGTGTGTCGATCTTCTATGCGGGACGCGTGGTCGAGTTCGGACCGCGGGACGATCTGCTCCAGCATCCGCGGCATCCATACACACGCGCGCTGCTCGACGCGCTTCCGCATCCCGAGGCCGCACGCGATACGCCGCTTGTCGCAATCCAGGGCACGCCACCGACGCCCCAGCAGATCCCGGATGGGTGTCCGTACCACCCGCGCTGTCCATACGCAATCGACGTCTGCACGACGCACGATCCGCCCCTGGCTCAGGTCGACGGACGTCGCCTGGCCTGCCACGTCGACCCGTTCGACGATGTCGAATAGCGAACCCGCAAGAGGAGATGCGACGGCGCTCGAGCTGCGAGATGTTCAAGTCGTGTACGAGCGGCGCGGACGCGAGCGCGTCCCGGCCGTCGCCGGTGCGAGCCTCACGGTCGAGCGTGGGCAGATCGTCGGCCTTGTCGGGGAGTCCGGGTGCGGCAAGTCGAGCCTCGCTCGCGCGGCTGTCGGACTTGTGCGCCCGACGGCCGGGACCGTGACGTTCGAGGGCCGTGAGGTAAGGCCGCTCACACGGGGAGCGCGTTCACGCGACCTCGCGCGCCTCCAGATGGTCTTCCAAAATCCGTACTCCTCTCTGAACCCGCGGCGGAAGATCGGCTCGCAGCTCGCCGATGCGCTCGACGCGCTGAGCCTCGTCCCGCGGCGGGCGCGCGGAGCTCGTGTCGAGGAGCTGCTCGACCTCGTTGGCCTTTCCGCGAGCGCAGCGGCCCGCTATCCCCACCAGTTCAGCGGCGGGCAGCGGCAGCGAATCGCCGTCGCCAGGGCGCTCGCTGCGGATCCGTCCGTTCTCGTGCTCGATGAGCCACTGGCATCGCTCGACGCCTCCGCGCAGGCGCAGGTGGCGAATCTTCTCGTCGACCTCTCTCG
>Ga0070698_100003348_pt1 | contig 17649 bp, 18 predicted proteins | sample KBSK1502metaG_FD_65477 | JGI IMG/M metagenome (GOLD analysis project Ga0070698, IMG submission 65477) | Corn, switchgrass and miscanthus rhizosphere microbial communities from Kellogg Biological Station, Michigan, USA - KBS K1-50-2 metaG | ecosystem: Host-associated > Plants > Roots >...
CCGGCGAAATTCTCGCCTGCGGCGCAGTTATTCACAAGCTCGCTCCGCCTCGCTGTACCGGGCCGCTTCGCTCGCTTATGAATAACTGCGAGACTGATATCAGCGGCGACTGTCCCAACACGCCCATCGTGTGACGTGTCCTAAGTATTAGCACGAAGCCACTGACCTGCCCCGACCAAAAGGCGCAGTCGCCATTGTGCTAAATGGATTGCGCGCAATTAACCGACCCCTTTAACGCAGTCTTCCTCAGTGGATACATTTCTCTCTCAAGAATCGGATATACCCATGGCCAGTCCTCTGATCGATTGACGAATCCTGCGCGCATTGGATTGAGCCGACTGGATTGCGGCAAAAATGGTTCTGGTTGCGCGGAAACGCACAAATTGTGACACAAAAATCGCAGTTCCAAGCGACTCCTCGGGGCACATCCTGATGTCGCAGATCTTTTCGAAAGTACATTAATAATAAATATATTATTTATTAATGTTGCGTTACTTTTTTGTTTCGAGGCCTTTTGTCGGTTCGGGGCAACTCAATGGCTTCGTGCCAAATGCCTAAGACTGTCACACGATGGGCGTATTGGGATCCGACGTCGTCCCATTCCAATACACCCGCCGCTTGGTGGTTCACCAGACTATGTCGGACAGACAGTCGCCGCTACCGGAAAAAGATCCGCACCATTCGGAGGCAGCGCGTTGTCGTTCGCTGTCGTCCGCTGTTCAGCCCAACCCTTCCAGGCCGTACACCCGCACGAGCTGACTTTTCCCTTTTAGCTGGAATTCCCCGAAGTCGGCCAGATTTCGTCCTTCCGGAAGGACGGTGGCAAAGTCCTGGGACATTACCAGGTTTTGGTTGAGTAATTTCATCACGCCTTCCAGACGAAAAGCGGTATTTACCGCGTCGCCGATAATTGTGGCATCGCGCATCGCGACTTGCCCGATATTGCTGCTGGTCACTCGGCCGAAGTGAAGAGCGATTCCGACCCGAAATGGCTGGTCGGGCTCGCCCCAAGTTCGGCTGGCCGCAAGCTGGAGTATTGCTAGAGAAGAATCCAGACAAATGGCGGATTCGGTTCCTTCCTGGTCGCGGGCAGGCCAATAAGCCAGGAGCGCGTCGCCAATATATTTGTCGATGATACCACCGGCAGAATGCACAATGTTCCCCGTATCGCGAAACCAATTGCCGAGCAGGTGAGCAATCTTTTGTTCGCCAAGTTTCTCCGCCATCGGTGTAAATCCTCGGATATCGCAAACCAAAATGGCGACAGAAAGGACTGCGTGACTTCCGTCGCTGCTCAAAGCGGCCAGTGTCGCGTCAACGTGCTCCCCTTCTTCTTCACCCGAGTCCTGATCAAAAACCAACTCGTAATCGGCAATCCGAATTCGAGAGCCCGTCTCCAAAGTCACCGGCATGATGACCCTCTGATCGTTCACGAAAGTGCCGTTTCGGCTTCCCAGATCCATGATTTGGTACTGGTAAGCATTGTGACAACGGACGATGGCATGCTGGCGAGAAACGTGATTTCCAGGCAATGGAACTGTATTGTCGCCGGTGCGACCGATCGTAGCGGTGTTAGCAATCGTCTTATCGAATGGTTCACCGAGTGGCGGATAAACACGGAGCTTGGCCGACATCTGCGTGGATACTCGAACTATTAAGATGGCATGAGCGATCGAGGTTGGCTAGTGTACTCTCAAGGACTTGATGCGTGAGACCGCCCCGAATTGCGACAATTAGCGCGGCAAACTGTTCGCAAATGTACTGTGCGCCAGATGAGAGAGAAAAGTCATCATCAGCAGAAATAAGCTAATCAAAACCGCTGCCATTGCGAGACCGGCAAGTCCGATTTTCAAATCTCTCCGGGAAAATTTCTCCGATGTTTCTTCCGAGTTATTCATTTTTCAAATCGCCTGCTTTCCGCCAAGAACCCGGTTTTGGGCTTGAAGGGAAGCAAAAGGCTGCGCCAATTGAGGGAAAGATTCAAGAGCCGATGTGGGTTTCTCTTGAGCAAAATCTATTCAACTCGAGGTTGACGGACAAGAAATCTCCTTTAATATCAGGTAATTCCATCAAGAGTGGCGGAGGGACTGGCCCTACGATGCCACGGCAACCGGTCCGGCGAATGCCGGACGACCAGGTGCCAATTCCAGGTCCGGAAAAGCCGGGCAAAGATGGAGAGAGCGCGTTAAAGTAGTCGACTCGCAACTCTTGGTGGGAAGGAACAACTATTCCCTATTATGGATCAGTCACCGTTTTTCTCGCACCTGCAATGCCGCGAATGTGGTCGCAAATACGCCAAGGATGCGATCCACGTGTGCGAATTCGATTTTGGCCCATTGGAAGCCGCCTACGATTACGAGGTTATCGCCAAACAGATCTCGCGCGATAAAATCAGCGCTCGGCCACGGTCGATGTGGCGTTACCGCGAATTGCTCCCGATCGAAGGAGAGGCAACGGTTGGCCAGCACACTGGATTTACGCCTCTGATTCGTGCCCAACGGCTGGCGGAACACCTCGGTGTGAGGGAACTGTACATCAAAAATGATGCGGTAAATTACCCGACGCTTTCATTTAAGGATCGAGTCGTTTCTGTCGCACTAAGCCGAGCGAAAGAGCTTGGTATCCAGACCGTAGCGTGCGCTTCGACTGGCAACCTGGCTAACGCGGTAGCAGCCCACGCAGCATCGGCCGGCCTCCATAGCTTCGTGTTGATACCTTCCGACCTGGAACCCAGCAAAGTTTTGAATTCTCTGGTTTTCGGGACCAATGTCGTGGCGATCGAAGGCTCCTATGACCAAGTCAATCGGCTTTGTTCCGAAATCGCAGGCAACCACGGTTGGGGATTCGTGAACGTCAATCTGCGGCCCTACTACGCCGAAGGTTCCAAAACGCTGGGCTTCGAGATCGCCGAGCAATTTGGTTGGCGTCTGCCGCGCCACACCGTCATTCCGATGGCTAGCGGTTCGCTATTGACCAAGGTCCATAAGGCTTATCATGAATTCGCTAAAGTCGGACTGGTCGATTCCACTGAGTTCAGTATCTACGGTGCTCAGGCTACCGGATGTTCACCAATCAGCACGGCAATCAAGAATAATACCGATACGGTCCGCCCGGTATCCAAACCGAATACTATCGCCAAATCGCTTTCTATTGGGACCCCGGCCGACGGTTACTACGCCATCCGTGCAATGCAAGAAACCGGCGGCACGGCGGAAGATTGTACCGACCGAGAAATAGTAGGTGGCATCCGTTTGCTGGCGGAGACTGAGGGAATCTTCGCAGAAACTGCCGGTGGTGTTACCGTCGCCTGCGCCAAAAAATTAATCGAAATTGGGCGCATACCGCGCGACGAAAGCATTGTTCTGTGCATCACCGGCCACGGTTTAAAAACGCAAGAAGCAGTTGCCGAAGAGATCGGTCGGCCAGCGGTAATTCGTCCTTCCCTGAAGGAATTTGAATCATTGCTGGAACAACTCGCCGCAACCAACTAAACATTATGCCTGTACCAGTCCGTATTCCAACTCCGCTCCGCAAATTAACCCAGAACCAGGAAATTGTTCAGATCGAGGGTGCGACGATCAGGGATGTCATCAACAATTTGGAACAAAGTTACCCTGGTCTGAAAGAACGCATTTGCGATGAGCAAAACAACATTCGCCGGTTCGTGAATGTGTTCGTTAATGACGAAGATATTCGGTTTCTCCAAGAGGCCGAGACGGCCGTGAAACCGGGTGATGAAGTGAGCATCGTTCCTGCGATCGCCGGAGGCTAGAAGGACTAATAGCAAATCGGCTATCGGCTATTGGCTATTGGCTATTGGCTATTGGCTATCCGTTGATGAGGAGGATCTCTGTTGTTGTATGGGCGATGGCGCTCTTCCATCAGCCACTCCTCTTGATTGCTGGTGTTCAGAAAAACTCAACGACGCTGGTTCGCGCCGGAAATTTTTTGTTCGCGCCGGTTTCGATCAATCACGCTGCGTCGACTTGGTGGTTGTTGGATACCGGTGCACCTTCATCGGAGGTCGATCTTGACGCAGCAAAAGCGCTGCGCCTGTTGCATGGCCCGGAAAGCGAGCGTGATCCGGGCAATGACATCAATCCGCCGAACAAACTGGTCATCCAGGTGGGCAGTCTGGAGGTGGGAGGTTTCTCCACCGGCGGCGCAAGGTTAACCGCGAAAAGCTTGAGCGAGTTGAACCATGGATCGCTCCCAGCCGGCTGGTCCAGCGATTTTAACCGCAATGGGATGATCGGCATGGATATCCTATTGCGCCAAAATGCGATCGTCGATTGGGTCAGCCAACAAATCATTCTCGCGCCGACCGTTGATCCAGCCAGGACCCGCGCAGCTTATGAGCGGGAAGGGTTCACTTATATTCCTCTGTCCGTCACCCCAGAGAACCATTTGGAAGTCATCGGCAGAGTTGGCAATTCCGAATACCGTTTCTACATCGATACAGGAAACCCGAAAACCCTCCTGAAACAGTCAGTCGTCGAGGCCGAGAACCTCCCGTCTGAGATAACCCAAGCCGAAGTGCACAGTCCTCTACACCATTTCGAAAACGCCAGAGTCTACTCCGTTACCGCCAAAGGCTTGCAGCTTGGCAGCTTTGATCTGGGCGGACACAAAGTGCGTAGCGCCAGTTTTGAGCTATCCGATTCGGAAGGAGAGCCGCCGTGGGCGGGACTAATCGGGGCAGATATTCTCTGGTCTTATGATGCTGTCCTTGACGTGGGCAAGAGAGCGCTTTACCTGCGTACGAAACCATAGAAGACAATGCGGATGTCGGAATGCGGATTGCGGAATGATAAGTCCGAAAGGGCGATGGGGTTGCGTATGGTCATCCTCATTCCGCAATCCGCATTCCGACATCCGCATTGTCTTCTACAGGTTTGTTGGATCGGATCCCAGATCGACGTGCTCCGGTGGCGGTAGATCGATTTTCGGAGGGGCCGACTGTCGGTCGAGTGGTCCGACCGGTTCCGCCCGACGCACCTCGGGCGGCGGCGTCGTCACAGGCAAAGCTTTCGGTGCGGGCGTGAGCGCTGGATTGGCTTGAGCAAGTTGTGCGTTGTCCTTGCGCGGTTTGGTTGAATTATAAGGGTCGTTACCGATAACGGTGGGGCCCTGCATCATCACCGGGGGAAAAAGGGCGACGTCGTTGGCGGTGGTAGCACGCGGGATATCCTGGTTTCTCAAAGTCTTAACAAACGAACGACTGTCGTTACCATGCAGCCAGCAATGTTCTTTGGGCATCTGCTTCGGCGTGGTGAATTCGAAAAACGTTCCTTTCCGCGCCGGCAGGTCCGGATCGTTAGAAACCGTGGAAAGCAACGAACATCCCGGCGAAGCGGGCAATCCGGTATTCAAACAAACTTCCACTCTCTTAAGATCGATTGGACGCCCCAGATCCCGTGGAGGAGTCTTTGTCAGCGAGGCATTCATGATCGCTGTCCAGATTGGCAAAGCGAGATCATTGCCAAACGCTCCGCGATAGATCATTTGTGGTTTGTCGAAACCAGTCCAGACTCCACAGGTAATCTCGCTGTCATATCCTACGAACCACGCATCCGTGAAGTTGTAAGCAGTCCCGGTTTTTCCAGCCGCCGGAAAGCCCTTAAGGCCATACGATTTTTGCGCTTTCGCGCCGGTCCCGGAGGTCAGCGCATCGGCCAGGAAGGAGTGGACTTCGTACGCTGCCCCTGGGTCCATCACGTTCTGTCGCTTGGGCTGAGCGCGAAACACTTCTTTTCCATCCTGGGTTTCAATTCGATCGACGAGAAACAGGCCTTCCGGACGCGTCCCGCCACCGGGAAACGTCGTATAAGCGGTGACCATATCCTCCAGCGTGACTTCGCTGCTTCCTAGAAATGTGGCTGGAAACGGACGCAAGTCTTCATCGATACCGGCTTGTTTTGCTAGCTTAATCACCGGATCGAGACCGGTCTCGATACCGACTCGGACAGTGGCAGCATTTTTCGATTCGGCGAGCACTTGTCTCAGCGGGATCGGTCCTTCGTAGCGGTTTTCGGCTCGTTCCACTCCCCATTCACCCAGGATTCCGGTGGTACCTCCAATCATTACTTGACGGTTGTCCAAGGCCGAATCATCGGCCAACGAACCCGGAAAGATTCCTTTGCTAAATGCGGCCGCAAAAACGAAAGGAGTAAACGTGGTTCCAGCTGGCCTTTTTGATTGATAGGTCCGGTTGTATTCGCTTTGCCCGTAGTCCCGCCCACCTACCATCGCGAGAATACCTCCGGTTCGATTGTCAACGGCTAACACCGCACCTTGGAGATACTCGGGAGGAGGAGGATTTCCTCCCTCTTTGTGAATCGCTTTCCAGCCTTTCAGCTTCTCAGTGTAATCGGCATGATTCTGATGATGGTAATCGCTTCGATTTTCAACCTGGAGGAGCTCCTTTTGAAGAGACTCTTCTGCGGTGCGCTGGAGTACCGGATCAATCGTCGTATAGATCTTATAGCCACCGCTTACCAGGGACTCTAAATCGAGCTCTTCCTGAATTTGCTCCCGAACAAAGTCGATTAGATAGGACTGAAATACGACTTGGCCTTTGGGCCGAATCTCCAGCGGTTTAGTTGCCTCTTCCTTCGCCTCCTCTTCGGTGATTTTGCGGTTCTCCACCATCCGGCCGAGGACGAAATCTCGCTCATTCACCGCTGCTTCCTGACTGTGCCAAGGCGAAAGATTGTTAGGACTCTTCAACAAGCCGGCCAGCATTGCGGACTCGCCTATACTTAGGTCCTTGGCCGACTTCCCAAAATAACCACGGGCGGCAGCTTCAGCTCCGTACAGACCGCCGCCGAAATAGACGCGATTTAGATACAGCTCCAGAATCTTGTTCTTGGACAATGCCTTATCGATTCGCATCGCCAGGAACACTTCCAATATCTTGCGATCATACGTGCGGTCCTTTAGATCAAACGTGTTTCGCGCGAGCTGTTGCGTCAACGTGCTTGCCCCTTGACGAATCCGGCCGGCCTGGGTGTTTTTGAACGCAGCTCGAAAAATTCCCCACAGGTCAACGCCGCTATGCTCGTAGAACCGGTTATCTTCCGCGGAAATCACGGCATTGACCAGATTTGGAGAAATTTGGTCGAGACTGACCTGCTCGCGATTCTGAATAAAAATCTTCCCGTAAACTTCCCCGTATCGATCGTAAACGACACTGGCCGATTCAATTTCGTCCAGCTTTTTTAAATCGAACTCGGCTGCCTTTTCTTCGTAACGAAGAATGACTCCGAAATAAAAGCCCGCCGCGACCAGGGCAAACAGCAAGACCAAAATGCCGGCAATAATAAACCAGATCCGTCGGTAAAAGGGCTTTTTCGGTTCAGTCATAGAAAACGACAGGCGTGACAGCTTTCACCAGCCTTCGGTCGGTTCAAATGAAAAAAGAGGATAGCGCAAAGACGATAGCGCCAACCGCAGTCTCCGGTAGCGGCGACTGTCTGTCCGACATAGTCCGGTGAACCACCAAGCGGCGGGTGTATTGGAATGGGACGACGTCGGATCCCAATAAGTCACCTCGGCGTTTCCGGCCAAAAGGATGGAACGAAGCGGTTCGTGTGACTGACCTAGGGGCGCAGTCGCCATCGCTGACCTTTACCCTGTTGCAGACTGCTCGGGCGAATAACGCTTTGAAGACGTTTCCCTGGGCCTAACATCCCAGGCTACAATCTTTTCTGCGCTTCGCGCCTATTCATTGCTCCATGGCGAAACTGACTCCAAAATCCGATAGGCTTCCAGGCTATACTCTCGTCAACGCTTCGCGCCTCGCACATAACGAAACTGGTTCCAGAGTTCGACCGGCCGAATTCGCGACGTATCCTTTTAGGGAACGCAATCGGCCTCACACGAGCCCTCGAACTGTAGGCGCATCCAGGCTAAAGAAGCCTAGTGAGCGGACCCAACCCATTAGCCGACCTCATCCGCGATCAGATCCGCAGGAGCGGCCCGGTCTCATTCGCCTGGTTCATGGAGCAAGCGCTCTACCATCCGATTCATGGATACTATTCGACCGAGCGCACTCGAATCGGGCGAGCCGGTGACTTTTTTACTAACGTCAGCGTTGGCGATCTTTTCGGAGAGATCTTGGCAGCCCAGCTTGTCGAGCTATTTGATCTTCTCGGAGGACCAGACCGGTTCAAAATCTCGGAGCAAGGGGCGGAGAACGCTCAATTGGCCAAAGATATAGTTAAGGCGCTGGCGGCGGAACCAAAATCGGCCGGATGGGCATACTGGATTGTTGAGCCGTCAGCCCAAAAAGCAGCCTATCAAAAGGCCCATGTCGGCCGAACGCCAATTCCCATTCACTGGATTTCGGGCCTCGAGCAATTGGACTCTTTCTCTGGGGTCATTTTTTGCAACGAATTGCTGGATGCGTTGCCCTGTCACTTAGTGGAACATGACGGCGAGAAATGGAATGAGGTTCGCGTCCAAGCGGAGAACGAGGCATTCGGTTTCGTCCTCCGCCCAATCCCGAGCGCGGATCTCATCCGTCAAGTGGAAGGGCTACCGCCACCTTCGATCACTCCGTACCGAACCGAGGTCAATCTTGCGGCATTGGATTGGGTAAAATCGGCCGCTCGAATCTTGCAGCGCGGTTTTATTCTCGTCATCGATTACGGTTTTCCGAGGGACGAACTCCGTTCACCGCTTAGGAAAGAGGGCACCCTCACCGGCTATTATCGACACCAACGACAAAAGGATGTTTTACAGCGTCCCGGCGAAATCGATATCACTGCGCATATCGATTTCTCGGCCATCGCCGAAGCGGCCTCGAGCGAGGGATGCGCCATCCTTGGGTATGCGGATCAACACCACTTCATGGTAGGTGCGGCCGAACAGCGGCTCTTCGAAATCGAACGCCTCGCCGGCGCCGGGTCGCTGCCGGCAGATCAGCAACGGTTTCTGCGCCAGTACAAAAGCCTGATGCATCCGAATACGATGGGCCTTGCATTCAAGTATTTGCTCTTGGGAAAAGGAGTATCGCTGGCCGAAGTACCCTCCGGATTCAGATACGGTAAGGATCCGGTGGCGGATCTCCAGCTACCACGCTTTTAGCAACCCGCCGCTATACCGCGAAACAGCGAACCGCGAAGAGGAGCTGAGAAGTTCGGCTGGGCGCGAGGGAGTCACTCTCTCGATTGCGGAAATGCGGAACGCGGATTGCGGATTGCGGAATGCTAAGTTTCAAATCCGCAATCCGCGTTCCACATTTCCGAATATCGACTGTTCTCAGATACCGGGCGGATGCGAGTGGTGAAATCCAGTCGCTTCCTGATACGCACGGGCGAACGCCAGGAGCTTGCCGTCTTCGTAATGCCGGCCCAGGAAGGTGATGCTCACGGGTGTCCCGGGGCCGCCGATGCTATCATCGTCTCCCGTATCGATTGATGGAGGCTGGGGCGCGTCACTATTGCGCAAGCCGCAGGGTACAATAACCGCGGGATGTCCGGTCAGATTAGTGACGGTAAGCTGCGGGCCGGAGCTTTTGGCGAGGGCAACATCATATTCGCCGAAGATCTTCTTCATCTTTCGGATGGCCAAAGTTCGGACACGGTTGGCCTGAATGTAGTCAATCGCCGGATAGAAACGCGCTACTCGAAACTGGTTAGGCCAGTCCTCTGGACCTTGCTCCGTGAGTAGCTTGTCACGACCCGACAAGGTGAAGTCATCGAAGGCAGCCGCCGCCTCGGCGATCAGCAACGGGACCAGAGCATCGAATGGCAGATCGGGAAGATCCACGGGACGAGGGTCAACGCCCAGTCGTCGAATTTGTTCGAGAGCTCCTACATCAAACTTGTGATCATAAACCTGACGCTCGTAGGTGGCATCGCGATCCGGCTGCTTATCGTGCCACTTCTTTAGCTCGGCGTCACTCAACCCTTCTGGCTGCCTGTCCGGCTCGGGCAATTGATCGAAGTCCGCCTTCACATAGGCAACTTTCAGCTGTTTCCAATCGAAGCCAGCATCCCACACGAACGGTGCTGGAATCACGCTCAAGTCGGAATCATCGGGACCATAGATCGCCTGCATTACGAGTGCGCAATCTTCCACCGCGCGACAGATCGGTCCCAGCTTATCCATCGTCCACGCCAGCGTCATTGCCCCGGTTCGCGGCACAAATCCAAATGTCGGCCGATAACCGGTGGTACCGCAACGGGTCGAGGGAGACGATATCGAACCAAGCGTTTCGGAACCGATCGAAAAGGCGACACAGCCCGCAGCTGTCGCCGCCGCTGGTCCGGCCGACGAGCCGCTAGAGCCTTGAGCGAGGTTCCAAGGGTTCAATGTGCGCCCACCGAACCACTTGTCTCCCATCGCGAGAGCGCCTGATGTCAATTTCGCAACGAGCACGGCGCCAGCCTCATCCAGTCGTTTCACTACCGTGGCATCTTCGTCGATCGATTGAGTCTCAAAGCCGCCCGCACCCCAAGTGGTTGGATATCCTCGCAGCGCCAGCAGATCTTTGGCGCCCCAAGGAATCCCATGCAAGGGCCCGCGATAGTTGCCCTTGGCAATTTCTTCGTCGGCCTGCTGTGCTTGAGCCTTCGCTCTTTCTTCGGTCAGGGTAATTGTAAAATGCAGTTTTGCATCGAATCGCTTCAACCGAGCGAGATACATCTCGGTGAGCGCAACCGAGGAAACCTTTTTCTGGCGAATCAATTCACCAAGCTCTCGAACCGTGGCGAACGCCAGCTCTTCCAAATTGCCCGGGATAGGCTGGTTCACGATTGCCGGCGCAGGGCTGATCGCCTTGGCCGTTCGCCCAATTCGAAAGTCGGCCCCGAAACGGCAATCCAATCCGAGTAATGGGTCGAACCGGAACGCCGGTGGCACATCGTTGGCGAGATGAACCTGTCGGACTTTTGCGATGCTGTTTCTCTGGTCACGCAGCTGCGACAACATCGCTTCCTTTTGTTCTGGCAAGATCGTGATACCAGCCAGCTCCGCCGCTTGATCAATGATTTCCGAAGTGACCAGCTGGTTCGGGCTCGCGGCAGCCAGGGTGTAGAGCGCTCCAACAAAAAAACTAGAGATGATCCCAACACCACCGCAAATCGTCAGAAATTCCCGCCGGCTCGGGATAGAAGAAGCTTGGCTCATGATAAGAAAATGTTTGACGTGAGTCAGGGCACTCTCGTCGAGTGAGAAAAACAAGGTTTCGGTATGTTGGAAACAAGAAACGAAATTTTGGAGACAGAAAAACTTCGGTTACTCAAGGAAGCTCGGAGAAGACTGTTGTCATTCCCGTTGGCCCAAAAACGGTGCGGGACATGATGTCGCGAAAGCTTCGCCGAAGCCATTGCCCGAGAAAAGAAACGTTGATGCAATTTGCATCAGAGCTAGCGACTGTTAAGGACGTGGACACCCTCGTCGCTTTTGAGCGTAAATTGGCAGACCCAAAGATATACGGCCAGCCACCTGATTTCCAAGGCGCGCTCGAGGAAATCAACAAGAATACGTTTTATTTTATAAAGATGGGCAAAATGCTTGTAGGAACTGCGGCGTATTCGTTAAGACCAGACAAGAGCATTTATGTGAGCAATGTCGCTGTCGATCCGGCTATATTGCATAGTATAACCTCGCTTTAGGCCAGATTTACGCCACAATTTCAGAGAGTAACGTTTGGAAAATGGCAATGGTTTGCCGTCGCTTTTGCGTAACGTCGCACAAGAGATCGAGAAACATGTATGACGGAAGAGGAAGCATTCCAAGATTGGTTCAAAGAACATTGGCGGTACGCGTCGAGTACGAACGAAGCGCGAGCGCGGCAGGCCTGGCTCGCAGCGAGGGACGCTTTTATCACCAGTCAATTGTTGGATGATCTCCATATTGATCCGCAGCGCGCCGTCATGGCGGAGAATTTCCCGCGCACCGGGATTTTTGTTCGAGCCAAAGATCAAAGCGGGAAACATCAGAGCGTTGATATTGCGCTACTGAATAAAGCGAGCCTGCTCGCTTTGCTACGCAGTCGCGGCGAACGAAGTGAATGGGCCGAAAACACGGTCGGACTCTTGCTCGGACACGGAGCTTTTCATGATCGCTTGAGTGAGCGTTACGGGCAAAAGAAGAAATAAATGAGCAGTCACGGAAACATTTGCTGACGTGGCATCAGAACGTTATTCGCGTTAGTGCTTGCTTATTAGCCACTTATGCCGGGGAACGGATTCGAACCGATACCTCTTTCGAGACCAGATCCTAAGTCGAGGGAGTGTACAAGAGAGATTTTGCTTTCTCCTCTAGAAGATTGTGCTACACGTATCAATACATACCTACGTGTACACAAAAATACTGGCACCCAGTGGCACCCAAAACCTATGGCACGAATCGCACCGCTCCTTCCAACCCTGGTAAAGAGCCGAAAAGCACAAGGCAAAGCTCCGTGGTGCTTGAGTGTTCCAGCTCATCTTTCCTCGACGGGCCAACGGCAAAGACTTTTCTATCCCACTAAGTCGGCTGCAAACCTGGATGCGGACAAACTCGCCGCTCGGCGTGATAATTTCGGTGTGTCACTTACGGCTATGAGTCCGGCGCGGATCGCCGAAGCGGCCGAGGCCTATAACCTTTTGGAGGGCACAGGGGTAAGGCTCCTGGATGTGGTTCGAACCGGGCTGGCGATGCATAAAGCTGCTTGGAATCGATTCCCTTCCTGGATTTGTTTAATCAATACCTTGATGCGAAAGCAGCTCGTGACCCGGAATACCTAAAAGAGCTGCGCCTGACTCGGGATCGATTTCCGCAATTGCACCCGATGCTCGCTTCCGATATCACGGCCCGCAAACTGGAACGGATCCTTAGCAAACTAAGCGACGGTGCGCGCAATCCGGTGATGCGTTACCTTCGCGCAGTTTTCAACTACGGGTTAAAGCGGAATTATCTCTCTGAAAACCCGATCAGCCGACTTGATTTCGCTCCGCGGCCACGGCGCGAAGTCGAGATTATTCCTAATGGTCAGGTTTCAAAAATGCTTCATCACGCCTTGACCGATGATTTGCCTTTGCTCCCATACCTCGTATTGGGTTTTTTCTGCGGAATTCGGCCCGATGGCGAACTTCAAGAGATTGCCTGGTCCGACATCGATTTAACAGATCGAATTGTTGTGGTCCGTCCAGAGGTCTCAAAAACTCGGAGGCGCCGGTTTCCTGATCTTTCTGAGAATGCGGAAAGCTGGTTGCTGGCGTATCAGGACCGCGGCGGATCCAGAATAGGAAAAATCGTCACCTACGATGAGAGCGAATTAAGAACTCATCGCAGGAAGAATTGGCAAGCAGCCGGGATAACGAAATGGATTCCGCAGGGAATGCGCCACACGTATTGCTCAAACTGGCTAGCCGTCCACAAAGATTTGAACACGCTCGTTCTCCAAAGCGGCCACGATTCGGTCGATACGATGTGGAGGCACTACCATCGGGGCTCGATAGAGGCCGACGCACTGGCCTTCTGGGCTCTTATGCCTCCGGAAACGGGAGGCAAAATCATTCAACTGCCTGCTTGAGAATCAGACGCAGAATCGGCCGGGTTGAATTCGCGCCATTCCCTGAAATCAAGCAAGCCTCCGGAGTCTCTCGCCTTTAAGGCCGAGTCGTTCTTGTATTGGAAACAGCGAAAATAGGTAACGATTTCAGGCAGTGTATCGGGCGGCCACCTTTTGCCGTCAGTATCCTGGACGATGCCCCATCGGGGCTCGGTTTTATCCATGATGCCGCTGTAGCCTTTGATTTTGAATTCTATTGCAGCTTCCTTCAGCTTTGCCATCACACATCCAAAGAACGCAAACCAGCGATCGGGTGGCACAGCTTTAAACAGGTCCAGCGTGCGCTGAACGAGCGCATGCTGACATTTTGCTTTAAGGACTGGATCTTTGCTGCGTTTATCGGTGAAGGCTTTGTAAAAGCTCAATGTGTAGAGGTGGCCGGTACCCATGTAATGCCACTGTCCGTCACGTGCATTGAATGTCGCGGCGAGTAAGTACGCGATTCGTCCCAGGCAATTTTCCCAAGTCAATTCACGTCGGCCCGCCTCGATCGCGCGGATAGTAGCAACCGGAATGTCGATTAGCTGCGAGAAATCGTCCTGGTGCATGGGTTTGGGTCCATTGCCGAGGATTATGCGGAGTTTGCGTAAGGGATTATCACGCCGTTCAAGTTGCGGGGCTGGCATGCCCTATTGATACATGTCGCATTACGTTTGTGCAAGGCGTACTTTCCTATTGCTATCCGTACGAATAAGTCGCTGCTGGGGGGCCGCGCGGAGGGAACTCTTTGATGCAAGCCGCACTTTTTTATTGCTACTCGTACCAATAGATGATTATTAATACTGGTATGAATAGTGAACCCATGCCGGCGAAATTTATGCGGCCGCGCCCGTATGCTAGGCGAATCGGGGTGAGTGATAGATCCGTCTACCACTACGTCAATCTTAAGATTTTTCCCGCGTATAAATTCCAAGGCGTGTTGTTGCTCGATGTTGAGGAGTGCGACGCGATCATTCGAGGTATGCGGAGGCGCGAAATCAAAACTTCCCCTAAAATCAAGCGCTAACAAAGGAAGGAGGTGGCCGGAAGTGACGCCTAAAAACCGACAGCCCGGTGCTTGGCAACACCGGGCCAAAAATCGGAACTTGACTAACCAAAGGGTAGTCGGTTTCCCCAGAGAGAGCAAGCCGTTAGTTACACCGGAGGCTGTGGTGTGAAGTTCGTGCACGTGTTTTCTCGTTCTGTCCGTTGTGAACTCACTGTTTCAGATGAGCCGCCTGAAAAAGGGAAAACGCACATCCGCGAGATATTTTGGGCGGGCCAGCCAAAGCGAAAGCATTGGTTCGAGTACGTCCGCTGGTCGCATGAGATTAATCGCTACTGCGCGGATCTTTGGCAGTACAAAATCACCCACGCTTTCCAGGTCAGTCCGACCGATTGGGAGTTTTGGGGCTATGAGCCGGGAAAACCACCGAAGCGGTTGTGCCTGGAACAAGAGGAGGACGAAGCGGCATGAGTGCGACCGACGCGATCCATGGCGACCTCTCAACGTTGGATCTGGTGAGCGTATTCGAAGCGCTCGGCCGGGAAGCTGCCGAAGCGGCTCCGGGCAAGTTCTGGGTTAAGTGCCCATGGAGCGATGAACATTCATTCCTCGGGCGCACCGATACGGTGATTTGGGAAGGAAACGGTAGTTGGCCAACATTCCGATGCAGTCACGATCATTGTGAGAATCGCAATCTTAATGATGTCATTGACTGGGCCGAATCGCAGCGGCCGGGAATTATTGATGAGTTCTGCTCGGCAATCTGGACGCCCGACGGTTCGATTAACAAAGCCGACTACCAACAGCGGGAGCGCAAGCGTAAACCAGCAGGAAAGAAGCGGCGTTTTTCCGACGAGGAGGCAATCCGAAATGTTGAACGCTTCCTTGGCGATTTCCGCGTTGATGAAGCCGATCTCTGGCACGCTAGCGCAATCTATCCGGGCGAAGATTGCCGCACCGATTCGGTTCTGTTGTTTGAAAATCTCTATCAGGCTGAAGAATTCGTCTGCATCTGTACCGATTATTCAGCGGTTCCGACAAAAACGGGCGGCAAAAAAGCGGTCCCTAAAGGTGCGGGGATCACACAAAGCGCAACTGAATGGATCAAGCAGATCAAGCAATTTTGTTCGCCCAGTTCTCTGGCTGGCGCCTGGATTCGACTCAATCCGGTAACTGAAATCGGTAGTAGCGAAACCGGCGCGCACATTGACGCAGACGTCACCGCTCATCGCTACATGCTCCTGGAGAGTGATGCTTTACCAATAGGGCTGCAATTAAGCCTTTACGCCTGGCTGGCGTTACCAGTAGTGGCCATTGTCACAAGCGGCGGCAAATCCGCTCACGCTTGGATAAAACTCGATTCCGCTAGCGCGCAGGATTTTCGATCGGGAGTCAATCATATCCTTTCGCGCCTGGCTCAATTCGGGGTCGATCAGCAGAACAAAAACCCGAGCCGGTATGGCCGGTTTCCCGGAGCGCTGCGCACGATCGGCGCTGACTCGAACCCTGAGCAAAAACTTCTCTATCTCAATCCGCAACCAAAAGGAGGCTCGATTTTCTCATGAGCTCCGACCTGACAAGATTTGATCAACAAACCCAAGCGCCTTCGAATGGCCAGGAGCCGCAGAGCGAGGAGGCACCTCCCGATTGGCTTTTTCCTCGGCCGGTTGTCGAGCTTAACGCATGGTTGCCCGAGCAGACTGTTGAAGGGATGCTATACCGGGGCTGTCGCATAGCACTCGGCGGCGGTCCCAAGAGCAAAAAGTCATGGCTCTTAATGCAGCTCTGTTTTTGTATCGCGAATGGACTCGCGTTTCTGGAAATTCCCACCGCAAAGGGGTTGTCGGTTTATGTTAACCTTGAATTGCTCGAAGGTGATTGTCGGAAACGCTTCTTTGATATCAAGGCGGCCCTGGGTGAAGGCAATCTTGATAATGTCGAAGTAATTCCATTACGGGCGAAGGGGAAACTCTTAAATCCGATCCGGCTTAAACAGCTCACGAAAATATTGTTCGAAAAAAAGGCCGTCATCGCCGGATTCGATCCGATTTACAAGTTGCTCAACCGGCGAGACGAAAATAAAGCCACCGAAGTGGCAGAAGTCCTCGAGCCACTAGAGCAAATGAGTGAAGAGGGCAAAATCTGTGTTGGCTTTTGCCAGCATTTCGCCAAAGGTAATCAAGGACTTAAATACGCTATCGACCGCTTGGCCGGCTCGAATGTTTTCAGCCGGGATGCTGACGTTATCCTGACACTGACCGAACTGTCCGAAGCGGACTGTTTCGTCGTCGAGGTCAAGCAGCGCTCGTTTGCCGAGGTTCCAGCGTTCGGGGTCCGCTGGCAACACCCAATTTTTATTCGCGATGACACAGTCGATATCACCGATATCCGCGCACCGGGAAAGAAAAAAGAAACTGACGAGAAAACAGAGCGCATGCTATCGGCGTTGCGTGCTTGCGACCATGAAGGCGGTCTTTCTTTCGGCGCTTGGTTGTCTGCGTCAGGGATCGCAAAAACGACATTTTACAACCGCCTCAAGTCCTTAATGGCCCGAAAAATCGTCTATCAGAGCGAAATTAATCAAAATTATGCGTTCAGCCCGGCTTATGCGTCCAAAAGGAGCGAATACGAATAGCCTTAGTTCCACTAATCGGAACCTTAATTTCCCTCGAAAAGCCATAGCTAGTTCCACCAGTTCCGAACTGCCCGGAACTTACCAGCTTGAGTCTCTGACACCGCTAGGTGTTACGGTTCTAGTTCCGAGTTCCACACCCCCTTTAAGGGGTGGAACTGGAACTCGGAACTAACCGCTAGGAGACCTTGATCGGAACTTTGAACCAAAATAGCCGGGTTATCCGTCCCACCCAAAAGTGGTTCTCTCGGGAACCAAAGGAAGTTAACCCAAGGTGACTTTGTTGAGTTTTTTGATAAACTGAACCTCCGAATGCCATCCCAACTAGCCCCACACGCGGTCCGAGATAGCCCGGGTTTCGCAGTTTCTAACATAGATATTTCGTAAGTTGTTGATTTTGAGGCATCGGAGTTTTCCGAGGAGCCTCAGGTCGTCCACACAAAATTGTTTTGGTCGCGGTAGATG
>Ga0070698_100003349_pt1 | contig 17642 bp, 10 predicted proteins | sample KBSK1502metaG_FD_65477 | JGI IMG/M metagenome (GOLD analysis project Ga0070698, IMG submission 65477) | Corn, switchgrass and miscanthus rhizosphere microbial communities from Kellogg Biological Station, Michigan, USA - KBS K1-50-2 metaG | ecosystem: Host-associated > Plants > Roots >...
GGCAGCATTATGCCCGCGCCGTTCGCTATCCGCCATCTGGCGTGGAGACTCTCGGGATTCGGGATTCGGGATTGGGGATTCGACTCCCGAATCGCGACTCCGAGTCCCGAGTCCCGAGTCCCGAATCCCGAATCCCGAATCCCGAGGCCTACTGCCCAATGCCGATGAACGGCCACCAAAATGGGACAACGAGCAGCAGTATCAAAAACTCGATGACGGTCAGGGCAAATCCCATCCGAAGCATATCCTTTGGTGTGAAGTATCCGTACGAATACCCCACGACGAGCACCGCGGTCTGGTAAAGGAAGATTTTGCCCCCCGCCCCGAACGTCCACACCATGCCCAGCATGAGCGGATCGACGCCGTGCGTGTGCGCGGCCTGCATCAGCACCGGAATTGACGTCGCGAGCATGGAGATCTCGTCCCCCAGAAAGAGGTGGTAGACGAACGCGGTCCAATAGAGGACCGTCGTGGAAATCCATGCGTTGCCGACGATGAAGGGCTGGAGCCACCCAAAGGCTGAATCCGTGAGGACCTTGAGGGCACCGGTCTCCCGGAGAATGTCGCCCGTGCTGATCGCCGCGCCCACGAACACGATGATCAGGAAGTTCACCTTCCGAACGTCCTCGATGTCGAGGACGCCGATCCGCGGCATCACCGAGAGCAGCCCGACGCCCATGCCTATCATGGCGGCCGGAATGTGATGAATGAAATCGGTCATCCACAGACCTGTCGCGAGAACCATCAGGACGGCCGCTCGCTTTTCCATCCCGCTCAGTGGGCCCATCCGCCGCAACTCGGCGTCCAGGAACGCCGCGCCGCCAGCCGGCGCATCGCGTTCAGGCGGATAGAAGCGCAGCGTCAACCGCCAGGCGATGACGATGGTGATGAGATCGACCGGCAGGAACGCGAGCGCCCAGTGGCTCCAGAGCACTTCGACCATGCCGACACGCTCGATGAGGCCGCGTGCAGTGATAGAAGCTGCGCCGGCGATGACCATCTTGTCGAAGATCGTCGCGGTGTAGGTCAGCGTGATGAACATCCCGCGGCCGATGTTGCTTCCCGGCCCGACGCCGAACGCTTCGATAACCGCGATCGCGACCGCGGCCATCAGCACCACGCGCGCGATGCCGGACGGGACCACCAGGGTGAGAAGAAAGTCTGTGACGATCAGACCCAGGAGGAGTCGTGAGTACGTGCTGCCGATCCGGCGCATCACGTTGAACGCCAGACGACGTGGAAGGCCCGACTTGCCCGCCATTGCCCCGAACAGCATGGCGCCGTAAAGAAACCACGGTGTGTTGTTCGAGAATCCCGCGAAGGCGACGTTGAAGGGCACAACGCCGAGCGCCCACGCGAGGTAAATGCCGACCAGACCGATGATCGCCGGTTCGAGCACCTGTGTCATCCAGCCGATCAGCACGAATGACATGAGAGCGAATGCGTGGAGCGCGCGCGGTTCCACATCGATCGGAAGAAACCATGTCATGAGCGGCACCGCTATGAGGGCGGTCCACGCGGCCGCCCGAGCGTTGCCCTGAAGACCCTGACGCACCGGTGGCACGGGTTGAACGGCGGCCGTCGTCGCCAGAGGGGATATTCCTCCGCTCATATACCTCCTTGGTGCGCGAATGATATCCGGCTTCGTGATCGATGCCCGGCTTCGAGTTCAATCCGACGTTCACGGCCAGGAGAGAACGTCGTTTCCGTGGGTGTGAACCCGCCTGTTTGGTGGGACCGCTGACAATTTCCGCCGGTCGCAGCCAATCGACATTAATTGTCGCCGCAGTGAAGCCCGGAAAGCCGCGACAAACCTGCCGCGTCGACCGTGGCATTGGCCGTGCACAAATGCATGGCACGCACGAGTTCAGTTCGCGATCGGACGACCGCCAGCTCTCAACGAGGTGAAGTAATCGACATGCAGCCTGCGCGACACATCTTCGCTGTACCGCTCATGGGCGATCTCACGCGCGCGCGTCGAGACGGCCTGGTACAACGCGGAGTCGTCCCACAACGCACAGACCGCGTCGTACCACGGTTCGACTTCGCGTTCGTCGGGAAGCCGCGTGGTGTTGACGGTCAGCCAGTCGGGAATCGCGAGCACGCGTCCGCCGCCACCGTCGGAAAAATCGCCGCGGAGCACGTGCGGCAGCGATCCGCGATTGCTGACGATCGGTGGAATCGCATTGATCATCGCCTCAGCCGCCACTCTGCCGAAGGGCTCGTCCCAGACGGACGGCGCCAGCAGGATGCGGGTCAGCGCGAAATAGTCGGCCGGCGTCGGCACGGGTGGCGCCGCCATGATCTGCGGGTACTTGCTGAAGTCGACGCCGGGAATCGCGGTCAACGAACCGCCGCTGCGACCGGATTGGACAACGAGGATCGGGATCTCCGGACGGCGCGATCCCAGCATGTCGGCGAGACGTGCGAACAGATACAGCCCCTTGTGAATCGACGGGTTGACGAACGTCACGAACCCGCGCGACTCGCTGGGAGCAACTACCGTCGACCAGTCGATCGGCGGCTCAATGGGCGTGCTGAACAGACCCACCTTCTCGCGGTACACGTCGGTGAGGAACTGACTGCACGTGAACGCGTGGTCGACATGTTCGAAGTAGCTCCGCTCGTAGTAGCCATACCCGCGAACGGCGTAGGCAGTCGTCACGCCGCGTGCTCGAGCCTCGGCCATCGCCGCGAAGATCATCGGGTGGCCGTTGCAGGCGATCACCTGGTCCGGAGCAAAGGTGTCCAGCAGGTCGTCGAACAGCGTCAGGTACTGCGCGGCCTCCGCGCGGTCGAATCGCGATTCATCGTTGTGACGGGTCAGGAGCAAGGTCACGGGCACGCCCTTCACCGTGTAGTGCACGACCGGCCGCTCAGCCACGCGCCGCTTTTTTCCCGAACGTCTGGCTCGCCCACCCTTCGAAGCGAGCAACGAGCGGTCGACGCCCTGCTGTTCCAGATGATCTTCGATGGTGAAGGTCACGGGACTTTCGAAACGTGCGGTCGTCAGGATCTGACACGCATGCCCCGCGTCTGCGAGCCACTCGACGATGGTACGGAGACTCTGCGTCACGCCGGCGGTCGGATCGCTGATGCAATGGTTGTTCACGAGAAGAAACCGCACGACTGAGCGTATCGACCGATCACGAACGCGTCAATACAACGGAATCATCACTCTCATTTTAAGGAGTCAAAATGTCTCAGGGATTTCGTCAGCACGAGTTACAGGAAAAGACGCAGAAGCTACTGCAGGGACCGTTGAAGCACGTCAGAGCGGCGGCACTCGCCGCGGCGCTCCTGCCGCTCGCCTCCGTAGCTGCCACACCGGCCGCGGCGCAGAACGTTTGTCCCTCGGCCGGCGTCTGCGGCGTGGTCTGGAACGACACGAACAACAACGGCATGCAGGAGCCGAGCGAGACCGGAATTCCCCTCGCCAAGGTGACCGTGTCCGACGGCATCGACACAATCGATTTGGAGACCGGCCCCTACGGTGAATATTCCTTCTTTGTTTCCGGCGGCGTGACCGTCACGATCTCCGTCCTGATACCAACGCTAGCGCAGCCGTCGCCCTCCGACTTCATCGCCGCGGGCGACACCCTTGACAGCGATGGCATTCCGGTCGGCGCGTTCAGCGCCGTTACATTCGCTGTCACAGGCTACGCCACCGATTTCGGCTTCTATACAGCTCTAGTGTCAGCCCAGGCACCAGGCACGGGCACACCGGGTTATTGGAAGAACCACCCGGAGGCGTGGCCGGTCCAGGAGATCATCGTCGGCGGGATCAAATACACGAAAGCCCAGGCGATCACCTTGCTTGGGAAGGTTGGCAAGGACAAGAGCATCACGATGTTCAGCTCGCTCCTGTCCGCCTTACTGAACCAGAAGATCGGCAACGAAGACATCTGCGTGATTGGCGCGATCGCGGACGCTCAGACGTGGATGACCGCTCATTCTGCGGGCAGCGGCGTGGCAGGGTCGAGCGCCGCGTGGGCGGGAGGCGAACCGACGCATATGATGTTGGACGCCTACAACAACGGCCTGCTCTGCGCGAAGCATCGCAACTAGATCAACATTGCCCGGTGGCCCGGCTCAAGGGCCATCGGGCTCTCCTGCTCGACAATCAGATCTCCCCCACAAACGGCTGAGTGAGGAACTAACGCTCAGTCTCCCCGCCGTACACCGCGAGCGCTTCTTACCTAGTTGAATTCCTCCCGTCGCCGGTTTCAGGTCAAGCGGCCGCCACAAACGCACATGATCGCTGGCGTTCGAGTTGCACCGCCTCGCGCGACCCCAGAACCTGGAGGAGAACACAATGAGCAAGACACTGTGGGTATCGTCGTTTGTCGCGAGCGCCTGCCTCGCCACCGCGAGCCTGGCGGCCCAGGCCCCAGCCGCGCAGGACCAGGGCTACCCGCCAAGCACGTCTGCACCGAGCACCCAGGCTCCAAGCACAGCGGCCCCAGCTGCCCCAGCGACCCCCGCTCAGCGCGCCCCCGCATCCGCCGGCAAGAAAATCACGATCTCTGGATGTGTCGCGCGCCAGCCGGAGGGCCAGTCCGCAGCGGCGGGGGCACCAGCCATGCCCTTCTCGCTGACTAATGCCGCAGCAGCCGGCGCGAGTGCACCGGTTGGCACTGCGGGCGCGTCAACCGGGGCGGTTGCGAAGACCTATCGTCTCGATGCGGCAGAAAGCATGATCTCGCCACATGTCGGACACAAGGTGGAGATCACGGGCACGGTGGAGGAGCCGGCGGCCTCGACGGCCTCGGCGACGGCCTCCGCGGCGGGGGCCAGCGCGTCCTCAACGGTCACCGCACCCAGGCTGAAAGCGGAATCCGTCAAGATGGTGGCGGCGACCTGCGAATAGGTTTGCGTGCGGGAGGGCGCTCGGCACTTGCTGTTCCCCTGAGGGCAGCGTGCTGGGCGCCCCTTCACGTTTCGCGACAATACGTTTAGAAGGCGAACTTCAGCGCGAGCTGTACGACCCGCGGATCTCCGGCACTGGTGATCGTGCCGAAGTTCGCCGCGCCCAGGACAGCCGCCGGAGCACCCAGCGACGGCGTATTCAGGAGATTGAAGACCTCCGCGCGGAGCTCGATCGCCTGACCTGAACTGACGGGTATCCGCCGCAGGAGCGCGAGATCGACATTTCGATACGAGGGACCGCGAACGGGATTCCGGGACGCCGAGCCGATCGTGAACTGCGGCGCGACGGCAAAGGCCGCTGTGTTGAACCAGTGACTGGTGGTCCGCTGGTCACCGGGTAAGGTCGGATCGCCAACGAGGTTCGGCCGCTGCACGCCGAAGCCGGCGAACGCGTTGAAGTTGGTCGCCTGCGTAATCGCAATCGGTACCCCCGACTGCAGCGTGACGAGCGATGTGACCGTCCAGTCGTTGGCGAGCGCACCGAGCAGACCGCGCAATTGCTTCGGCCGCCCAGCTCCGGCGGGCAGATCCCACACAAGAGAAGACACAAAGACGTGCGGGATATCGCCGGTCGAGTAATCGCGCTCGAGCGCCCGGTTGAAGCTGTCCGCCACGGGGTAATTCGCGATCGGCCCCGTCAGGATGGATGCGTCGAAGACCGACGAGGCATCGTCGACCAGCGTGGAGCGGGTGTAGGCGACCGAGTACGACAACCCGCGGGCGAGCCTCTGTCGAAGACTCAGTTCAAGTCCGTGATACCGCGTGGTGCCGACGTTGTTGCGATACAGACTGACCGTCGTGTAGGCCGGGTACGGCTTGAGGAGCTGCGCGACGGGAAGGGTGGGATCACCCAGTGAGGATGACCGCGGAACGATCCCGAAATACGGACTCGGCACCCGCTCAAGGAGGGCGGGCCCAAGCGCGAGCTGAGTGGCGGTCAGCTGATTGAGGTTGGTGTCCGGGATCCCGACGTGCGTGATGTTTGACCCGACGTACGACGCCTCGACCATGGTGTTCGCGGTCAGTTCCCGCTGCACGGACACGTTCCACTGTTGCACGTAGCCGGATCCAAGCGTGCGATCGACCGCGAACACGCCCTGCCCCAGTCCTGCGGTCGGCGTCGGCGCGATTGGCGCGACCCTCGGACCGCTCTGCAGGACAAACGCGGGCGAGATGGTATCGAGGGCGCGCTGCGACACCGTCTGCAGAAACGGGAACGTCGGTGTCGTGAACGGTGTCGTGATGCCCGCCATCTCGATCCAGACGAGGCCGTATCCGGAGCTGACGATCGCCCTGTCCGTCAGTCGATAGACGATCCCCAGGCGCGGCCCGAAGTTGTTCTTCTTCAGCGAGCGCACGGGGCTGGTGCCGGGGTACTCCAGCTGCCGGGTCTGCACGTTGAAGACGGCCGTCTGACCGTTGATCTCCGTCGACGGAAAATTCAGCGTGTACCGAAGACCAGGATTGACGGTGAGCCGGTTGGAGACCTTCCAATCGTCCTGGATGAAGTACTCCTGGAAGCGTGCCCGTTCTTGAATTTGCGATTGCTGCAGGTCGATGGAGAACGCCTGAACGTGACCGAGCAGGAAGCTCGCCACCGGCGTGCCGGTGTTGGCGGCCCCGGGAAGATCGCTGCCGAGCGCGTTGAAGGCGAACGACCCTGTCGGAGACGGCGGTTGGATGACGTTCAGTCGCTCCCACCGCCAGTCCAGTCCCGCCTTGAACGTATGGCGACCTCGTAGCCACGTCAACGCATCCGCGACCTCTGAGACGCTCGTGTTGAAGTTCGACGCCGTGTTCGGCGGCGAACCAAGCTGCTGGTAGCCGCTGATGAGAAACGTCGGAAGCGTGTTGGGGAACCGGGCGGTTGCGGGGATTCCGGGAATACTGAGGGCGGCTCCCGCGGACGCCGAAAGTTGGGCCGCCGTCCGTCCGACGGCCCGACGTGTATCACCGACGCGAAGCTCGTTCAGTACGTTGGTCGAAAACGTGTGCCGGTAGTTCGACGCAAAGGCCCACGCTCTCGTGTCCTGCGGCCCCAGCGTGCCGCTCGTCACCCCGCTTCCATCCGGAAGCGGCGTCACGGGTACGAACCCATCCCTGAAATGCGAGAGGCGACCAAATACCTGATCGCGGTTCGACGAGAAGTTGTGATCGATCCGCGCGTCCCACTGGTCCTGGTTGTCGATCTCGCTGGCCGTCCGACGATAGTTGTTGGCGGTCCCAGACGAGGAGGGTAAGGGGTACCGCTCCAGGAGGGCCAGCGCCACCGGATCCATACGGGTCAGCGGAATCGTGTTGTCTGGAAACGCGCTGCGAACAGCACCGGCAATGGCGGACGGATCGTAGATTATCGGTACGCGCCCGCCGATTGCTTCCGTAAAGATCCCCTGTCGTTGCAGCAGCGTGGGCACCGTGGAGATGACCGTGCGGCCGACGGACTGGCGCTGTCTCTGATAGTCGACGAAGAAGAATGTGCGGTCCCGGACGACAGGTCCGCCAAGCGTTCCGCCGAACTGATTCCGCCGGTACTCCGGCTTCGCCACGTTCGTCGACTGAAACAGGTTCCTGGCGTTGAGGGCTTCGTCGCGGAAGAACTCGAATCCGTTGCCGTGGAAGACGTTCGTCCCGGCTTTGGTCGTCAGGTTCACGACGCCACCGTTGAAGCGGCCGAACTCTGCCGGCGGACTGTTGCTCTCGATCTTGAAGTCCTGAATCGCGTCGATCACCGGAACGTACGCCACCTGGCCCGGTTCCGGCTGCAGCACCGAAATGCCGTCGAACAGATATTCGTTGGTGCGCGGCCGCCCACCGTTGATACGCGGGAACGATGAACTGGGGGGCAACGCGACGCCAGGAGCGAGGGACGCAAGCGTGATGAACGTCCGGCCATTCAAAGGGAACTGCACCAGCTGCTCGTGCTCCACGACGCTGCCGAGACCAGCCCGCTCCGCGCGGAGCATGGGGGCATTGGCGCTGACCGTCACCTCTTCGTGCAGGTCGCCCACGATCAAGTCAAAGTCAAGGCGCACCGTTTCCCCCGTGGCCACGCGGATGCCGTCCCGTCTCACGGACTTGAACCCGGACAGCGCGATCTCCACCCGGTAGTTGCCGGGCGCGAGGCTCGCGGTGGCGTACACGCCGTCGACGCTTGACGTGACATTGCGCTGTCGGCGTGTCTCGATGTTCGTGACGGTGACGCTGGCGTTCGCTACGGGGGCGCCGGCCTGATCGTTCACGACGCCGGTAATGGCGCCGGCAGCAACCTGTGCCAGGAGCGGCGATGCGCTGGCCGCAAGACAACACGCGGCGACGACACAGTGACGAACGACGTACACGACCGCAACCCGCATGCAACCTCCGAGGCGCCTTCAGTGCGGACGACTGTACATCGGATAAAAGCGTGATTCAAATCACATTAAATCGACTCGAATCGACTTCACACTGCCATCGTGGCGCACGGGGAGGCCGGACAGCGTGCGTGTCGTGGACCCGTCGAGTTCCCAGATCCGCCCGAAGAACAATGACCTCAGGTTTCGTCTCCCCCGGCCGGGTGCCATTGGTACAATCCGTCGTGACCATGCTTCGCATCGCCCTGTTCGTGGCGGCGGCCACTGTCGCATGCGGCGGCGGGAACGCGCCGCTGCCCACACTGGCCACGACGGCCGAGCGGTCCGGGTACACGCGTACCGGTCGCTTTGATGAAGTCGAAAGGCTCTGCGCCGCATTCCAGCAGGCGTGGCCCGCGAACGTACGCTGTGTGGAGTTTGGACGAACACCGGAGAACCGGCCGATGCTGGCGCTGGTCGCGTCGGCCGACGGCACCCTCGACGCGGCCTCGGCGCGCCAAGCGAATCGCCCGGTCGTCCTGATGCAGGGCGGCATCCACGCCGGCGAGATCGACGGCAAGGACGCGGGCTTCCTGGCGCTGAAGGAGCTGCTCGACGGAACGGTGGCGACAGGTGCGCTCGCACGTGTCACGTTCGTGTTCGTGCCGGTGTTCAACGTCGACGGTCACGAGCGCTTCGGCCGCTGGAACCGGCCCAACCAGGTCGGCCCCGAGGAGATGGGATGGCGCACGACGGCGCAGAACCTGAACCTCAATCGCGACTACACCAAAGCCGATGCACCGGAAATGCAGGCGATGCTGCGCCTGCTGGGCGACTGGGATCCGATCCTTTACGCCGATCTGCACGTCACCGACGGCGCGCAGTTCGAGCATGACGTCTCGCTCAGCGTGACGCCGACGCTGGCGGGAGACGAAGAGCTCCGACGCGCGGGCGTCGGCGTTCGCGACGAGCTCCTGCATCGCCTGGCCGCACAGGGCTCGCTGCCGATTGACTTCTATCCTGACTTCGTTCGAAGCGACGACCCGGCGTCCGGGTTTGCTGTGGCGGTTGCCCAAACGCGCTTTTCGCAGCAGTACTGGGCGACCCGTAACCGTCTGGCCGTGCTCGTCGAGACGCATTCCTGGAAGGACTACGCGACGCGCGTGCGCATCACGCGCAACTCCATCATCGCGATGATGGAGCTTGCCGCTGCCCGCGGCGCCGACTGGCGCAGGGCGGCGACCGCCGCCGATCAGCGATCAGCGCACATCGGCGGCTCCACCGTCGCGCTGGCGTACGAGAACACCGATCACGTCGCGATGATCGATTTTCGTGGCTACGCCTACACGCGTGAGCCGTCGGCAATCTCGGGCGGGCTCGCCACCCGGTATGACAACACGCGCCCGCAGGTCTGGCACATTCCGCTCAGAGACGAAGTGCGGCCGTCCATCACGTCGGTCGCTCCGCGTGGCGGCTATGTCGTCCCGCCCGCCCATGCGACGTGGGTTGGCGAGAAGCTGGCCTTGCACGGCATTCAGGCACGGACGGTGACGAATGCGGTGACAGGTACGGCGGTGCAGACGTTCCGCGCGGCAAAGGCGGCGAGTGCGCCTGCGACATTTGAGGGTCGCGCCGTCATGTCCGTGGAAGGCGAGTGGAAGAACGAGATGCTCGATGTCCCGGCAGGCTCCCTCTTCGTGCCCATCGCCCAGGCGAGATCGCGACTCCTCATGGCGCTGCTCGAACCGAGGGATCCGGACTCGCTCGTGCGCTGGGGCTTTTTCAACGCCGCCTTCGAGCGCAAAGAGTACATGGAGGCGTACGTCGCAGAGAGCGTTGGCGCGAAGATGTTGAAGGAAGACGCTGAGCTGAAGCACGAGTTCGAGCGCAGGCTGCGCGATGATCGCGCTTTCGCTGCGAGCCCGGCCGCGCGGCTCGACTTCTTCTACCAACGGCATCCCTCGTGGGACGACCGCGTCAATCTCTATCCGGTCTACCGGATCGACAGCGAGCTGTAGCTCGCGGTTGGACTTGCTCGCGAGCGCACGAAGAAGGACACAACCACTTCGTCGTCGCTTCGACGCAGCGCGTGATCAGGTGGCGGGAGTGTGCCAGGTCGCCCCTGAAACATCGGACTGTGTCAGTTGACCCTCGCGCACATATAATCCGCGAATCGTTGGGCGGGTCTCTGACAGGGTGGAGGAACGTGATGAGAAAGTCTGCTTGGCTGCTGCTGTTCGCCGGAGTTGTCGGGCTCTCGCTGTCGCTGCAGGCGCAGCAGGCCGGCGCCGATCTGATCCTGTTCAACGGGAAGATCATCACGGTCAATGACACCTTCGCGATTGCCCAGGCTGTCGCGGTGCGCGGCAATCGCATTGTTGCGGTTGGCTCCAACGCGGACGTCAATCGGCTGGCGGGCCCGAATACGCAGCGGATCGATCTGCGCGGCAAGTCGGTGATGCCCGGCTTCATCGACAACCACGCGCACTTCCAGGAGGAAGGCGCCTACTGGACGATGGAGCTCCGCTTCGACGGCGTGGACACGCGCAAACGCGTGCTGGAGATGATTGCCGCAAAGGCCAAGGCGACGCCGAACGGCGGCTGGGTCTACAACCTGGGCGGCTGGTCACCCGACCAGTTCACGGACGACAAGCGCGACTTCACCCGCGAGGAGCTCGACAAGGCGGCGCCGAACAACCCGGTGTTCCTGCAATTCACCCGGTGGGCGCAGTACCTGAATAGCAAGGCGATCGAGACGCTCGGCCTCGACAAGATGAACGAGCCGTGGATCGTGCGCGATGCCAGCGGCCGCCCGACCGGAATCACGAAGGTGGAAGGGCGCAACCGGCTGTTCAACGCGGCCGGGTTCCTCAAGGTCGAGAACGGCGGCAAGGCCGACCTGCCGATGGACGTGATCGCCTCCAACCAGAAGTTGATGCTCAAGGACTTCGCGGTTGCCGGGCTGACCGCCTCGGGCGGGCAGTGCCTGTGGGAGGAGCTCTATCGCCAGTTCCAGCGTGAAGGGACGGCGAGCATGCGCTTCTTCTGCTTCCGCACGGTGACGGCCGGCGGACGCGGCGCAGGCGTGCTCGACCAGCAGATCGCCGAGGTGGCGAGGCTTCGCTATCACGACGGCGACGAGTGGATGGACAACTCCAACTACGGTGAGCGGTTCCCCGGCGGCGGCGGCGGTGACGTCATCGCTCCGGGCCCGGAGCCGATCGCGCCGCAGGAGGCGTGGGACACATGGGGCCGCTTTGCGCTCGCCGCAGCGAAGGCCAGCGTGCCAGTGCAGCTCCACACGGTTACCGAAAAAGCAATCGACGCGCAGCTCGATCAGCTCGAGAGGATCAGCAAGCAGGTCGACCTGCGGCCGCTGCGCTGGGCCTTCATGCACATGGAGGGCGTCACGCCGCCGCAAATCGAGCGGATGAAGAAGCTGAACATGTTCATCGCGGTGAACCCGCGGCCAATCGTCTCCGGCGGCCTGTTGCACCGGATCCAGGGCGACAAGGGCTTCGCCATGCCGCCGATGCGCGAGATCCAGGACAGCGGCATCATGTGGGGTTTCGGCACGGACGCCTTCGAGGTCAACCAGTTCCGTCCGTTCCAGACGCTCTACTTCGCGGTCACGGGCAAGATGGTCGGCGGCACGGTGGTCAACACCCACACCGTCAGCCGCGAGGCGGCGCTCATCGCGCACACGCGCAGCAACGCCTACCTGTTCTTCCGCGAGAACGATCTCGGCTCGATCCAGCCGGGCCGCTTCGCGGACCTCGTGGTCACCGACAAGGACTACCTGACGGTGCCCGCCGAGCAGATCAAGGACATCAAGTCCGTGATGACGATTGTCGGCGGCAGGATCGTGTACGACGCCGCCAAAGAGCCGTCGCCGTCCACGCGCTGACGCTGTTTTCACCATGACCCGAGTGAATGTCTCGGTGTCTCGGTGTCTCGGTGGTGAGTCAACTCCCAACTACCAATTCCCAACTCCCAAGGCGTTCCCAACAAGCTACTTGGAAGTTGGGCGTTGGGTGTTGCAGCGAGCCTAGAACATCGCTCTCTAGAGGTTACGTGCTTCGACTCACACGGTGCCGGCGCGCAGCCCGCGCAGGACGCGCTCCGGTGTAAACGGAGCCTGGCGCAGGCGCACGCCGACCGCATTGAAGACGGCGTTGGCAATCGCCGCAGCGGTCGCAATGGACGAGGCTTCGCCGCCACCCATCGGCTGCATCTCCCGCTGGTTGATCAGCACGATGTCGACGTCCGGCACTTCGCGGAACCTGATGATCGGATAGCTGTTCCAGTTCAGATTCCTGACACCGGCCGAATTGAAATCGACTTCTTCCATCAGCGCGCGGCTGACGCTCTGAATGACGTTGCCCTCAATCTGGTTGCTGAGGCCGTCCGGATTGACGATGATGCCGCAGTCGTGAGCGACGGTGACTTTCTTGACCGTCACTTTTCCGCTCGACTTGTCCACCTCGACATCGGCCACCTGGGCGACCACGGTACCAGCCAGGCCTGAGATCGCCACACCCCGTCCCGTCGCGATGTTGCCAGACGTACGTGCGGCCGCGGACCTTGTAAGGTCCGCGCCGCGCCGAGGCTGCCATCCGGCTTTGTTCGCCGCCGCTCGCAGCACGTCGGCGGCGCGCTTGTTGTCTCCGAGGTACCGCAGGCGGAATTCCACCGGATCGCTGGACGCCGCCGCCGCCATGTCATCCATCTGAGACTCGGTGGCGAAGCAACGCCCCTGGCCGTACGGTGCACGCAGGTTTCCGGTGCGGAGCGGGTTCGGATTCATCATCCACGGAATCGTGGCCGCCATCGCCTTTCGGTTCGCGAACGTGTAGGGGATGCCGTCACCCCCGCCGATGGCGAATCCGTTCTCGTCCGGCTTGATTCCTGTTTGCCGCGAGGCCAGCATGGGACTCAACCGCGCGTCGGTCCACGGCAGCGTGCGCTCGACGTAATCCCAGGCCGTAACGTTTCCCTGGGCATCGACCCCCGATCGGATCGTGATGAGCTGAGGCGGACCCTTCGGCTCCCATCCGTGCTCGTCCTCGCGCATCCACTGCACGCGCACGGGCCTGCCCACGGCCTGCGACATCAACGCCGCGTCTTCGGGCGCGTCGTCCGGTTCGAGGCGGCCAAAGCAGCCAGAGCCCTCGCGGTAGATGAAGTGAACGTTCGCTTCTCGAATCCCCAGAAGTCGTGCAACTCCGTTGCGCGTGATGAACGGTGCCTGCGAGCCGGACCAGACAGTGGCCTTGTCGCCCTGAACATCGGCGACCGCGCACGAAGGTCCGATCATGCCGTGCATCTGGAAAGGCCAGCGATAGACGGCCTCGAACCTCTTCGCCGCCTGCGCAAGTGCCCCGGTCACATTCCCGTTCTCGGCGCCGACCCTCTCCGAGAAGCTCCTGGTGTTCTGCAGGTAGTCGTACATCGCCTCGGGGCCGGCCGGGAACTGCGTGGGAGGCGCAGACCACGTCACCTTCAGCGCGCGCGCGGCACGGATCGCAGCCCATTCGGTCTCGGCCACCACGCCCACGAAGCTGCCTTTCTGCACGACCTTGACACCCGGAATGTTGCTGACTGAGGCGTCGTCAACCGCAACGGGCCTCGAGTTCACCACCGGTGGGCGCACCACGCGGCCGTGAAGCATTCCTGGGATGCGCACTTCCTGCGCATAGATGAACGCGCCGGTGAGTTTTTCAGGCAGATCAAAGCGCGGCACGGACGTCCCGACGACCTTGTAGTCCTTGGGGTCCTTCGGTTTGATCTCGGGCGCGACCTTGAGGTCCCACTGCTCGCCGCTGGCCGCGACTTTCGTGTCGAACCGCTGCCCGCCGACGAGCGTCGCGTAGGAAATGTTCCTGGCGGAGTTGCCGGCGACGCTCACGACCCCGTCTGTGACGGTCAGCTGACTCGCAGGTGCCCCGAGGCTCGCGGACGCGCGCCTCAACAGCTCCTGCCGGGCCGCGGCCGCCGCCTGGCGCATTTGCGGACCTGCCCTCTCGAGCGTGCGGCTTGCGGATGTGCGCCCTTGATCCACGCTCTTCGTGGTATCGCCGATCTCCATGTTGATTTTCGAAATCGGGACGTCGAGCTCCTCCGCCACGATTTGCCCAAGGGCCGTCCCGATCCCGGTGCCGAGATCGACTTTGCTGGTGAACACGCTGACCGTGCCGTCCTGCGCGATGGCAATCCACGAATCGAGCTGATCGGGCGAGAGACCGCCGGCGTTCGACAGCGGAGTTCCACCACCCGGGGTCCCCTGGGCCAGCAGGCCCAGAAACGGCTCGAACAAGTTGAAGCCGACGAGGAGGCCGCCGGTGGACTTGAGAAGCTCTCGGCGCGAGATGGAACGTGGTGCCATGGCTATGCCCCTCTTTCTCGCGCGGCCCGCTGGACTGCGCGGACCACTCTCAAGTGGCTGGCGCAGCGGCACAGATTGCCATTGAGCGCGTCCTTGATCTGTCCGGCGCTCGGGTTGGGATTCCCGTCAAGCAGCACCTTCGCGGTAAGGATCATGCCGTTCATGCACATTCCACACTGGGCGGCCTGTTCCGCGATGAAGGCGCGCTGCAGCGGATGCGGGCGCGCGACGGTGCCCAACCCCTCGAGCGTGGTGATCGCACGGTTCTGAGCGGAGGCGACGGCGAGAGTGCACGAGCGCACCGCGTTCCCGTCCATGATGACCGTGCACGCGCCACACTGCCCGAGCCCGCAGCCGAACTTCGGGCCCTGCAGGCTGAGGTCGTTGCGCAGCACGTAGAGCAGCGGTGTCGTGGGGTCGGTGTCGACGACGCGAGACTGTCCGTTCACTCGCAACGAGACTCGGGCCATCGCGGCCTCCCTTTTCATCTTCCCGAAACCGGGTCGGGAACGTCGAGTGCCCTTCGACGCGCTCACCTCTCGGCAGGCTCGAGGTGACCCTGCGCGACGTCGAAGGGTCAGGGCACGCCGAGCGACGTCGAGGCGTGGCAAACAATCGCACGCGTACCGTGTCGGGTCAAGCGCTATCACGGTTTGGGGATTGACCCTTTGTGATTGACTCTTTGTGATTGTCTTTCGCGGAACTGAGGCGTAGACTCCGCCGCAAAGTCATCAAATTGGAGTGACCATGAACGCGCGTGTCAGGCGGCGCGAGTTTATCGCCGGCCTCGCTGCGGCCGGCGTTACCGCGCTCGTCCCGGATATCTTGAAAGGCGCGCAGGTTCGTCCTGGCGCAGCTGCCCCTCCACATCGCATCGACGTCCACTATCACGGCAACTCCCCCGGCTTCATCGCGGCAATCAAGGCACGCAACACCGGCCAGACCGCGTTGATGAACTGGACGCCTGCCAAGGCGCTCGAGGACATGGATCGCGACGGGGTCGCGACGTCGATCATGTCAACGAGCGAACCGAGCGTCTACTTCGGCGACGCTGCCGCGGCGCGCGCGCTGGCGCGTGAGTGCAATGAATTCGGGGCGCGACTTGTCGCGGATCATCCGACCCGCTGGGGCATGTTCGCCACGCTGCCGCTCCCGGACGTCGATGGCTCGCTGCGCGAGATCGAGTATGCGTTCGACACGCTGAAAGCCGACGGCGCGTGCTTCATGAGCAGTTACGAGGGGAAGTACCTCGGCGATCCGAAATTCGCGCCGGTGATGGACGAGCTCAATCGGCGCAAGGCCGTCTGCTACACGCATCCGTTCCGCGGCGCGATGATGAACATGCTGCCGGACGGCCGCGCGCTCGGCATCACGCTGACCACGGAAACGACGCTGACGATCCAGAGCCTGCTCTACACCAACACCGCCACGCGTTGCCCGGACATCCGCTTCATCTGGTCGCACGGCGGCGGGACGGCGCCGTACATCACGAGCCGGCTTGGCGCCGGCATCGGGCCCGATGGTCAGCCCAACGCCAACATGGCCGCCATGCGGAAGTTCTATTACGACACCGCGCAGGCATTCAATGAATACACGCTGGCGACGTTCACCAAGGTCGTACCGAACTCGCACATCCTGTTCGGCACCGACTATCCATTCGCCCAGGCAGGCACCGTGGCGAAGGGGCTCGCCGATTACGGGTTCGCGGCCGCGAGTCTGCGCGCCATCGAGCGCGACAACGCGCTGGAACTGTTTCCTCGTTTGAAAAAGTAGGCCGGGTCCTTTCGGACCCGGCACGTCTTCTTATTCCAATAACGGAGGGACTATGTTGCGACGGGCTTCGATCGCGGCGCTCCTGTTCGCATTCGCCTGTGGCATGGCGACACCCGCGATGGCGCAAACGACCAATGGCGTCATCTCGGGAATCATCAACGATGCGCAAGGGGGCGTGCTCCCCGGCGTCACGGTAACAGGACGAAACATCGACACGGGCATCGCGCGAACGGTCGTCACAGAGGGGGATGGTCGCTTCCGTCTCGCCGCCCTGCCCCCGGGCCGATACGAGCTGGCGGCCGAGCTCGCCGGCTTCGGGCCGGTGAACGTACCCGCGCTCACGCTGAACACCGGCACCGAGGTGACCCGAAACATCACGATGCAGGTGCAGGGGCTGAGCGAGTCGGTCACCGTAACCGGTGAATCGCCGATCGTCGAGGTCACCAAGAGCGAGGTCTCCGGCGTCATCACGCAGGATCAGATGCAGAATCTGCCCCTCGCCACGCGCCAGCCGATGGATCTGGCGCTGCTGATGCCGGGCACGAGCCAGGACGCCATCCGCCCGCGCAAGGCCAACTCGAACATCGGCGCGGGCGCATTCACCAACGGCTCAGCGCTGCTGGTCGATGGCGTCTGGAACAAGGAAGGCAATACCGGCGAGCCGCGGCAGGACTTTCCGCAGTCGGCCATCCAGGAGTTCAAGGTGTACCTGAGCCAATCCCCCGCCGAGTACGGCTGGACGGCAGGCGGCGCGGTGTCGATGGCGACCAAGAGCGGCACTAACCAGATCCACGGTGAAGGCTTCGAGTTCTACCGGAACAAGGCTCTCAACGCGATCGACCCGTTCGCGAAAGCCGCCGGCCAGGCGAAGCCGGACTTCAGCCGGCATCAGTTCGGCGGCGCGATCGGCGGGCCGATTGTAAAGGACAGGATTCACTTCTTCCAGGCGGCGGAGGCGCTGCAGAACAACCTGTATGACACCGTGGTCGTCAGGCTCCCGCAGTTCTACGGAAGCCTGAACGGGACGTTCGCGAGCCCTGAATACAACCACATGACATTCACGCGCGGTGACGTGCAGCTGACCAGGCAGCAGAACCTGTTCGTGCGTTACGCGTGGCAGGTCTCGGACTTCACCTGTGAGGGTTGCTCGGCGTCATCGTCAACGCCGTGGTTCTCGGGCGCCGGCATCAAGCAGCACCGCTACTCGTGGGTGGGGGCGCACACGT
>Ga0070698_100003350_pt1 | contig 17638 bp, 22 predicted proteins | sample KBSK1502metaG_FD_65477 | JGI IMG/M metagenome (GOLD analysis project Ga0070698, IMG submission 65477) | Corn, switchgrass and miscanthus rhizosphere microbial communities from Kellogg Biological Station, Michigan, USA - KBS K1-50-2 metaG | ecosystem: Host-associated > Plants > Roots >...
GAACTGCGCCGGTGGTGGGACGCTCGGCGTCTCCGCCGGGGTGCAGATGAGCGCGCCCAGCGCATAGAGGCTGTAGGCGAAGCTTTCCAGCGCTGAGAGGCCTTTCACAAAGAACCCGAACAGCGCGTCATCCTCCAGGTACAGATCCTCGTCTTGCGTCGTCCCACCGGTTCTCTGGAAGGTCGCGGTGTACTCCTGGCTATGGATGGCGCAGGCCCTCAGGCGGAAGGCGACCGCGACCCAGGCGCTGTAGAAGTGCTGGTACTCAAAGCGGTGCAGCAGGTCCCAGTCATCATGGTGCTGGTCCGTGATCTCCGGATAATTCATGCGCTGGTCCTCGATCTCGCGCGCCCTTGTTAGCGCTCTGCGCACCACATCAATCCAGGGCGCGCTGGTCAGACCTGGCACCTCAAGTGCCAGGACGGGGAAAAGCGATGATTCTGGCATATAGGTTCCTCCTTGTCCATCGATGTGCTCCTAGTATACCGCGAAGAGGAAGGGGGGTATGCTCACTCATCCTTTCCTGCATGCATGAGTGTAACTCGGAGCAGGTCCACACGCCGCCACAGAATGTCGCGAGGACCGCACACTGGAGCGCAATGAGCGAGAGATGGAACTGCCCGCTGCCCGTGCTGCGCGCCTATACCGAGGGGGAGCAGGACATACCCGAACATCAGTTGAGAGAGCTGGTTGCCAATCTCATCGGCGGATATTTCTCCCCAAGCGCGAGCCGCCCAGGTTCCAGTGCTGATGGAGTGCTACCAGTGGGCAGTGATATGAGAGGAGGCATCCGGAACCGGGCGATCGAGGAGGTATGCTCTACTCCCCGCTTGCGCCTCTCGCTGGCGCGCCATCGATTGTCGGAGCGAAGACGTGTGTCACCCCCCAGGCGTACTTGCACCTGCATCGTTGATGCTTTCCTGGGGATCTTGAGGCATATTCGCTTGCAGCAGAGACATTCTTCTCTCTGAAATAGACAAAAGCCGGGTAGCGTATCTCTCTCTAAGGGTAGAGAAAAAGGGGGAAAAGGTGCAGAAAAAAAGGAGCTGAAGCCCTCGAAGTGGTAGAGTAAAGAAAAAGACCAAGCTCAACCACCAGGAGGGATCAGCACTATGACTATACACTTTCGGCCAGGGAAACTGGAAGACCACGAGCGACAGGCCATCTTGGAAGAAGTCTACCAACAAGCCAAAGCCACAGCCAGAGCCGCAGTCAAAGCCGTGATAGAAACACTACTGGAAGCAGAGGTAACCACCAAGTTGGGACGTGAAAAGGGAGCAGTACGCCACATCAGCGGACAGCCGCGCGTCAGTGACTGGGAGTGTGGACAGTGTGGCTGTGCTGATGCGCAGCACTTCACACGGGATGGACATTATCGGCGCAGCCTGCAAACGGGCTGGGGCAGCATTGAGGAGTTGCGGGTGCCGATGCTGGAATGTCAGCAGTGTGGCCATGATGTGATCTGCCACTTCACGATCTTGGAGAAAGATGAGCGCTTCTGGCTGGATCTAGACCAGGATGTCGTGTTGGGCAGTGGGCTGTGTGAAAGTTTGCGGCACTTACGCGAGCGCTGGAGCGAGGTGGTGGGCAGCAGTAGTGGGTTGCGCACGCTCGTACTGCCGCATCAACCAAATTGCCCCCTTGCTTTCGCAAGCGCACCAAACACGCATCACGCAGGTACCGGCGGTGATCCAATTTGATGGCATGTGGCTGCGGCTGCAGGTGCCGACGGGAACGATGAAAGCCGATCGTCGTCGTCGTCGTCGGCAGCAACGCAAGGGCAAGCGCATGGTGCTCTTGGTCGCCTTGGGACTGTGGACTGATGGCAGCGGCAGGCGAGAGATCCTCGATTGGGAGCTCGCTGAGGGAGAAACGCAACCCGACTGGCAACGCTTGCTGGATCGCCTCTGGGAACGGGGCGTGCGGCCTGAAGCCGGGCTGCAGGCTGTGATCCGCGACGGCAAGGGCGAGTTAGGAGCGGCAGTGGCTCAGGTGTATGGCACCCGTGTGATCGAGCAACGCTGTGTCTTTCATAAGCTGCGCAATGTGGCCGACAAAGCGCGCGAAGACCTCAGCGGAGAGGCACATCGCGAGCCGCGCGAGCAGTTGCTGGAACAAGCCAGTGCCATTTATCAAGCTGAGACGCCAGCCCAGGCGCGCGAGCGCCTGAGTAGCTTTGTAAACACCTGGGGGGAGCAGGCACCAAAAGCGGTGGCGACGCTGCAACGGAATTTTGAGCAGACGATTGCCTTCTACGCCCTTGCTGGTATCGCTCACGAGCTCGTGCGCACCACTTCTCTGCTGGAACGCACCAATCGTGAATTGCGCCGCAAGTTTCGACAAGCCTGCTGCTTTAGCAGTCGTCGTGGGGCTGAGGTTGCGATCTATCTGCAAGTGCAGCAGCTGCATGCCCGCTGGACCAAGACCTCCTGAGCACAAACCGCTCGTTCGCTCTCTCTGGCTTTTTACTAATCTCTACCCTTAGCAAAGGATACGCTACCAAAAGCCGCAAGATGTTGACAAAAGTGGTCAAAAGCACTATCCTCAGCAATGAACGCCTAAAGGGTCTTTCCCGAGTGAAAAGGGCGCCCCTTGAGGAAGAGCAACGATGGCGGATCGACCATTACAAGAAGAAACTCTGCAAGCACGCTTTGGAGTCAGCGCCTTTGTGCTAGAAAAGGCGCGCCATTTGCGCGATGCCGTTTTCCCGCGTGCAGGTGTCACCCTCTACATTCAGGAGCAGTGGGCATATGCCGTCACATCGGAACGGGCGATCGTCCCTGTGGCGCTGCTCGAAAGCCTGGCGCAGATGACCGATGCCGAAGTCACCGATCTGATCGAGCGCCAGCTTGTGGCTCATCAACAACGTTTCCGGCGGCCCCTGCGCGAATTGCGCGTCGAAGCTGGGTTCCTGATCCAGGACGAACTGGCCGACTTCATCAACGAGCAGTTCGCCACGGCACGCAAGAGGTCGGTCATGAGCTCGAAGACGATCTGGCGAGCAGAGAATGGCTACCCCATTGCCGCGACGAAGGCCCTGCTGATTCTCGCCGCGTTGAAGGCGCGCGGCGTGGAGGCCAGCCTGGCGAGCGTGGTGTGGGTCATAGGGAATCAAGGGAGGCGCACGAACAGGGAGTAGCATGCGACCGGCATATGCATCTCGAGAGGGACATCGGAGGAAAATGTTATGCGCAGAAGCGCGCAGCAACAAGCGCTCGAGGAGTTCATTGCGGATACGCTCCCTGGAGAATACATTGGAGAGGGCACCCTCCCACCTGATGGCCGTGCGGCGGCAAGCAGCAGGAAGGTACCGGTCGCAGTGCTCGACCTACAGATGATGGGATTGGCCTGAGGAAGAGTTCAAGTAGCAGGAGAGTAGGTATGCCCTTTCACAACTTTACGAATCCTTTCCAGGATGGAAGCTCCATACCGGAAATGTACCGAACCCATCAACATCTCCAAGGGCTTTTTCAAGCCGGTGGCACCTATCGTAGGCCGGTGAAAGACCCCATAACATTGTGGGCCATCGATATTTTGAGAAGAGATTACCATGTCCCGCTCCAAGCAATCGAGTTAGGACTGCCGCCAGAGCTTCCACAGAGCTGGCTTGACCAGGGGCGAGCAGACGTGGTCATCTACGACGATCGTTTTATCGACTCTGCAGGGAATTTCTATGTTGCCTTCATCGTTGTGGAAGTGATGGAACCAGAGAAGACATTCGGCGGGACAGAGGCTGGGGGATGGCTCGATCACTACGATCGCTTATGCGCATTCATGAACCTCTTTCCTTCCGCTCGTTATGCCATTCTTACGAGTGGCACGAACACGCTCATCTACCGGCGTGGCCCCGAATATCCGCGCCTGGAAGAAATCGGTGATCTGCCTCAATACCAGAGCGTACGTGAGGCGGTAGAGCACAGTCCATATACGGTGGTTTTGAACCAGGACGAACCGGATGGTATTCAAACGGGACTGCATCCTCTTACGAGAGACACCTTCCGCGAAGTGCTCGGAGATACACATTCTGGCTGTCACGCTATCCTCCGAGACAGCGAAGGTCTGCAGCCACAAGAAGCGGTGGAAGCGGTCGTCAAATTCCTGTTTGCCAAATGGTACGATGAGCAAGCCACCATCGACCTGGCGAAGCGCGCTGGTGAGGAAAGATCCTACGTCTTCAGCATCACCCCTCAAACAGACCCCGAGCGGCTTGTTACCCAGGTGCGCGAAACGTTCCGGCAAGCAAAGGAATGGGAAAAAGCCCTCCTCAAAAGAAAAGGGGGAAACGGTACTGACAATCACCTTGCCTTTACGGACCACGATGAGCTCGCTTATCATCCTTACACGACCCGGCGCATCGTCGAGAACCTCCAACCTTGGAGCTTGCACCGCTCGCCGGCAAGCGTCAAGGGTGGCGTTTTTGAAGACTTTCTGAGCCAAACATTCCGAGACGATCTCGGTCAATACTTCACTCCGACACCTATTATTCATCTCATGGTCGGCATGCTCCAGCCAAGCGTCAACGATTTCATTGGCGACCCTGCTTGTGGCTCCGCTCGTATGCTTACCCACGCACTTGAGTACGTCCGCAAGAACGAGTACGAGCGTGCCATACAGGCAAACAATGGGCGAACCGAAGGAATTCATCCCGAGGAACCAACGGAAGCCTTTCGACAGTTTCGCGACGCGCACTTATTCGGGGCAGAAATTTCCCGTCTAGCAATGCGCCTGGCACGCGTCAACACCGTGATGAACGGTGCTCAGTATGCTGACCTCAGGGTAATGGATACGCTCACTCCGCTCGAGAGCATCACTGATGGCATCATGCAAGGTCTTCCTACATATCCGGGTTTCTATCCCGGTGGGTTGACCATGATCATCACGAATCCGCCGATCGGCTCGAAGGTGACAGATCCCCGCGTCTTGCAGGACTTTGCCTCACGGAATGGCGTGACGAGAAAAAAGGGGGCGATAGTCAGCAGTATCGCTCAGGAAGTTGCATTTCTCAATCGCTGCCTCGAATTCCTCGCTCCAAAGGGGAAACTTGCCATTGTGTTGCCAGACGGTATCCTCGCCAATAGCTCCATGCAGTATGTGCGCGATTGGATACTACGCCGGGCAAGACTCAAGGCAATCGTAAGCCTTCCTCAGGCTACTTTTTCCCCCTTTGGTACGAGTGTGAAAACGAGCCTCGTCGTTCTCGAGAAGCACGAGATACCCCTAGCACTTGTAGATCAGCTAGAATTAGGCCAGGAGGGAGTGGAGTCCGGCGAGCAAGATTACGATGTGTACATGGCAAGGATAGATGACATTGGCTACGACGCGTTCGGGCATCTCACCGTTTCTCAGGAAGAAGCTCATGAACCACCAGAGATCAGAGAAACGATAGAGCGCTTCAATCTAAAGGTAGGGTGGTAATTCATATGGAAGAAACCCTCGTCAATGTGTCAGAGCTACGCAAAAAGGGTGTGTGGCATTTCCTGCCGTACTCAAAGCAGGCAAGTCACACCGCTGCTCTCCTTCAAAAGAGCTCTTTCCCCGTCCAGCCAGTAGAGACGCTCGTGCGCGAGAAACCGATTCGGGGGTACGCCATGGTGAGCAGTGATGCCAATGAAGGCGTCCCGGTTCTCGCTGGAAAAAATATAGCGCCAGGCGGCATCAATTTTGAAGAGGTAGACTATCTGACCCCTGCAGCTCATGAAAAACTTCGCCAAACGCAGGTGCAGCGGGGCGATGTGCTCGTCAAACTGGTGGCCCAGCCAGGTGTAGCCGCGGTGTATGCGTACACAGAGCCAGCGAATTTCAATTCACATCTCGCTCGACTTCGTCTGAAGCCCGAGGTCGATCCCGAATACCTCGTTTCCTATCTCAATTCTGATCTCGGGCAATCCCTCATTCGTTCCTTCACGACCGGAAGCGTCCGCCCTGTTATCACACTGGCAGCATTACTGAACCTACCTGTCATCGTACCACCACTTGCTGAGCAAAGACGCATCGCGCTCAAGGCGCGCTCCCTGGCGCAAGAGGCGACCAAACTGAGAGAGAACGCGAGAGAACGCCAGGAAGAGGCCCGCCACCTCTTTAGCGAACTCCTGGAGGGAGGCATTGAATGATTCATTGCCGCTATCTCACCGCCTTCGATAAGCCACGCAATCAATTGGAGGACTCCCTCTACGCGCTTATGGGAGATCTTGATGCGGTCTACGAGAGCATACAGTTCAATCCTTTAAGCAGTCACTTCGAGCTAGAGGCCATAGCCAATCAGAGCTTCGAGTTTACCCTTACTGTTCATTGGCCTGATGACGGGACTCTCCCCACCTTGATCATCTTCGATGTCGAGCTGGCTACTCCAGTCGAGCCATACAAGCTGAATGAGGCGCTGGCCTTACCAGCAGAGGTCTACTTTCCACCCTTGACATTGGTGTACAACTCGTTTGGGCGCGAACGGAGTCTCCGCTTGTTCCCACGAGTATTGGATTTAGAGAACGCCGTGCGCGAGCTGATTATCGCGGTCATGCTCAAGAGATTCGGTTCCAATTGGTGGCAAACCGTCATTGTCAGTAATCAGCTCAACAGGGTAGGCAACACGACGGCAGAAGACAGTCTGCAGCAAGAAGCTGAGAGCAAGCTTCATGATAGTCTGCCAATGCACCCTCTGTACTACATGGATCTCAAAGTGCTGCGGGAAATTATGGAGCAGGTCGACGAATTGGTAGAGGCGCAGATACACCGGGCTTCGCCTCCCCCTCCCAATCCGAGTCGCGCTCAACGTCGCAGGTGGGAAGAAGCACTTACTGCCCAACTCCCATTTGCCAGTATCCTGGAAAATTACGATAGGGTCTCAATCGCCGCAAAAATCAGCGAAGTCCGTGAACTGCGGAATAGACTGATGCATGGCCGCTATCTCACGGAAAACAACGAACAAATCATTGAAGTCATTTGTGAGCAGATCCATCGTTTTCTCGTCTTACCAGGCCATGTCGGCAACTTCAATGACCGCATATTACGGAACCATTGAGGTGGAAATGCGGTGGTACATTCAAGCATGAAGGGCGGAAGCGGTGACGGTGGGCCTTTCTGGGGACAAAGGGAAAATCCTGGAAAGGAGGGAAGCAACCGTCTTATCGGACCCCTTTTGTTTGTGCTTGATGAAGCGAGGGGAGAAAAAGCTCCGGTCAGCAATGGAAGGATTCTACCAAAAATCGGGTGTCAAGGCAAGCGTCTTGGCACCTGATTGTGCACCCACTCGATCAGTTTCGACGATCTTCGATCTCCCAGAGGTGATCGACCACATGCCACGCCATGCGCCGGGCCGCGTAGCTGGCGTTCCATCCCCCAGCAACCAGGGGCTCGCCGCTGGCTGGCTTCAAGAGCACGGCAGCGATCTCTTCCCGCATGGCTTTGAGGGCGCTCTTGTCGTTCATATCGAACGGTGGGTGTCGCACCCCGATTTTGCGCGCATACGCCCGTTCGGCCTCGATAACGTGGCGCCGGATCTCGTCTCGGTCGCGACCACCGCCCCGTGGACCTTTGCGCAGGTGCGCCGGCGAGGCCACGACGACCTCTTCCAGCAGGTCCCACGACGCGTGCAGGAGCGCCACATGACGCTGCGCGGTCGTCGCATCGATTGGTTTGGTTTCGGCAGAAGCCAGCACTGAAGGCACTCCCCAAGCGGTATTGGCATCGCCTGCTAGCCGTTCCACCGCCACGAGATCACCAGGGGCAAACTCCAGCCCGGCCCGCTGCACGATTAGCCGGTAGCGCCCCTGGGTATCGACCAACGCCTGCAACGCCGCCGCCTCGCTCGTGCGAATGCGGCACCAACCGGGCCACTCCAGCGACCAGGCAATGGCCTTCTTGCCACCCAGTTCGACATAAATATCAGTCATACCCCTTTTCTCCGATCTGTGGATTCGTGGTGAAGAGATACCAGCAGCGGTTCTCTCTTGTCGAGCAGCTTTTTATTCTAACACGTTTTGCTCACTCATCGTCATGTTCTGGTGTAAAAGGGTTCCACCAATAATTTGGATGTTTACGTGTTGGCCCGCGGCTCGCACAACGGAGGCTGCTCCATGCACCCTGAGTCACGGCGCTGTGTATGTCGTACCAGCTCTTGTGCCCGGTGTGTCTGGCAACACCCGATAGTTGGTGGAACCCAATGGAAGCTATGGCTTGTCGTACACAGCATTCGCATGTATCATTACTGGATGATGCGGTGAGTGTAGGAGGTTGTCGCCAGAGTTGGCGTTGACTTGGCAGCAACGGGCGATGCAGGTGTAACCGGCGGACCACGTCAGCACAGGTGACGCATCCACCGGAGGCCGAAAATAAGCGTATCAGGCTATGTATCGACGCGAGAAGCCTCGGCACGGGCCAGCAGCCTAGGCTCGTCGGCCCACTTGGCGGCGGGGAGAAGTTCCTCCTCATCATGGCTGCCGAAAGCGAGCAAGCTATCGAGGCCCGACTCGCGGACGATCCGTGGACGTTTCTAGGGTTGTTGCGTCTCGCAAAAGTCGAGCGCTGGGAAATCCTCCTGAACACGCGCAAGTAGCAACCAACCTCGCTGCTTTAAAGCTCGTTGCGCAATTCGTGGGAACGGATAACCCAAGTAGCCAGCACAGGAAACCATTCAGCGGGGCAGGGCCTATCTTCAAGCAGGAGCGGATAGCATTTTTGTGCCTTATGTCATCGACCTGGCCATCATCCAGATCCTGGTGCGGGACATTCCCAGTCCAATCAATCTCCTGGCAATGCCCGGGGCTCCATCCGCTCCTGAGCTGTTCCAATTGGGAGTGGCTCGTGTGAGTATCGGAAGTCGTGCGATGCTTGCGACCATGGGTCTGGTGCGCAAGATCGCTCAGGAACTGCAGGACCATGGCACCTATGAGGTCATGAGTCAAGAGGGATATCGCCGTGCCGAGGCGCAGGCGTTATTTGCCGCAAATATGCGGCGAAGTCGGTAGCAGCAAAAAACAGGCGCTTTTGTATCTCATAGAAAGGCACCTTTAAGCCGCGTTGGGAGCATACTGCTCTTGTGCAGCTCCAAAGATCTCCCGTTGGTAGGCTTCGTCCTTGTGCCACATAGCAAAAACAATGCGTGACCAGATGTTTGCCTGCTGCCACCCTCTGCAAGAGGGCCCGGCTTTAGTTTAACGTATAAGGAGGAAAGGGATGGAACTCTCTTGGAAGAAGTTTCCTTTGCGAGAAGGGACAGTGAGGCTTACGGCCATTGACGCACATACTGCAGGTGGTCCCCTGCGCCTCATTATGAGCGGCTTGCCCGAACTCAGCGGCCTGACCATCCTGGAACGGCAACGCTGCATGCAGGAGCAGTTCGATTGGATTCGTCAAACCGCGCTGCAAGAACCACGTGGACATGCCGATATGTGTGGCTGTATCCTCACAAAAGCCAGCAGTCAAGAAGCCGATTTTGGCGTCCTGTTTCCAACTGCCACAGGATATTCCCCAATGTCCGGTCACAGTCTCATTGCAGTCGTGACCATCCTGTTGGAGACAGGGATGATCCCTGCACAAGCTCCAGAGACCGTGGTGAAGTTGGAGACGCCAGCGGGAGTGGTGCAGGCCACGGCTTCTCTCGATCCCACTTGACAGGTGGAAAAGGTGTCTTTTCTCAATGTGCCTTCGTTTGTCTATGCCCTTGACGTTGGTGTAGAGGTCAAGGGAGTAGGCCACATCACACTGGATCTTGCCTTTGGCGGCAACTATTGCGCTATCCTGTCAGCCTCCCAACTTGGGCTGCGCGTGCTCCCCGAACACGCTTCGACCTTCGTCACCCTGGCAGAGCAGATCAAGCGGGCTGTGAACGCACAGATGGCCTTGCATTATCCACTGGAAGGGCCCGATACGCTCTACAGCATAATTTTCACTGACATCCCACAGAATCCGGCGCATCACAGCCGCAATGTGACAGTTTTCGGTCGCGGGCAAGTTGACCGTTCTCCAACGGGAGTAGGTCTCTCCGCACGCCTGGCCTTGCATGACGCCAGAAACGAACTGGCAGAACACGAAGAACTGATGATTGAGAGTATTCTGGGAGAAGCCAGCACGCTGACGGGTCGGATTGTGGGGCGAACGCAGATTGGCTCGTATCCCGCTGTAATCCCTCAGATCAGTGGACAAGCGTTTCTCACTGGATACCATGAGTTGCTCATCGATCCTCGTGATGCGCTTGGCCAGGGCTTTCTGGTTGAAGGATGAAAGTCGAGTTCTGACACCTGCTAATGATAACCATTCAGAGACAGCAAACGACTTCCGAGGGTTGTGGATTGGATTATCGAGCGCAGCTTTGCCTGCATGAACCGATGGCTTCGGCTTTTCTCTTTGCTCGTTGTGCAAGCCGTGGACATGAATGATTGGCAGTTGCAGGGAGTGTTGAGATGGAACAGGGCGAAACGTCTATTACTTCAGAGGAATGAAAGAGGTGAACTGATTGATGGATAATCACACAAATTCCGCTGAGGAGCTTTATGCCCTGTACCATAAGGATATCGTGCGTTTCTTTGCGGAGCATCTTGCTGATCGAGAAGCTGCCTGGGACCTGTGCCATGAAGTGTTTGTACGTCTGCTCATTACGTTGGCATCCGGCACACGGCTCCACGCTCCACAGCACTGGTTGCTGCGTGTGGCCAAGAACCTGTTGATTGACACCTACCGCCATCAACGGGCAGCTGAGGCACCTCTTCCGTTGGAGTCACAGGAGTTGGCGATGCTCGTCAGCGATGCTACGACGTTCAAGATCCTCCTCGAACACACGGAGATGCTGCAGATCATCGTGGAGACCTTCCATGCCTTGCCAACGAAGGACCAGCGCCTGCTCTTCTGGCGTGAAATCGAGCGGTTGCCCTTGCAGGAGATCGCTCTGCGTACTGGTACAACGGAGCCCGTCCTCTCCACTGAGCTGTGGCGAGCACGCAAGCGCCTGCAAAGGGAGTACCTGCGTCGGCGCTTCCAGGACTGGCTTTCAGCCGACGAGGAGATTTTTGAACATCTTGATGCCTTGCTTCGCTTCAATCTGACTGCCTCGCCAGAGGAGCAACTGCGCCATCTCGAAACCCAGCAACGAACCTATTTTGATCGGATCGCTCCCACCTGGGATGAGTATGTTGCCAGTGCTTATGAAGCTGACCTGCAAGAACGGCTCACCAGACTCCTTCCCTGGCACAAGAATATGACCGTGCTAGACGCGGGCACAGGCACTGGTTACCTTACGGGCATGATAGCTCCATTGGTGGGGAACATTATCGGCGTGGATTGTGCGCCCGCTATGCTCATACGGGCCGGGGAGAAAATGGCCCAGGCCGGATACCGGCATGTTTCCTTCAAAGTGGGGATGGCCGAGGAACTGCCTTTGGTGACTGGCTCCGTCGATGTTGCGATGTGTCATATGCTGCTGCATCACGTCGTGAGTCCTCGCACCGTCCTTGCCGAACTGCGTCGCGTGGTACGCCCCAGCGGCTATGTACTCATCATCGATGCGCATGCGCATAAGATGCATTGGACTCCTGAAGCCTTTGGCGACCTGCACTATGGCACCGATCTCAAGAAAGTGCGGAAGCACCTGTCCGCCTTGAGGATGCAAACGCTGCTGGTAGAAGATGCCGGCATCTCTCACTCGGGCAACTTCATCGGCAGAGCCGCAGACTTTATGAATTTCCTTCTGCTTGGGCAGGTAGGAGAGCGAGGCAGCACAGACTGGGACCACGATCGGCGTAGGGGTGGGGAACATGTCTGATGTGGCGCAGAGGAATACCATCGAGGAGTAATCGTCGCAGCTCTGCGAAGAAGCAAAGAAAGGAGAAGACTGCGCATTGGGACAACAATTTGGCAGTGTGCGGTCACCCATGATCATGAGCAACACGATTTTCGAGGTCTTAGAGACCTACGACTATGAACAGCTGGTTTTTTGCCAGGAGAAAACTCTTGGCCTGCAGGCGATGATCGCCATTCACGATACGACTCTGGGGCCCGCCGCTGGTGGTGTACGCATGCTGCCGTATGCTTCGGAGCAGGAGGCAATTGACGATGTTCTACGACTCGCTCGCGGTATGACCTATAAGGGGGCCGCGGCCGGAGTGAATCTCGGCGGTGGCAAATGTGTGGTGAGAGCTGATCCTGAGAGAGAGAAGAGTGAAGCCCTCTTTCGCGCTCTTGGGCGCTTCATCCAGCGGCTTGGGGGCCTCTACATTGCAGGGGAAGACGTCGGCACCAATGCACACGATATGGAGATGATCGGCCTGGAAACCCCTCACGTGTTCAGCTTGCCTGTCGAAGAAGAGGTCTCCCATTTTACAACTCTTGGGGTTATGCAGGGGATACGTGCCTGCTTGCAGAACGTCTATGGCAGTGCGGAACTGCAAGGCCGCACCATCGCTGTCCAGGGCGTTGGCGCTGTCGGGAGCCGGGTCGTGAGAGACCTGCTCGAAGAAGGTGCAGTCGTCACGGTGACCGATACGAACCAGGAGAAGCTGGAGCGCCTTGTCGCCGCATATCCCTCCCTTACGACGTGTCCTCCCGAGGACATTCATGCGTGTCCGGTTGATATCTACTGTCCCTGCGCGTTAGGGGCCGTCCTCAATGAGCGTACTATTCCCGAACTGCACTGTAAGATCGTGTGTGGTGCCGCCAATAATCAACTGGCTGATGAGCACTGCGGCGACCGCCTTGCACAAACCGGCATCTTGTATGCGCCAGACTATCTTGTCAATGCTGGCGGGATGATCGCGTACGCAGATAGTCGCCACCCAGAGGGCTTTGTGCGCCAGCGTGCGCTGGCACAGGTCTCGCGCATTTATGACACGCTGCAACGCGTCTTTGCTCTAGCCAGGGAAGAGGCGATTCCGACCTATCGTGCGGCGGACCGGCTGGCAGAGCAGCGCATTGCCTCGGTCCGCCAGGCAAAAACCCTGGCAACAACACCATAAGAACACCGTTCGCTGTGTCCAAGCTCGGGCTGGCAGGCTGATCATTTCGAGATCCAGTTCGTCGCAATGAAGCTACATGAACCAGAGAAGAAAGGTAAAACCTATGGCTATCTATTTCATCGTGGATGTCACCATAGACGATCCGCAGTTCTATGCTGAATATAGCAAACAAGTCGGGCCAATGGTTGCGCGCTACGGAGGAAGATTCCTGGTGCGAGGAGGCGTAACTTCGACGATAGAAGGGGACTGGCAGCCGCAGCGGCTGGTCGTTCTCGAATTCGCCGATATAGAACGCTTCAGAGCCTGGTACGACTCGCCCGAGTATGCCGAGGTCCGCACCATTCGCTTCCAGGCCTCTACCGCGCGGGCGGTGCTCGTCCAGGGCGTTGAGCAAAGGTGATACCCATGATTGGACGCTTCTGGAGAGGCTGGGCAACGCCCCAGCATGCTCAGGCTTACGAGGAACTCTTTCGCACGTCTATTATCCCCGGGCTGCAGCGCATCGACGGCTTCGCTGGTGCCTACGTCCTGCGCAAAGATGCAGGGGAAGAGGTCGAAATGATGACCATCACCTTGTTTGAGTCGCTGGAGGCCATTCGGGCTTTTGCTGGAAATGAGCCCACTCTGGCGCACGTCACGACGGAAGCCAGGCAGCTGCTCTCCCGCTTCGAGCATACGGTGACCCATTATGAGGTTGTGTTAGCTCCATAGTGGCTTCATCTGCCGTACCCTGTGCCAGAAAAGCAAAGAAGGAGACAACCATGCCAGATATATCTGTTGAATGTAAGGGACACGTGCCACCAGCAAGCGATCTCTACCAGATCGATCACTTCCTGTCCGAGGAAGAACGCCAGGTGCGCGACAGGGTACGCATGTTCTTGCAGCAGCGAGTGCTGCCCATTATCGGGAAGTACTTCGCAGCCGAAACGTTTCCACAGGCACTCGTTCCCGAACTCGCCGACCTAGGTCTGTTAGGAATGCAGATCAAGGGCTATGGATGTGCGGGACGCAGTGCCGTGTGGCGTGGGCTGGCCTACCAGGAACTGGACGTGGGCGATAGCGGCCTGCGGACCTTCGTCTCGGTCCAGGGCTCCCTCGCGATGTTTGCCATCGCTGAGTTTGGCACCGAGGAACAGAAGCAGTACTGGCTGCCACGGATGGCATGCGGGGAAGTCATTGGGTGCTTCGCCTTGATCGAGCCTGATGCCGGCAGCGATCCAGGGAGCCTCTCTACCTCCGCTCGTCGCGATGGAGGCTCCTACATGCTCAATGGGACCAAGCTCTGGATTACCAACGGCGGCATCGCTGATCTAGCCGTGGTGTGGGCGACATTCGCGGCTTCCTGGTCGAACGCGGCACACCCAGTTTTGCGTCCAGCGATATAGGGTAGGCCCATGACATTTGTCAGGGTTAAATCTGGAGCAATTTCACTTCTCATCACGGCCACGTGCGGCTATACTCTTGGAGTAGAAGCAGATCCTACAAGAAACGTTTCCTTTCAAAGGGGTTCTGGTATGATTGACGGTTTTCCTCTCTCCTTCTTCCTTCTACTCGTCGTGCATGCGCTTGCGGGGCTGACAACGGGCATTACCGGTGTGGTGACGTTCAGTCTGCCCAAACGCCGTGGGCGCCATCACTGGTGGGGAAAATGCTATCTCTGGACTTATACCGTCGTGTTTCTCACGGCGACCATTTTATCTGTCCAGCGAGGGGAAGCTGATGCCTACCTCTTCTTGCTGGCAACGTAAGGTAGTTTCTGTATTCTTGTTTCTTGATTATGCTAGAGCTTTCACATAAAGTGCGGGTTAACCCATTGTGGCTCAACTGCACATTCCGTGAGAAAAGGATGACGATGAAAGAGAAACCCCCCCCTCGTGTTCTTATTGTTGGAGCAGGGCCAACAGGTCTGATGCTAGCATGTCAACTGGCTCTTCATGGTGTCCCTTTTCGTATTATCGACAAAAACGAAGATCATACCACTCAATCACGAGCGCTGGTTGTGCAAGCGCGGTCAGTTGAGATATTTGGCCAGATGGACCTTGCTCAGGAGGCTCTCCAGTTAGGAGAGAAAGCGAAGGCTGTCAACGTCGTGGTGAATGGAAAACGGGCCCTTCATATGAACGTCAGGGATATTGGAGAAGGATTAACCCCCTATCCGTATCTTCTCATGTTAGAGCAATCCAAAACGGAAAAACTCCTCAACGACTTTCTTGCTCATCGTGGTCACACGGTTGAGCGCCAAACAGCATTGCTGGATTTTACTCAAGATGCTCACTTGGTGACTGCGACCATCAAGCATACCAATCGCCAGGAAGAAGTTCTCCAAGTCGATTGGCTGGTCGGGGCTGATGGGGCTCATAGCGTTGTACGAGACCAACTGAACATTCCTTTTGCGGGGAAAACCTATCAGCAATCCCTCTTTGTTCTCGATTGTGAGGTCAGTCTCCACTTTCCATCCGATGAGATGTACATTGCATTTGCTGAGAGCGCGTTTGCTGGCTTTTTCCCCTTAACGAATGGGCGATGCCGTGTGATTGGAACGGTCCCGGAAGCCTGTGAAGGTAAAGATGCCCTCTCGTTTGAAGAGGTCGCAAAAGACTTTGCCCAGCGTCTGAATATGGACGTGAGTTTACGCAATCCGGAATGGATTGCGCTCTACCACTCCCATCATCGGGCGGTTTCAGCCTTTCGGAAAGGTCGTTGTTTTCTGGCAGGGGACGCAGCGCATATTCATAGCCCTGTGGGAGCGCAAGGGATGAACACAGGACTACAAGACGCGTATAATCTGGCGTGGAAACTGGCGTTAGCGGCTCAAGGAAAAGCAAAGGAAGCCCTGCTTGACACCTATCATGCGGAACGCGCTCCCATTGCACATAACCTAGTCCAGACCACTGATAGAGCCTTTAACGTGGTCACGAGCAAAGATCCTCTCATGAAGACCGTCCGCATGCATGTTCTCCCGGTTCTGATGCAAACCGCGGTCCCCCTTGCGCAAAAACAACGATTTATTCGTGAACTAGGCTTCAAGACGATTTCACAAATTGGCATCCATTACCGACAGAGTGACCTTTCACAGGAAGACCCCCACTCATCGTTTCCTCACCAGGCTCCAAAACCAGGGGACCGAGTCCCTTACCTCCCAGCTACAGAACACTCTATGGGAACACAAGATCTGGTAAAGGGGATCCAGTTTCATCTCGTTCTTTTTTCGGGGGAAGAAACTCAAGAAGAAGCACAACAGATCGTGCAAAAACTGAAAGAAGAGTATCTCGACCTCATAGCGTTTCACAACCTACGCCTCCAGGCTTCGACAAAAGCACTCTACGAAACATTTGGGATGAAGAAACAGGGCTACTATTTTGTGCGTCCAGATAGTCATATTGCCTATAGAAGTGCATCACTGGGTACCCACCATTTCAGCGCCTACCTGGAGCGTTTCCTTCTGAGGGGGAGTACTATGAAAGCTTTTTCACCACTGGCATGAAAGGGAACGTCAACGTTATGAATGCTAAGTTACAATGGGCTCTCCCGCATTTCCTGGGCTAAAGAATGTGCTATAATGAAAGGTGAGCATTCCTCACACCTATTCCCCTCTTGAAGAAAAGAGTCTCTACCCGTGTCCCCAGTGGCTTTCTTACCCGATCTGCCCGGATTCTGCGTGGAGCAGATCACCAGAACCAAGAACAACATCGTTATTACTGCTCGCATCACTTCTCCAACCGCGTATTGTCACGACTGTCGGCAGCCGTCATCACGCGTGCATAGTTACTACACGCGCTCGCCGCTGGACTTACCTTCCAGCGGGCGGTCCGTCTCGCTGGTCTTACACGTGCGCCATTTTCGCTGTGCGAATACGCTTTGCTCTCGTAAGACCTTCGCTGAACCTTTGCCGAACCTCCTGTTGCCTCACGCGAGAGCGCACATCGCGCTTGCGAGAGAGCCTGCGAGCGCTCGGTGAGGTCGTTGGTGGCGAAGCGGCAGCCCAGGTGAGCAAGCGACTGGGGATGACGTGTAGTGCCGATACCGTTTTGCGACTGGTTCGTCATGCTGCTTTGCCCGCGTCCCTGCCGGTAGAAGTGTTGGGGGTGGATGAATGGGCATGGCGCAAAGGCCAGAGCTACGGCGCTATGCTGGTCGATCTCGAGCGCCATGCCCCGGTCGATGTGCTGGAAGACACCTCGGTGGACTCCTTTGCGGCCAGGCTTAAGAGGCATACCAGCGTCAAGCTGATCACGCGCGATCGTGCTGGAACCTATGCTGATGGATGTGGATTCCGAACAGGTTTTGCAGGATTTTCCAGGAAGTTTTGCAGTGACGATGAGCACAAAGATCCTTTGACCCATGCCAGACACTCGCGAGAAGTGTTGCAGTGATTCCCAGAACAAGCGGTAAGTGTTGCAGTCATTCTGACAGTGTCCATTTCAACGAGTGCAGATGCACCACTACTCTTCGATCCGCCTCTCGTGGGCGGTCAGAGGGAGCGCATCCTGTGAACCCCTGTTGATGGACAATAGAAATGGCTCATCCCCAAAAGAAGTGAGCCTGCTTGCTGCAAATACTTCAGATTGCTGATAAAATGTCAGCAGCATTACCTATCAGGAGTATTCTCTCAATGGACCCGAGCGAGATAGCTCTCTTCTCACGTGTGTTCCATCTGCCGGCTGAAATCACCATTACATCCGTTGATCCCTCTCCCACCG
>Ga0070698_100003351_pt1 | contig 17633 bp, 15 predicted proteins | sample KBSK1502metaG_FD_65477 | JGI IMG/M metagenome (GOLD analysis project Ga0070698, IMG submission 65477) | Corn, switchgrass and miscanthus rhizosphere microbial communities from Kellogg Biological Station, Michigan, USA - KBS K1-50-2 metaG | ecosystem: Host-associated > Plants > Roots >...
GCCCCCGCAATCCGGGCAGTCGAGCCGCCGCGGGCCAGTGAAGACATATGGCTCATCGAGTGCCACCAGGTTGACCGAGTAGATCCGTCCCGGCCGCACCGGCGGAATGCCCGTCACCAGCGCGAGTACGGCGTGCGCGGCCAGGTATCCGGAGATGCCCGCGCTCGGCGCCGCGACCGCGTTGCCGGCCGCCTCCCCGCGGCCGGCCGCGTCATCCGGGCAGGCCCCGATCCGCTGCTGGTTCTCGGCCTGCGCCATCCGCAGGCACTGGTAGCAGGCGCCATCTCCCGGCACGTACGTGGCGACGGGCACCAGCGGTCCGTGATAGCCGCTTGCCACCCATGGAGTTCCGGCGGCCAGGCATGCACGATTGGCCCACGAATATATCTCCGGCGGCCGGTCGGCGCATAAGAGCAGCACATCACAGTCAGCCGCAAGCGCAGTAACATCGGCGAAAGAAGTAATCTCCGTGCGCTGTCCGGTAATAGTAACGTCCGAGTTAAGACCGCGTAACCGCGCGGCCGCCATATCGGCTTTCGGGCGATGGATATCGCTTTCTGAATACAGCACCTGCCGGTTCAGGTTAGATAATTCAACTAGGTCACGGTCGACGCAATGCAGATACCCGACGCCGCTCGCGGCCAGCGCAGCCGCCGCGCAGCCGCCGGTCCCGCCCAGCCCCACCACGGTGACCCGGGCGCTGCGCAGCCGGACCTGCGGTTCCCATGAGCTTGACCGGGGCGTCAGGTCCAGCCAGCGCCAGTAGGCCCGGCCTCGCCCGTAACGCTCCTTATCCCGGCTGGTGAGCTCGGCGGGATCGGGCGCACCGCAGTCTTCGACGTATCCGGATTCGACGAACGTCTCAATAGCGTCCCTTAAGGACTGCTGCGTCTCACCCGGATGCCTGCTGGCCACCACGTCCACGATCTCGTCGGCGGATCGTGAGCCGTCCATCGCCTGCAGCAGCGTCCATACCGCTCCGGTGGGATCCTCCACCTCCGCGGCGATCCCGAAAGACAACCCGCCTATCCTGACGCGATTGCCCGCAATGCGGTATGCCGCGTGCTCGGGCTTCACCCGCGGTCGAATCATGAGAACCCCGCCCTGGCCGGTGCTATATGGCCGAGTGCGCGCCTGCCCGCTCCGCCGGGCTCGCGATCAGCTGGCATTCTCCCCAGTACCGCGAAGCCTCGGCCCATTTATTACCGGCCGTTAATTAATTATCCTCCGTCAGTGTCGAGCGGGCCCCGTCGGACACCTGGCTCCATGCGCACCAAACAGTACTCCGGACACGCCGATCCGCGGCTGGCCAAATCGGCAACTTAACCGCGTTCACGACAGATTGGGCATATCTATTTGAGCGGCCGCGGCGGGTTATTGTCAAGCCCGGCGGATCAAGTTTCTGCGATCTCCGGTCGCGGCGCCGCTGGAGAGATCGTTGGCGGCGTCCGCAGGCTGAGCGACTCGTTAGCGGGTACCTGTGATGTAGTTGGTCAATGCGGCTCGCTCGGTTTCGAGTTCGTCGATACGGTTCTTCACCACGTCGCCGATGCTCACGATCCCTCGCAAGCCGCCGTCAACCACGACCGGCGCGTGCCGGACCCTGTGCTCGGTCATGATGCGCATGACCTCCTCGATCTGGGTCTCTGGCGTAACCGTGTGCACCTCGGCTGTGTAGATAGCCGTGATCGGCTCAGACATCACCGTGGCGCCTCGCTCGGCCAACGCCCGGACGATGTCCCGCTCACTGGCGATTCCGTCGACTGAGGTGCCGTCGTGAGAGACGACGACAGCACCGATCCGGTGTTCGGCGAGCACAGTGAGAAGGTGCCGCACGTCCGTGTCCGGGGTGACGGTGACGACCTGCCCGCCCTTGACGCGAAGTACGTCGCTGATACGCATCTCGCCCTCCCAGAAACCAGTGCGGGACTGATCGTGTGCCCACCTGCACCCCCCAGGCTATTACGTCAACCCGCGGTTGCCGGATAGATGATCGGCGGTGGATCCCGGGGCAGCAGCTCATGACAGCCAGTGAGGATCGTGGTGGCCAACACCATTGGCCGGACTCGGGCATGACAGCCGCGGCTTGATCGGCTGCCCGTGAACCACGACGGCGAGCGGAATGGTCATCTGGCGCGGGTGGCCGGCCTGGTTGGCTCGTCGAGCGGCTGGCCACGCAGTAGCCGGGCATGCAGCGCCTGGGTTGCCGGGCACGGCAAGACTCCCAGCTCCTCCCGCAGCAGCTGGCGTAGCTGGTCGTAGGCGGCGAGGGCAGCCGCGGCGTCACCGCGAGCGGCGAGGGCCCGCATGAGCAGCCGGTGCCCCGTCTCGGCCAGCGGGGCGTGCGCCACAAGGCGGCGTGCAGCACGTTCGGCGGCCGGCAGTTCGGTTCCCCCGATGCCCCAGGCAGGCCTCGGCGTAGCAGGCAAGCGCTCGTTCGTAGGTCACGTCCAGATGCCGGCGCCACTCGTCAATCCAGGGCGCCTCGAACTCCGCCAGGAACCGCCGGCGCGAGACGTACTGGGCGGTGAGCGCGGCTGGCCAGGCGCGGCGCCAGTTCCCCAGTGCCACTGCGGACTCGGCCGAGTGCAGGGAAGTGGTGGCCATTTCGAGGTCCACAGCCGAGTTGGGCGGCAGTACGAGTTGCAGGGTGCGCCGACCCCGGATCTCAGCGGGCGCGAGCAGCGTGCGGACCTTCGACAGCAGCACTGTCAGCGTGCCGGGCGCCCCGGCGCCGCCCTCAGGCCAAAGGGCGTCGAGCAGGACTGTGCGCTCGACCGGCTGCGCGCGGTAGGTGGCGAGGTATGCGACTAGCAGCCGGCCCTGTCGGCCGGGAAGCCGCGACTCGGTCGGCTGCCCGTCAGTCACGACGGCAAACCGCCCGCATAGCTGAATCCGTATCATGCCCCGCAGCGTTCGTTTCAATGTTTCGACAACCTATCGGCCAAGATAGTGACAAGGCCTGGGCCCGACAATCGTCGGCAGGAGGGGCAGCTGATGGCCAGCCAGGTGACATGTGAATGCGGGTACGTCATTCGTGATGACGACGAGGACAGAGTCGTGGCGCTGGTCCGCGACCACATCAGCACGGATCACCCCGCGATGCTCGACATGGCGACCCCGGAGATGATCCGAACCTGGATCGAGATCACCCCGTAACGGCGGTCATCCGCTCGCCACCGGCACGCGCCGGCCACGCCCGGCGCCCGACATGGAGGAGACCGCGATGGCCATCGACGAAGATCCTGGCGATTCAGACCGCGGGTGAGCCGCGGTGGTGAGGAGTGTGCAGGTGGCTGCTGGTCCTCAGGCTGGCACCTTGCTGTCGGTGAACGTCGGCCTGCCGCAGGATGTGCCCTGGCGCGGCAGGACGGTGCGCACGGCGGTGTGGAAGCGGTCGGCCGGGGGACCGCGGATGGTGCGGCGGCTGAACATCGACGGCGACGGCCAGGGCGACCTGGCGGGGCATGGCGGGGAGCACCGGGCGGTGTTCGTGTACCAGATGGCGTCCTACCGGTACTGGCAGGAGCAGCTGGACCGCGATGACTTCGAGTACGGGCAGTTCGGGGAAAACTTCACAGTCGACGGCCTGGCCGATGACCAGGTGTGCATCGGCGATCGCTACCGCATTGGCGAGGCGGTGTTCGAGGTGACCCAGCCGAGGGTTACCTGCTACCGGGTGGGCATCCGGATGGATGATCCTCGCATGCCGGCGCTGCTGGTTTCCCATCACCGGCCAGGGTTCTACTTCCGGGTGCTGCGCGAGGGCGCTGTGCAGGCTGGTGATGAGATCGTGCAGGTGGCCTCCGGGCCGGAGGCTATGACGGTGGCCGAGGTCGACGCCCTGCTCTACTTGCCCGGGCATTCCCGCCAGCAGGTGCTGCGTGCGCTGCGGGTCCCTGCGCTGCCCGATGGCTGGAGAGCCTCGTTCCAGGCAATGCTCGGCCAGGACGAGGCGGCCGACGGCGCGGCCGGTAACGCCGGGCTGGCCGCGGTGAGCCCGCCGCCTGCCTGGCCGGGTTTCCGCTGGCTGGCCGTGACCGGGATCGAGCGGGAGACCGACTCGGTGATCTCTGTGCACCTTGCCGATCCTGGTGGCATCGCCGTGCCGCCTGCTCAGCCAGGGCAGTTCCTGACGTTGCGGCTGACCGCCAGCCCCGGTGCGCCGCTGCTGCGCAGCTACTCACTTTCCGGGCCCCCGGGCGCCGATACCTACCGGATCAGCGTCAAGCGGGAGCCGCACGGCGCGGGCAGCCAGTTCGTGCACGCTCGTCTGCGGGCAGGCGACATGCTGGAGGCAGCCGCGCCGCGCGGCACGTTCATCCTCCAGCCAGCCGAGACACCTATCCTGCTGATCAGCGCGGGGGTTGGGGCAACCCCGGTCCTGGCCATGCTCCATGCGCTGGCCGTCGGCGGCTCGAGCCGCGATATCTGGTGGCTGCACGGCGCCCGCAGCCGGGCCGAGGAGCCGTTCGCCGCGGAGTCGCGGTCGCTGCTGGCGACGCTGGCCAGCGGACACCGGCACGTCTGCTACAGCCGCCCGGGCCCCGGCGACGTCCAAGGACGCGACTACCAGACGCCAGAGCGGCTGTCGGCGACCGTCCTTGCCGCCCTGGACCTGCCGCGCAACGCCAATGCCTACCTCTGCGGTCCGGCCGCCTTCATGGCAGGGATGTCCGCTGCCCTGGCCGGCCTGGGCGTCGATCGCGCCCGCATCCGCACTGAGATCTTCGGCGCCGCGCCTGCGCGGACACCAGGAATCGCGCCCGCCGCCGCCCGGCCGCCGCACCCGCCGGCCGGCTACCAGGTCGGTGACCAGGGCGGCGGCCCGCTCATCGCGTTCGCGCGCAGCGACCTGACGGTTCGCTGGGCGCCGCGGTATGACAGCCTGCTTGAGCTAGCCGAAGCCTGCGACGTGCCCGTGCGCTGGGCATGCCGTACCGGCGTGTGCCATACGTGCGAGACCGGCCTGCTGTCAGGGACGGTCAGCTACGCCCCTGACCCGGTCGAGCGCCCAGCCGATGGCAGCGCGCTGGTCTGCTGCTCCCGGCCCCGCAGTGACCTGGTACTCGACCTATGACACCGGAAATGACGGCACGGGACGTACCGCCGCCGGCTAAAGAGCCGAGGGCGACCTGATCCTGACGGGCGCATTGGGGCCGATGCCCGGCGCCCACGACGCTGCGCACGCATCCGTGCTGGGATGCTCGGCACAGGCGTTTGTCAGGCTGGCCCGTTGTCTCCGGCGGGCTGAGGAGCGCCGCGGCGTTCCCGGACAGCCTGCAGGGAGAACATGCCGCGAGCGATGTGGTTGGTCACCGCACGGGTGCTGATCCCCATCACAGAGGCGACCTGGGTTTCAGGGAAGTCCGCGTAGTACCGGAGGACCAGTGCTTCCCGTTGCCGGGACGGAAGGGTGCGAAGTGCCGCCAGTGGGTCGGGTTCTGGATAGGTGATGACCTGCCCCCCGTCTGGCAGCGCCGGCAGGCGGCCGGGCGGTTCAGGGTGAGCTGGACGGCGGGAACGTGATCGGCTGACCACTGTTCGCCTCAGGTAGGACAGGGCTTCATCGCTGTCGCGCAGCTGCCGCCATGCGCTGTGCATGGTGACGAATGCGTCCTGGACGACTTCCTCTGCGATCGTCACGTCATTCACCAGGAGCGCGGCCAGCCGAATTAGATCACGGTAGTGCGTGTCGTAGAGCACGGTCACTGCCTGGTCAGCATCCCACCGGCACGGCTCAGTGCCGCCGCAACCGGCACCAGCGGCAACGCCCGCAGAGCGCGTCGGAACACTGCTGCCAGCCCGGCGTCGAAGTCGCCGCCGAACGGACCGCATCGACGTCTCCCCCTTACCAGGCCGCTACAGCGCCGCACCGCTCTTCCAGTCTCGATGCGATCTCGTTACGCTTCCCGCTGCCCGCGGGCATAACACCTAACAAGAGCAGCGCATGGTGCGCGTGATACCTTCTCCCGGGTGGTGCGGAGGCTCCCGCCGTATGCTCACGCGAAGGGGCCGACCAGAGAAGAGCGTTGAAGACCCGGCTGATCACCAGTTCGCGGGCGGCGGCCGACGCTGTCATCGCGGTGTCCCTTCTGCTGGGTTGTTGCTGGTTTCACGTGCTGACTGCGAATGCTGGATATGCGGGGCCAGCAGGGCGATTCCGGCGACGGCGATCGCAGCGCCGGACAGCTGGATCGCGAGCATTGACGGGTAGGTAGCCAGGCGTTCGTCAAACACGGCCGTTCCGATGACTACCCCGGAGATGGGTTCCACAGTGTCGATGACCGGCAGGCTGGCGGGGAGCTGGCCAGCCTGATAGGCGCTCTGGGACAGCAGCAGCCCGGCGAGGCCGAGCGTGATCAGCGTCCAGGGCTGCCAGTGGCCCAGGATGCTCGCCGGGCCGGCGTCGCGAACCAGCCGGGAGGCGCTCAGCGTGACGGCGGCGGTCAAGCCGAAGGTGACGCCGGCGGCCGCGGCGAGCAGGCCGGCGCGCACGGCCTCACTGCGGGTGCTGCCCAAGGTGACAGCCACCGCGCAGGCGAGCGCGACGGCGCCGAACGCGAGCAGCCATTCCCAGGCCGGCGCGTCGGACCGGCCCGAAGAGGGCGGGGAGGTCGCCAGGAAGATCCCTATGCCGCTGGCCACGAGTGCGCAGCCGGCCCAGTCTCGGCGGCTCATCGGCCGCCGCGACCACCATGCTGCGAGCGGCATCGCGAACAGCAGGTCAGTAGCCACGATCGGTGCGACCAGCGCGAGCGGGCCAAACGCCAGTGCCAGGGCCTGCAGGCCGTAGGCGGCGGCCGCCAGCGCTATCCCGGCCCGCCAGGCCGGCCGGCTGGCCAGGTCGGTGAGCAGCCTGAACCGCAGCGCCTTACCAGCCGCGGTCTCGCGGGCCTGCCTGTGCTGAAGCGCCGCGGCCACGCCGAACGAGCCTGCCGCCGCCAGCGCCGCGAGGACGGCGATCACGGTCCCGGCCACGGCGTATTGTCCACCTCGCAGCGGAAACCGCCGGCGGTCGGCTGCTGCTCCGGGATCCGGGGGACTTCGCGCTGGGGCATTGCCTGGACCAGTCAGCTGCCGGGGAGCCGGCCGAGCAATGCGGCGGCGATCGGCAGCCGCCATGCCCGGCATGTCGAGGTCATTGCGGGTTCTCCGGTTGAGAATGCGGGGTCAGGAGAAGCCCAGGCGGCTGGGTGCCGGCGGGCTCGCGCTGAGGTAAGCAGGCCAGCGTGCATGCCGAATGCTCGTGAGGTGATGACCGGATGGAGATACGAGATGACCGGCGGCCTCGGCCTGGCCGAGCGCGGCCGCCGAGCGGGGTGCCGTCTTCATCCAGGCTCCACGAACCAGTCATCGAAACTGCACCGAGACGGGATTTTATCGCCGCAGCGGTGATAAGGAGGGTCAGCCGATCATGGCGTCAACGGATCTCGGTCAGCGCTCGTTCACTCGCCCCCCGGCCGGCCTGGCTGACGATCTGCCCCGGTGGCGCGACCGGCTCGAGCGCCAGTGGCGGCTGCAAGTCGAAGAGATCATCGAGCTGTCATTGGCCTACCATGAGGCCGCATCGGCGCGTCGCGTCGGCGGCGGGCCGGAACTGCCCGGCGCACCCACCCGCCAGCTCCGGCGGATGCTGGCCCGTACCGCGCTCGCTCATCAGCTGCTTGCCGAGATCGAGGCGGCACTGGGCCGGATTGATGCCGCCAGCTACGGGATCTGCGAGCAGTGCGGCGTGCGCCTGAAGGCCGACTGGCTGGAAGCCAGCCCGCAGATCCGCTACTGCCCGGAGTGCTGTATACAGCATTGCAGCCGACGTGAGTCCGGCCCTGCCGCGGGCTTAGGGACGTCATGACGGCAGCACACCGAGACGGCGTGGGATCATTTGTCCTGGGCCGCTGCCCGCGATTCGCCCCGGCGGCCGCAGCGGACGGAGGCAGGATCCGATGACGGCCACGGTGCTGCTGGTAGAAGACGAGCGCAAGCTCAGGGACCTGGTGCGCTCGTACCTGGAGCGGGCCGGTTACATGGTGCTGTCAACTGGCTCAGGCGCAGAGGCGATCAGCCTGGCCAGCTCGGCCGCACCAGATCTGGTTGTGCTGGATCTCGGCCTGCCGGATGTGCCCGGAGAGACGGTGGCCCGGGAGATCCGGGCGGCCGGGGGCACTTTGATCCTGATGCTGACGGCGAGAAGCGCCGAGGAGGACCGGATCGCGGGCCTGGAACTGGGCGCGGACGACTACGTGACCAAACCGTTCAGCCCTCGCGAGCTGGTACTGCGGGCCCAGGCGATCCTGCGCCGAGGCGCTGCGGTAGCTACCGACCAGGGAGTGAGCCGGTTCGGCGACGGCGCGCTGGTCATCGACGAGCCACGGCGGGTGGCGCTGGTCCGCGGCGCCGCAGTGGATCTGACCCCTACCGAATGGGGACTCCTGGTCACGCTATCGACTGTCCCTGGCCGGGTTTACTCACGGTTTGAGCTGATCAACCGCGTCCGCGGGTATGAGTTCGAAGGCTATGAGCGGACCATCGACTCGCACGTGAAGAACCTGCGCCGCAAGATCGAGGAAGAGCCGGGCAACCCGGCGATCATCCAGACGGTGCTAGGCGGAGGTTACCGGCTCGGCATGACCCGGGATGGCTAGGCCGGGCGGCGGGCCGATCGCGCTGCGGCTCGCGCTCGCGTTCGTCGGCGTCGCGCTGACGGCGGTTGCCGTGCTCGCTGGGCTGACCGCGGTGTTTGTCGCGACCGATATCTCCCATCTGGTCACCCGGCAGCAGTCCGGCCTGACCCGTGCCGTGGCGTTGGCCGCCGGGGCGGCATGGGACCGCTCTGATGGCTGGGCCAGCGCGGATTTGTCGCCTGTCCTAGACCTGGCTGCCCGGGTTGGCGCCGACGTGCAGGTCCGGGATCGGGCAGGCGTGCTTGTCGGCGCTTCTTCGCCGAGCTCTATCGGGCTGTCGCCGACTCCTGAGCTCCAGGAGGCGGTCGTCGTCCGGCGGCGCCAGGTCGGGCGCGTCATCGTCCGGTTCAGCCGGAGTGGTCTGGCTGGGACCGATGATGCGCTCCGGGCGGATCTGTGGCGGGCGATTGCCGGCGCAGCCGGCCTCGCCGCGCTGCTCGCGATGCTGGTGGCGCTCACCGTGTCGCGGCGGATTACCCTGCCGGTGGCACGGCTCATCGTGGCGGCGCGGGCCATGGGCAGGGGTGATCGCTCCGCGCGGGTCGGCGACGTGCGGGGACCGGGTGAGCTTCGCGATCTGTCGGAAGCCTTCGACCAGATGGCCGACTCGCTGGCCCGCCAGGAGAGGCTGCGGCGCAATCTGGTCGCGGACGTCGCACACGAGCTGCGCACCCCGATTGCCGTGCTGCAGGCAGGCCACGAGGCGCTGCTCGACGGCGTGGCCGAGCCGACTCCCGGCGAGCTGGCGTCACTGCGCGACGAGGTGCTGCGGCTCGCACGCATCGTCGACGACCTGAGCGTCCTGGCCTCGGCCGAGTCAGCTGCGCTGCAGTTGAGCCAGCGTCGGTGCGACCTGTCTGACATCGCCGCCACCGCGGCCGACAGCCTGTCAGGCTCCTTCAATACGGCCGGCGTCAGCATCGACCGGCGGCTTACCGAGGTGCAGGTCATGGGCGATCCGGGCCGGCTGCACGAGGTGATCACTAACCTGCTTGTCAACGCCCTGAAGTTCACGCCGGCTGGCGGAAGCGTCCTGCTGGAGTCTGGCCCGCGCGAACTCCAGGCCATGCTCAGCGTCAGCGACACCGGCGTGGGCATCCCGCCCGATGAGCTGCCGCAGATCTTCGAGCGGTTCTTCCGCGGCAAGCATGCTGCCGGAATCGCCGGCAGCGGGATCGGCCTGACCGTGGTTGCCGAGCTCGTCCGCGCCCACGATGGCCGGCTGGACGTCATGAGCACCCCCGGCAAGGGCACGAAGATCACCGTCACCATGCCGCGCGCTTGACCGACGCGCTCGCCGCTACCGGGCCAGTTGTCCCCTCCACGCCGTCATCACAGCGGCTTCACGCGTCATCCGCACCGCCGCGCTGTCCTGGGAAAGAGCGATCGGGCCGACGATGCCAGGCGAAGGAGGCGACGGTTGACTGCCGCCGATATGCTGCCGCTGGTTCCGTGGCTGATTTTCGGAGCCTGCCTCGCGGTGATTGGCTGCCGCGTGCTGAGCAGCCGCGCAGCCGGCCGGCGAAGCCGCGGCAGCCGATGAGCGGCCTACCGCGTTGGGCTCGGGCTGCGGCTGCGCTGGCGGTCAGGTGTTTTCCGGGAAGTGACATGCGACCTGGTGGCCGGGCGCGAGTTCGGCGAGTGGCGGCTCGGTCGTCCGGCAGATTCCCTGCGCCTTCCAGCATCGGGTGTGGAAGCGGCAGGCGGGCGGCGGGTTGAGCGGGCTTGGCACATCTCCGGTGAGCCGGATGCGCTGCCCTCGGCCCCGGGCCGCTGGTTTGGGCGATGGCACGGCCGACAGGAGCGCCACCGTGTAAGGATGACGCGGCGTCGCGTAAAGCTGCTTGCTGCTCGCGAGCTCGACGATCTTCCCTAGGTACATCACCGCCACACGGTCGGAGATATGCCGCACCACGGACAAGTCGTGGGCGATTACCACATAGGTCAGCCCAAGCTCATCCTGGAGATCCTCAAGCAGGTTGACCACTTGAGCCTGGATGGACACGTCGAGCGCTGACACAGGCTCGTCGGCGACGATCAGCTTCGGCCGCAGCGCAAGCGTGCGCGCGATGCCGATGCGCTGCCGCTGCCCGCCGGAGAACTCATGAGGGTAGCGGTTGTAATGTTCCGGGTTCAGGCCGACGAGTTCCAGCAGGTCCTGCACGGCGCGCTTGGTTCCGTGCGCTGTCTTGACCCGCTGCAGGCGGAACGGCGCGCCGACGATCGCGCCGACCGTGTGCCGCGGATTCAGCGACGAGTACGGGTCCTGGAAGATCATCTGGATGTCGCGCCGCAGCGGGCGCATCCGGCCGGGCCGCAAGTGGGTTATGTCGTTGCCGTCGAAGACAATCTGCCCGCTGGTCGGCTCGAGCAGCCTGGTAAGCAGGCGCCCCGTGGTCGTCTTACCGCAGCCGGATTCCCCGACGAGCCCCAGTGTCTCGCCGTGCGTCACGCCAAAGTCCAGGCCATCCACGGCCTGCACCGCGCCTACCTGGTGGCGGAAGATTATGCCGCGCGTGACCGCGAAGTGTTTCGCCAGGCCGGTCACGGTGAGCAGGGCGTTGGATGCCTGCGGCGACTCCGCGGCGGCTTCAGCGGTCGTGGCCTCGGACACGGCGCTCTCCCTCGCTCACAGATTCGGCTCGATCTTCTCGGCCCAGATCCCGCGACGCTCGCCGACCGGCAGGTGGCAGGCGCTCAGGTGGCCGGGCGCGGTCCGGCGCAGCGGCGGGACCTCATCGGTACTCCTGCCGCCGGTAAGGTCCGCGTAAGCGCAGCGCGGGCGGAAGGCGCAGCCCGATGGCACGTTAATCAGGCTGGGCGGGGTTCCCCTGATCGGCATCAGCCGCTCCGCACGCTCCCGGTCGAGGCGGGGCATGGAGCCGAGCAGCCCCCACGTGTAGGGATGCTCAGGGCGCCCGAAGATGTCATCGGCGCTGCCGTACTCGACGGCCTTGCCCGCGTACATCACCAGCACGTCGTCAGCGAGTTCGGCCACCACCCCGAGATCGTGGGTGATGATGATGACCGCGGATCCGAACTCGGCCTGCAGGTCCGAGATCAGGTCGAGGATCTGCGCCTGGACCGTGACGTCGAGCGCCGTCGTCGGCTCGTCGGCGATGAGAAGCTCGGGATCGCAGGACAGCGCCATGGCAATCATCGCGCGCTGCCGCATCCCGCCGGAAAGCTGGTGCGGGTAGCTATCCACCCGCATGGCCGCCTGCGGAATTCCGACTCGGTCCAGCCTCTCGATCGCGTGCCTGCGGGCGGCCTTCCTACTGACGTCGTTGTGAATCCGGTACGCCTCGATGATCTGATCGCCCACCGAATAGTACGGGTGCAGCGAGGAGAGCGGATCCTGGAAGATCATCGCCACCTTATCGCCGCGCAGCTGGCGAATCCGCGCCGGTGTCGTGCCCACGAGCTCTTCGCCATCTAGCCAGATCTCACCGCTGATCAGCGCATTCGTACCCTCATGCAGGCCAAGGATACCGAGGCTGGTGACGCTCTTCCCCGAGCCGGACTCCCCGACGATACCGAGCGTGTGACCCCGGTCTACCCGGAACGACAGCCCGTCCACCGCCTTCACCAGCCCGTCATCGGTCGGGAAGTGGATGTGCAGATTCCTGACCTCGAGCAATTCGTCCGGCGCCCCCGGATCCCTGCCCCGGAGCGGCGCTCTTGCCATTGCCGTCATGGCTCTGCCCGCCCCGTTGCGCTCGGCGCGCGTCATCAATACCTCACCCGGGGATCGACGACGGCATACAGGATATCCACGATCAGATTGGCAATCACGACGAAGAACGCCGCCAGCATGACCACACCAAGGATCTCCGGGAGATCGCTGTTCTGGATCGCGAGGACAGTAAACAGGCCGAGACCGTGCAGCGAGAAGGTGAACTCGGTGAGCACGGCGCCGCCCAGCAGCAAGCCCAGGTCCAGGCCGAAAATCGTGACAATCGGGGTCAGCGCGGCGCGGAGCCCATGCTTAACTATGACATTCCGCTCGGGCAGGCCCTTTGCCCGTGCGGTGCGGATGTAGTCCTCGCTCATCGTCTCCAGCATGCCGGCCCTGGTCAGCCGGGCGTACAGGGCCGCATACAGGAAAGCGAGCGTGGTCCACGGCAGCGCCAAGTTGCGTGCCCACAGGTACGGGTTCTGGGTGAGCGAAACATACTGCAGGTCCGGAAAGATCGGCCACTTGAAGCTGAACAGCTCAAGCGCTATCAGCCCGGTAAAGAAGATCGGCAGCGATACGCCGGCCAGCGCAATGCCCATCGCCGCCCGGTCGAAGACGCTGCCACACCTGAGCGCGGAGAGCACGCCGATTGCGGTGCCACCCACCAGCCACAGCAACGCCGCGCCGAAGGCCAGCGAAGCCGTGACCGGTACGTCGCTCATCATCATCGGCCAGACCGGCTGCTGATTACGGAACGAGTACCCGAAGCACGGCGGCGGGCAATACGTCTTGTCCGGTCCGGCGTTGTAATGCGCACCCAGGACGATGCCCTTCGCGAACCGGCCATATTGCACGACGAGCGGCTCGTTGAACCCGAGCTTCTGCTCGATCGCGTGGATGGCCGACGGCGTCGGGTTACGTCCCACATACTGCGAGGCCAGCTGGTAGGAATTCTGCCCGGCCAGCCGCGGGATGAGGAAGAAAATCCCGAACGTGATCATGCTGACCACGAGCAGCAGAAAGACCGTGACGATCAGCCGGCGGACGATGAATCTAATCATTTGGCGCAGCGCCGGTGCCCGGCGGGTCCATGCCGCCGGGCACCGGCGCGGTCACCTGCCTTCGTCACACTCGGTGGCCTACTTCCGGCCGAGGGATGCGTAGTCGTACATGCCGTAGTAGAGATGGACAAATACGTTTGTCAGGTTGGGATTCCGGTACAGCAGCGACTTCGCGTAGACACCCGGCAGGATGACGGCGTCCGACATCACCTGGCGGTCGATCTGAGACCAGATCTGGTTCCGGGCAGCCGTGTCGGTGGTTGCCACCGCCTTCGCGAACAGTTTGTTGACCACCGGGTCGTTGAGTTCCCCGATGTTGGTATTCCCGGCTGGGGAGATGGCTTCGCCGGCCGTCAGGTAGTAAAGGAAGCCGTATCCGTCCGGCCAGTCCGCCGCCCAGCCGCCGATGTCGAGACCGAGGTCGTGCTGGTGCACGAAGGTCGGCACGCCGGCGAAATTGGTGAAGTACTTGCCTGACGGGTACCCCTGCAGAGTGACCTTGATCCCGACCTTGGACAGGGCCTGCTGCTCCGCGGTCGCCGTGGCCTTCTCCTTGGGCCGGTCGGAACGGAAGGCCATGCTGGTGGTGAAACCGCTGGGATGGCCGCAGGCCGCCAGTTCCTGCTTGGCCTTGGCGATGTCGCCGTGCGGCTTGGTTGTCGCCTCGTACAGGTCGAACTTCTGGTGGCCTACGATGTTCGGCGGCAGTACGGTACTCGCGATGCTCCCTCCCGCGACCGGCCCGCCGTAGGCGGTCTGATATGCGACCTTGTCGGCCGCGTACTCGACGGCCCTCCGGCAGTGCACGTTGTCGAGCGGCTTCACCTTGCTGTTGATGTAGGTGAACCACAGGAAGCCGCTGGGCGCGGCGTCGGCATTCTGCCTCAGCGACGGGCTGGACAGGATTTGCGCCCGCGCCGCGGCCTGCACGCCGGTCCCGGCCATATCGATGTTGGCGAAGCTATGGATCAGGTTGCTGTCGATCGTGTCGGCGTTGACGTTCAGGTTGACCACGATCTTGTCGGCGAGCTGCACCCGGTTGGAGTCGGTGGCCGGGTCCCACTTCGGGTTGCGGACCAGCGTGAACTGCTTGTCCAGCGTGTAGCTCCGGAACTTGTACGGACCGGTAGAGACCGGGTGGAGCTGGTAGTTCGCCCCGGTATCCCTGGCCGGCGGCACCGGGACCGTCTGCGGCAGCGAGACCACATAGTCGAAGTCCGAGAACGGCTTCCGCAGGTGGAAGACGATTGTCGTCGCGTTCGGCGTATCGACCGATTTCAGGCCGAGCTTGCCCGGTGTCTTGTCCTTGTACGGGCCCGGATACTTGGGGTCCGTGAGCAGCAGCGCGAAGTAGCTGGGGCCGTTGGGCAGCACGTCCTTGGCATAGGTGCGCTCGACGGCGTATTTAATGTCGGTGGTGGTGACCGTCCGGCCGTTCTCGAACTTGATGTTGGGCTTGATGTGGTAGGTCCAGGTCAGGCCGTTGGCGCCCACCTGCCCAGGCGCGGTCGCCAGGTCCGGTACGAGCTGCAGGCCGCATTTGCCAGGGCAGGACTTGAACGTCATCAGGGACCGGCCGTAGAGCCGCGCCATGTTCCACATGTTCGCGTAGTACGTGTCTCCGGGGTCCGTCGAGTCGGGAACGCTGCTGTTATCGAATATGATCGTCCCGCCCTTATGAGCGGAGGGGTTGACCACGCTTGTGTTCCCGGCGTTATACGCTACCCGGCTCGGAGTAGGTGTCTTGACAGCGCTTCCGCAGGCCGCGAGCCCGAGTGCTGCCACCGCCCCGGCGGCGGCCAGCGGAATTGTCCTGCTTCTCTTCATCGAATGACGCACCTCCTGCATACGATTCGTGGATGGATCAGGCTCAGCACCAGCGGGCTTACCGCGTCCGCGGATCGAGCGCGTCCCGCAGCCCGTCACCGAAGAGATTGAATGCCATCACGGTAATGAAGATGGCTAGCCCCGGGACGAGCATGAACTCAGGATCAATCTGGAAATATTGATTTGTGACTGCGTCGGACAGCATTCCGCCCCAGGTTGGGGTGGGCGGATAGAGGCCCACGCCGAGATAGGACAGTGCGGCCTCGAACAGGATGTTGGTCGGTATAAGCAGCGTCGAGTACACGATGATCGGCGCTACCAGGTTCGGCAACAGCTCACGGAAGAGGATGTATGCCGGGCGCGCCCCGAGGCTGCGCGCAGCATCCACGAACTCACGCTCCCGCAGCGAGAGCGTCTGGCCGCGGATGATCCTGCCCATGTAGGGCCAGTTGAAAAATCCGATGACAAAGATCAGCAGCGCAATGCGCAGGGTGTTGCCCGATAGGCCGAACGCTGTGGGCGGAATGACGCCTACCAGCGCGAGCGCGAAGACCAGCAGCGGAAAGGCGAGGAAGACATCCATGGAGCGTGCGATGACTGCATCGAGCCAGCCGCCAAAGTAGCCGGCGATGACCCCGAAGATGACGCCAAGGCTCACTGCGAGGAATGTGGCAAGGAACGCAATCAGCAGGGAGTACTGCGCGCCGTTCACGATCCGGCTGAGGACGTCGCGCCCGCTGACGGGCTCCACCCCCAGGGGGTGCGCGAGGCTGATCCCGCCAAATGCGCCGACCGGACGGCTGAACGTCGGGTTGATGAGGTTCTGGTGGTAAGTATTGGGTGACTGGGTGAGGTGCGGTCCGATGATCGCAACCAGGACCAGCAAGATCACGGTAGTGCCACCGGCCATCGCGACCTTGTCCCGCCGCAGCCGGCGCCAGGCGATCTGGCCTAGCGAGCGGCCCTCGATCTGGCCGGCTCCGGCCAGCACTGCCTCGGGCGTTGTGGTGGCCTCGACCGGCGAGATCTCGAGCGGTGCGGTCATCGGTGGCAATCCCTGCGGGCCGGCAGTTGCTTCCGTGCTTGTGCCGCCGGCCCGCTGACCGCGCCGCCGCACTCAGCTCGAGGAAGGCTCGCCCCCCGCCGTGGACCCCGGTGTTCGGCGGGGGGCGAGCCGGGCATTCCCGCGAATCCCTCCATCGCGTTCCTCTTCCGGACCCGGAATGATCTGCCCATGTGCGCGGTGCGGCCGCGCAGTGGGCCGAGATGCCGCACCTATTGCCGTTCCGCCTCAATGGCAGCCGGGTCCTGCCGCCTATGCCGCTTCGGCCCCGGCCCTGTCATGTAACAGGCCAGCGCGCGCGTGTGAAGGAGCGCTGCCGGACCCGTGTGGATGGCATGGAGAACTCTCTCCACCCTCGACCTCCACGACATCACGATCAGCTGGGCAGCGCCCGCCGCCCCGCCTACCGCTACCGCCGAAGCAGTGCTCTGCGTGAACCACCGCGGGCGGCCCCGGCGACGGGCGGATTCAAGGGCGGATTCGTCGGCACGAGGTCATTTTTCGGGCGTCGCTGACAGGCGTTCCCGCAGCGGCACGTAGACGCCCATGTGCCGCGTTTCTCCGTCGTCTTCGCGCAGGACGTTCTCGAGCTCGTCCACCAGGGTGTCCAGCCGTTCGGCGGTCACGGACCATTGCGTCTGCTCGGCGGCGAGCTGGTCGGCCGCCTCGCGGATCTGCTGGATGGCGGCGTCCACCTGGTCGGCAGCCGACTTCTGCTGCCGGGTCGCGAGGATCGATTCATCGAGCATGGTCGCCGTGGAGGCCATCAGCTCGCCGACCTCGCGGGCCTGCAGGGTGCCCTGCTCGGTGGCCATGATCGTCGCGTTCGTCTCATCCCGCACGCCGGTGATGATCACGCTGATCGAATCGGTGGAGTGGATGGAGCGCTCGGCGAGCTTGCGCACCTCGGCCGCCACGACGGCGAACCCCTTGCCCGCCTCCCCCGCCCGGGCCGCCTCGATCGCCGCGTTCAGCGCGAGCAGGTTCGTCTGGCCCGCGATGTCATTGATCAGCTCAAGGATCTCGCCGATCTTCTGCGCCCGCTCGCCCAGCGACAGCGCGCGCGCGGCGATCGTGTCCACCTTCTCCTGCATATCGCGCATCGTGTCGCCGGTCCGCGCGGCCGCCTTCGCCACCGCGTGCGCATTGTCGGCGATCGACCCGGCCGTCGTGGCCAGCTCCTCGATCGTCGCGGACGTCTGCGCCACCGCCGAGGACTGCTCGGCGGTCGCGGCGGCCGCGTTCTTCGCCGCCGCCCGCAGCTCACCGGTGACCTCGCCAAGGACCGCCGAGGTGGAACGGAGACGGCCAAGCAGGCC